>Ga0308019_10000377_pt1 | contig 28066 bp, 19 predicted proteins | sample Neamet284_FD_203135 | JGI IMG/M metagenome (GOLD analysis project Ga0308019, IMG submission 203135) | Marine microbial communities from water near the shore, Antarctic Ocean - #284 | ecosystem: Environmental > Aquatic > Marine > Unclassified | place: Southern Ocean | collected 2014-10-01
CCATCCGAGGCTACACCGTTCGAGAAGGAGGAGTTGGATTAACTGCTCTTGTTCGTATCAAGGTATCACCAGGTGCCGAAATTGGTTCATTTGCTTCTGAAGTTACCGGATGGGATGGGATTGAAATTATCTATGAAGTGTCCGGAAGTGCTGACTTAGTTGCACTGGTCCACGTTGATGACACCATGTCCTTGAGAACACTGCTCGACAAAATGTGGCTTGCTGCACCGAACGAAATTGCTTCCACGACGACTGAATTAGTCCTTGAGCAATACTGATTATTCCTCTTCTGTCGGGGGAATGACTACTTCTTTCTTGACGCTATCATCGGCAAGTCCGTAATCGATTCCGCAACTTCTGCAGACCATGTTTTTATCCCAATCACATTGGCGGCGGCAACCAGACATCAAATCACACTCACATTTTCCATTTGACCGAGCAACCGATTGATTCTGTGATCGAAACCTCAGGGGCGGAGCCGGCAAGCATGGCTTGTATTGCATCATTTAATTCAGTTGTTTGAACACGCATAGGGTCTCGGGGTGAGTCATCCATTCGGCCTTTGTAGACCAATTCAAGTTCACTGTTAAAGAGGAAAAATTCCGGAGTCCTTTTTGCATCATAAGCATGTGCTACATCTTGTGTAGCATCGTGAAGATACGGGTAAGACATTCCTACAGCTCTGGTCTGCATGTGTTCAAAAGAATCGTTTGGATAAGCCGTAGGGTCGTTTGAATTAATCCCAACAAAGCCAATATTGAGGCCGTTTGCTTTGCCAGCCATTGCTTCAAGACGGGAAATACTGGAGATGACATAGGGGCAATGGTTGCATTCAAAGACAACGATGAGTCCATTTTCTTTACGTGATTGTTCGATATCCATCATAGAAACTCCTTGTATTGCATTCGAATTTTGGAGTTCAAAATCCGGCGCTGCGTCTCCGATATTCAGGGTCATGATTCCTTTGAGAGTGCCTTGACTCAAAACCCTTCGCTTGAAAAGAGGCCGCTAAATTTGATAAATGGTCGTTTGAAAAGTAAGTATGACTCCGCTTGAAAAAATCTCTTCATATTACACTCATGAAAAAAGAGCAATGCAGTGGCTTGACCAAATATGTACTGAACATGATTGGGTAACCATTGAAAGTATAGAAATTAAACAGAAAGAATCAAGACCAGATTCTGTACAATTTGATATCAAAATACAGGGAGAATCGAAACGGGGGTACCATCTCTCTGGCGTGATCGCATTAGGGAGGCATGGACTCGTAGCCATTCAGCCACTTATCGTATTGGGAGCTACTGAAAATACAACTGAATTACTGGGCAATGACCCATGGTGTTTGCTCTGCATCAGTCCAGAGATGGATGAGTCGCAATTCCCTCTTGGCGACCGATTATGTTCGCTGATTTTAGCGCTACATGATGACCAAACTTTAGCAAAATCCATGCCATTATTGGAGTTGTTTTTAGCCCATGATTACGAAGAACACCAATGGATTCGCGGTTATCAATCTACAGGAATCGTTTTGGTAGAGGGTGATGATGAATTTTACCACAGTGTTCCAACCGAACTTCGGCACTTAGACCATCACTTTTCATGCCTCGAAGATGAACTGCAGTATGCGGCATATTCCCCAAAAGATAAGCAGATTGTGTTCGATGATGAGATGCGTGAAGCAGCGGAAGAAACTCGCAAAAAAAAGCAAATGCTCGAATGATATTAGGCGAGAGTTCATCACTGTTTAGCCAATGGTTCGTTTGACCGCCATGGTAGTTGAACGATGTGGAGGGCATATTACGCTCTTATTTTCAATTTGGAAGGAATCCCATCTTGCACGCTCACAAGGTAGCCGCGGAGCCGGATTAAACATTGCAGATGGTGTAGAAGCAACGGTTGAATACCTCTCGACAAATCAGCCTGAAATTAAAGCGAAGTTATCTTCAGGGTCTCAGTTGGATACACCTGCAGGACCGATAGCTGATGGAGATATTCACATCGAAATTCTTAGCATGGATGGAATGGAAATGCTTCAATCCGAACAGATTTACATCGACCTTGTAGACGAATTAAGGATGGCGCGTTTACTCAAGCGCGAAGATTCCTACCGCATTCGAATTGAATTGGAATTACCGACAAGTCAAGGGTTTGGAATGTCAGCAGCTGGTTTAATCGCTGTTGCAAGAGCCTTTCGAACACTCACAAAAAAAGGTTCTGAAGAACAATATTTGCGTCTCGCTCATCGAATTGAACGAATGCATGGCTCTGGTCTTGGCGATGTTCTTGGGATTTCAGCCAAGGGTGTCGAATTGCGCCTTGAACCTGGAGCACCTGGCTCTGGTGGAAAGGTTGTTAGTTTTACCACGCACCAACCAATTCTTGTCGTTTGGCAACCTGAAGAGAGTCGACACACTTCAAAATATATTGATGACGTCGATTGGCAACGTTCGATTTCAAAGGCTGGTGAACGTTCCGTCTCTCGTTTAAGATTGAAAGAATGGACGTTTGAACGATGGCCGGACCTGATGCTTGAATCAAGAAACTTTGCAAATGGTTCTGGGTTACTTGAGGAACAAGTTCGCAAAGAATTACTTTCAAGCGTCCAAAAAGAAATTTTACGTCTCGATTTACAAGCACGAATCAATGTTCGATTATGCATGCTCGGAGTTTCGTTAGTCATACTTCCAAGACGATTGGACAGTCCACTTGTATCGGACGAATTAGAAAAAATCGCCGATGCGTTCCGGGCAATGGGGCTTGGTGTTCGAGAGACCACAATCGAATGATTACTCGCCTGAGCCCAATTTGCTCAAATCTAAGACATTCGCATCTAATAACGTGCAACCCGGCATGAAGAGGTTTTCCGAAAAGCCATGCCGGTAGACAACGGCCCCGCTTCCCCATTCCTCAATATAGCGAGCCATTTGTTTGGCCATTTTTTTACGTTGGAAATCAACATCTGCTCCATAGAAATGCTTTGCATCGATCCAGGCCACTGGTTTACCATTGATTTCTACATGGTCGAGAAAGAGTAAATCGGGAGTCCGAACAGGCCGTCCCAAATCTTGCTTTTGCTCTTTGACCATTTCGGGTTGACGGCGTAATCGAACGCCTTGCTCTTCAAACCAGTCCGCTAAAATATCCTCAAACAAATCTGCTCGCTCTTGAGATTCTCCTTGGTCTACATTTGAGACTCGGTCGGCAGCCTCAGCGGTTTCGAACTCTGTTCGTTCGCGCTCGCTTAAACGGCTTGGTTGGCGCAAACTTTCCTTAATCTTCGATTTTGACCATCGCATTTCAGTAAGAATAATGCGGAAAATATTCATTGGAGGGAAATCAAAACGGGTTGACAAATCAACAACACTTACGCCTTCTTTGTAGAGTCGTAACATCGTTTGACCCTGAGAACGGAGTTTTCCATGCCCATAAACTGTTTTTTGTTGCAAAAGGGCTGAGCGAAGTGAAAGGGCTTGATCGCGTGTCATTTTGTAATCTTTGGCAATAACTTCGATTTCATCGACGCGTTCATCTTCTAACCAACCAAATTCACCTTTGCGCATCACTTTACCAGCCATTGCTTCTTCGTCTTTCAACGGAACTGGAGATATCGTCCAATCAAATTTGAATGTTTTTGGTTCTCCCATGTCGTCTGGGAATCCCATTGGAATTGGTTTTTGGTCGAACCTTCCACGCGCTTGAGCCTCCATCTCTTGGATAATCGTGGCATTTCGCTCCTCAAGCGTTTTTTTAGCAGTGCTGCCATATCGTCGCGGACGGTTTTGCCGATTTCCGCCGCGGTTGTTACGTGAATGAGGTTTTTTCCCGGTGGATGAATCACCTTGTCGTTCTCGGTTGGGTTGGCTCATCAAACAGGGTCGTTGACGACCGTCTTTGAATCCTCGCCTTCGGAAGCAGGAAAAGAAAAGGGTTGAGATTCATCATAGGAGACGATGCCTCGGGTCACGAGGTCGTTGAGCCACTGGGTTGCAAAGGACTTGGCTTGGGTATTGACGCGGACTGGTAAGAGTCTCGCCCACAACGGGATTTCCCACCATGCTGCGATTTCAACTCCGCCTTCTTCTTCGCAGAGCACTGTGACCGAAATTCGTAATGACTTCAGAGCAGTTCCGAGCGTTTTGCCTTCTCTTTGTTGCCCTAACCATTCAAATTCTATTTCACTGAAATCAGGGTTTACGCCGGTTCGAATCGTTTTGACCAACCATAGTTCTTCGACCAACCGTTGCCGTTCAATGCGATGTAAATCAAATCGTTGACCTTCTGAAAGTGAACCAGTTGAAGAGGATAAAACCCTTTGAGCTGAACTGTTCCACGAAGGCCAGGTATCAAGATTAACCAGATTTTGGCTCGCCTGAATGGACTGGGTGCGTTCAAGCGTATGCCGCCATACGCCTTGCGGTGCGTCCATGTGATTTCCATTGAGAAGAGCAACATGAAGTTGTGGGACAAAAAGCACACGGTTTCAAATGCTGTAACGCTATCCGTCAACTATGCGCAGAAGTAGTATTTGCAAAGTATTGGTTACTTTGTTTGTCCTTGGAAGTATCTTTTCGGTTCCAATCGATGCAAAATATTTGGATGCTACAACGACCAGCACCTTTGCAGTCGATGGGAACAATACCACTACGCTCGGATGGGTTTCTCCTTTTGGGGGTTCTTCGATTGATTTTCTTGTCGATAGTTTGGTTTACGATGATGGAAGAATTGTGTCAGCAGGTTGGTTCCAAGGAACACTCCAATTCCGTGACCAAATCGATCCTATTGGGGCAACTGGCGGGAGTGAGGATTTAGATTTCTTCATCGCATGGATGGATGAAAATGGAACTGTGACTTCAGCCATAAATGGTGGCTCTACCGCCATAGACTCGATTGATGCAATCGCTTTAATGCCAAATGGCGACCTTCTTGTTGCAGGTACCTATTGTTTGAACAGTTATGCTGAACTGTGCCAACTTAACCTCGGCGACCTTACTCCTTTGACAAAAGAAGAACAAAACGAAGATGGAAATGTCTTCCTTGCACGTCTCGATTCAAGTGGTACATGGATATGGTCAACTCAAATAAGAAATTCGAATGAATTGTTTGTCGTCGACATGATGATTTCTGATTCAAATGATATACATCTAGCGGTGAGTTTCCGAGATGAGCTGGAATTTAATGGAAGTATTATTCCATCGTCCAACGAACCGACTTTACTTATCGTAACGTATGATGAAAACGGCCAGGTTCTTTCGCATGTATCGGCTGAGGCAATTGGTGGAATCGACCGTATTGGGGCGCTTTGTAGTGATGGAGCAGGACAAATGTATGTCGCCATTACCTTTAGTGGGCTTCTTCTCATCGATGATATCCAACTTTATTCATCAGGATTAACGGATGTCGCTATAGCAAGTTTTTCTGAATTCGGATGGGATTGGGCCATTTCTGGTGGCGGTATTGGAGAAGACAGGGTGTGGGATTGTGATGGAAAAATAACTTCTGGTATTCATGCAGTTGGTGAATTTTCAGGTAATGCTTCCTTTGGCTCGCTGTATACATCCCAATCATCCGGCGTGGATTTCTTCGTTAACGAGGTGTCTCAAACAGGTGGATGGGCTCATCTTATTCATGGAGGCGGTATAGGTCTTGAACGCGCTACTTCTGTACTTCATTCAGAACAAGGGAGCATCTACATTGCAGGACTTACCTCTGCTGGTTTGACACTTGGAGATGATGTACTGGGTGACTTAGACGGAATCAATGATGATTCACACAATGATATTTTCTTTGCGGAATTACTTGCCAATAACTCTTGGGAATGGGCGATTCAAGCAGGCGGTGATGGAAACGACGAACCAACTGCTCTTTCGCTCGGACCCGACGGTTCTCCTCTGCTCTCATTCATTTTCTCGGGTTCGCTTGAGGCGGGTTTCACCTCGTCAACCAGTTGGGGCGGGTTCGATGCGGGTGTTTGGCTCTACCAAACCGACCGCGATAACGATGGTTTGCTGGATGGAGAAGACAATTGTCCTCGAATTTCAAACTTTGACCAAACCAATCTCGACAATGATCTTCAAGGCGATGTTTGTGATGAAGATGACGACAATGACGGCGTATTGGATGATGATGATGATTGCCCTAAAGGAATGATTGGGTGGTTTTCAGAAGCCTCGACTGACCATGATAGCGATGGATGCAACGATGCTGGTGAAGATTATGATGATGATGAAGATACCGTGTTTGATCTTAATGACTTATGTCCTCTGGGGCCAATCGGTTGGATATCGACTCCCGAAGTAGATTCTGAGGGCGATGGATGTGCTGATATCGATACGGATAATGATGGGTGGGTTGACCAAATGGATAACTGCCCACAAGTTGAAAACATCGGGCAACTCGATTTAGATGGCGATAGCATTGGCGATGCATGTGATATCGATGAAGATGGCGACGGTGTTGCTAACCCAACGGATAATTGCCCTCGTGATTCTCCGATTTGGACTTCAACAACCATTAACGACCATGACCAAGATGGATGCCATGATTCTCTTACTGATTTGGATGATGATGAAGATAATATCGGCGATGCCGATGATTCGTGCCCTCGCGGGGATATTCGCTGGGCTTCGAGTGCTGCCATAGACGATTATGACGGCGATGGTTGCCGTGACCTTAGTGAAGACGAAGATGATGATGATGATGGCATAAATGATGACATCGATAATTGTCCGACTGGTATAATGGGAGTCGCTGCACCTGGTCAAGACAATGATGGAGATGGTTGCATCGACAGTGTTGAAGACCTTGATGATGATGGAGATACAGTGCTGGATACGAACGATTTGTGTCCAAGAACTATCTCTGGACAACACGTCGGCATTACTGGATGCAGTCAATATCAGCTTGATGATGACCTCGATGGAATTCCAAATGCGATTGATTTGTGCCAAAATACGATCGCGGGCAAGATTGTTGATTTGACAGGTTGTCAAATCATCTTAGAAAACTCGGCTACCGATGGAGCATCTTCCAGTAATGGTGTGACTCTGTCTTCCGTATTGTATCTCTTTGCCGCATTATTCATCGGTGCAGCCGTCTATGTAACCTTTTTTAACGACCAATCGATGAGTAAAACCGCTTCACAGCAACCACCACCGCGTCCAAAGGATTTCCCCAAAATCGAGGAATTCGTCGAAATGAGCACGGTGCTAGAGCAAGAATAAATTTCAACATGAAGGACAAACATACAAGAATGAGAATCATGACCACGGCATATGTCGCCCATTTTTCGAGTGTTAATAAGTGCAGTATTACTTATTCTTCTAACAGCAGCTCCGGCCATTGAAGGGTCCTCTACTGGAAAGCATAATCAAGCCAGTGCCGGATGCACATGCCACTCAAATGGTGCCAATGGAATCACAGCAAACCATAACTTCCCCGCCGCCTATACTCCAGGTACAACCTATTCAATTACCATTGATGGAACGGGTGGTTCTCAATCTACTGTTGGTGGATTCTCATTGCAGGTCAATCTCGGTTCCTTAACAAATGCAGGGAGCCTTGTACAAATTTCTGGCACCAGTGCAACACACTCTGGCTCCGGCGCACTCAGTTGGACGATGGATTGGACGGCCCCTGCTTCCGGTAGTGGTCCTGTGGATGTCGATTTGGCAGTTCTTCAGGCAAATGGGAATAGCCTAAACACTGGAGATTCATGGGATCAGATAACTGCAATCGTTGTTGAAACACTCCCACCAAATCAACCACCGTCAGCCTCAAATTTGATACTCATGCCTTCAGGCGAGGTAACCTCTTATGAAATGATAATGTTTGAATATGACTATTTTGATGGTGATTCTGATCCAGAATTAAATTCACAAATCCGTTGGTCAAAGAATGGTGTCCTTGCACCAACCTATGACGACTTGAAGGAGTTACCAGATTCTGCCACTTCTGTAGGCGATACGTGGACTGTTACAGTCACCCCATACGACGGAAGCGACTTCGGAATAACTGAAACATGCCCTGATAGTGTCCTGATTATTGACGTCGATACCGATGGTGATGGAACAATGGATTCGAATGATGCTTTTCCAAGTGATATAACCCAATGGGCTGACCAAGACGGTGATGGATACGGCGATAATCCAAATGGCAATGATCCTGATGCTTTTCCAAACGATTCAACCCAATGGGCTGACATAGACGGTGATGGATACGGCGATAATCAAAGTGGAACGAATCCAGATGCTTTACCAAACGATTCAACCCAATGGGCTGACCAAGACGGTGATGGATACGGCGATAATCAAAGTGGGAATGATCCAGATGCTTTACCAAACGATTCAACCCAATGGGCTGACATAGACGGTGATGGATACGGCGATAATCAAAGTGGAACGAATCCTGATGCTTTTCCAAACGATGCAACCCAATGGGCTGACATAGACGGTGATGGATACGGCGATAATCAAAGTGGAATGAATCCTGATGCTTTTCCAAGCGATGCAACCCAATGGGCTGACATAGACGGCGATGGATACGGCGATAATCAAAGTGGAATGGATCCTGATGCTTTCACAAGCGATGCAACCCAATGGGCTGACCAAGACGGTGATGGATACGGCGATAATCAAAGTGGAACGAATCCTGATGCTTTTCCAAGCGATGCAACCCAATGGGCTGACCAAGACGGCGATGGATACGGCGATAATCAAAATGGAACGAATCCTGATGCATTCCCTTTCGATGGAAACGAAACTATGGATTCCGATGATGATGGCACTGGCGACAATGCTGACCAATTCCCAAATGATGCGAATGAAACAATCGATTCTGATAATGATAGTGTAGGAGACAATGCAGACGTATTCCCACAAGATGCAACCGAAACACTTGATTCAGATAATGACAGTGTTGGAGACAATGCCGATACATTCCCTTTCGATGCAACAGAAACGCTCGATTCTGATAATGACAGTGTTGGAGACAATGCCGATGCATTCCCTTTCGATGCAACAGAAACGCTCGATTCTGATAATGACAGTGTTGGAGACAATGCCGATGCATTCCCTTTCGATGCAACGGAAACGCTCGATACTGATGGAGACGGTGTTGGAGACAATACTCAACTCATTGCGGAAAATCTTGCAGCAGAACTTGCAGCAGAACTTGCAGCAGAACTCGCAGCAGAACTTGCAGCAGAGGGGGCAACTGAAGAGGATGGTGCTCAAAGTAATATGATGCTCATCGTTGCAGTTGTCGTTCTTCTCATCGGTGGGGCGGCTGGGGCTGTTCTGTTCATGCGTAAGCGAGGAAGTGACGAAGACGCATCACCAAAGGATTTCTCACATCAAGCAATGCCAACTCAAGTTCAGCCTGTTCAGCAAACATATCAGCAACCTATCGTTCAACAACCTGTTCAGCAAACATATCAGCAACCTATCGTTCAACAACCCGTCGTTCAGCAACCATATCAGCAACCCGTCGTTCAGCAACCCGTCGTTCAACAGCCTGTCGTTCAGCAACCTGCTGTTGTGGCAGAACCAACCGTTCTACAACAATGGACCGACGAGGCAGGCTACACTTGGAGAGCAATGGATGATGGTACGAACTTCTGGTGGAACGGACTCGAATGGCAACTACGCTGATTAAGCATAGACAATTGCTGGTGCAAGTGGAAGTGAACCACCTGCTCGGCCAGTTTCATCTTCCGGTGATTCTCCAAGCACAACGCGAACCGATTGAATACCCAATTCTTCAGCGATGAAGGATGCACGGTCTGATAATGCTTCAACTTCATCAAGAGAACTCCTCAAAAGCACTCGTGAATCATCGTCCCACTTGAATACTTGAGGTAACATCTTTTTGCCCCAGTAACCGATGATCTCGCCTTTTCTTTCACCTTGAGCAATCTCCATTTGTGAAAGATGTGAAACGAAATGCTTGGGACTACCGCCTTGGTCAAGGAAATTTAGAGCCTCAACTGCCATTGTTCGCTTCCAAGTTGGTGAAACAACCACAATAGCGGATTGTGCTGGGCCATCGAGATGCCGTTCTGCAACATCTTTGATTCGTCGAGCAGAATCAAGCACACTGCGGAGTAAAGTTTCACAGTCAAGAGCCGATTGCTCAACCGCCGAGATTGGTGCAAGGAGTTCCATCTCAGCCCCACAGACCAGTCCATCCATGCCGAGCGTTTGCCACCATTCTTCGGCTAAGTGAGGCGTTGAAACAGATATAAGATGGGCCCACGTTTTGAGAATTTGCAAGCCGAGTTGTGGGTTTTCTCCACCTCTACGCGTATACCAATTGATGTCTTTGATGAGTTCATAATGAGAGATTTCAACTGCTCGACGCAAATCTAAATGTTCCATGGCATATTGGAATTCCTCACTGCGTTGTTTCAAACGACCAAGCATCCATATGTCCATCGAAGAAACGCCTCCACTCCATTCAAGAAGACGGCCTGGCATGGTTGCCATTTGTACCATAACACGATGATTCGAAGCAATTGCTGAGTCCGACCAATCCATTCCTGCTGTTGGATTTGCACTAAAGAGAATGAACAAACGAACGGTATCTGCTCCGTATTTTTCAATCAGAGGTTCTGGGGACACGGTGTTGCCGAGGGATTTACTCATTTTTGCTGAACGGGAGTTAAGTGGACCATCACAATGCGGACAAGGTGAGCCTACATGCCCAACTGGAAGGGTCAACTGACAAGATTCGCACCATGGGGCTGGAGAGTTTACCATCCCTTGACACAATAATGTATTGAACGGTTCATCTATCGAATGGAGTCCTAAATCGCGGAGAGCTTTGGTAAAAAATCGTGCATAGATCAAATGCATTTGTGCATGCTCAATACCGCCGCAATAGAAATCGACATTCATAAAGTAATTAACTGGTGTTGGATCAAAGCACATTTCATCGTTGGTTGCATCAGTGAAGCGAAGATAGTACCATGATGAATCGACGAAGGTGTCCATTGTATCCGTTTCTCGGCGAGCAGCCTTTCCACATGTTGGACAATCAACATTCACGAATGAATCAGAAGTTTCCAAAGGATTTCCGGTGCTAAAGACAACGTCAGTCGGTAATTCGACTGGTAGGTTAGCCTCTGGAACGAGCACGGGGCCACAGTCCTTGCAATGGATAATTGGAATCGGGGTTCCCCAGTAGCGTTGGCGGGAAATAAGCCAAGGGCGGATTTTCCAATTGAGGGTTTGTTTTCCAATTCCTTTTACCTCCAATGCATCGGTAATTGCCTTCATAGCCTCTTCACCATACAAGCCATCAAAGCCCTCAATCGGTGAGTTCACCATCCAGCCATATTCAGTTTCGGCTGCTTCAAGTGGTGCGGCAGGGTCAGAATTCTCTTTCATGGCCAAAACTCGTTTGATTGGAATGTCAAAAGTTTGGGCGAAATCAAAATCTCGTTCATCATGACCAGGCACGGCCATAACGGCACCTGTTCCATACGAAGCGATGACGAAATTTCCAACCCAAATTGGAATCTGTTCACCAGTCAAAGGATGGAGAGCAAAACGCCCAGACGGTACGCCCTTCTTCTTTTTCATATTCTTGATTCGGTCGAACTCCGACATGGTTGAAACCTCATCGTAGAGATCTTTCCAAGCAGGTTCGAATTCAGTACCTTTGACGAATTTTTCTGCCATTGGGTGCTCAGGTGCAAGCGTTACAAACGTCACCCCAAATAAGGTGTCTGGTCGAGTGGTAAAGACTTCAATGTCGAGGTCTGAATCGATCACTTTGAAACGAATTTGGGCCCCTTCTGAGCGCCCCAGCCAATCTCTTTGCAGTGACTTGACGTTTTCAGGATAAGCAACAGTATCCAAACCATCAACAAGTTCTTGCGCATATTTGGGAGTATCTAAGAACCATTGATTCATCTCTTTTTGAGAGACTGGGCCGTCACAACGCCAGCAGCGACCTGCTTTGACTTGTTCATTGGCTAGAACAGTCTCGCAACTTTCACACCAGTTCACCGGTGCAAATTCTCGATAAGCAAGACCGTTTTCGTAAAATCTCCTGAAAAAGTACTGATTCCATTTGTAGTAACGGGGGTCATGGCTCTTGACTTGCCGGCTCCAATCATATGAAAATCCCATACGTTTGATTTGCTTAGTAATCGATGCCATGTTTCGTTCTGTAATCTCATACGGATGACCGCCTTCATCCCTCGCAGCATTTTCTGCAGGCATACCAAACGAGTCAAAGCCTATTGGATAGAGAACATTAAAACCCATCATTCGCTTATTTCGAGCGATTGCGTCACCAATCGAATAATTACGGACGTGGCCCATATGCATCACTCCAGAAGGGTAAGGATACATTTCTAAGCAGTAGAATTTGGGACGGTCATCCTGCAAATCGCATTCGAAAATTTTGGCTTCATCCCACTTCTGTTGCCATGCAACTTCGTTAACGGGAGTATTTTCATCGGCCATATGGACACCAAATGCCTTGCGAGACAAACCTCCGAATCAACCATTTCACTTGAATGCCACTCTTCATGAGGGTGGGAATTCTCGGGTATACATGGCCAAGACTGTCACCGTGCAGGTTCCAGTTCGAATCGACCTTGCTGGAGGTTGGACGGATGTGCCTGCCTATTGTTCCAAGAACAAGGGTGAAGTCATCAATATCGCAATCAACCATTATGTAACCGCAGAAATGCACATCGATGATGAACGCCGTATATCGGTAAAATACAGTTCGGACTCACCCATAGGCTCAGGGCTTGGCACCTCTGGCGCATTGAATGTGGCTCTTTTGGCAGCGATTTCAGGAGACGAGCGAACTCCACAAGAAATCGCTGAACTCGCCTTTCAATTCGAAGCATTACTGGGCAATACTGGTGGGCGGCAAGACCAATGGGCAAGTGCTCTAGGTGGTATTCAACATCTTCAATTCAAAGGCGATAGCGTAACAACAACCCAATTGAATCCATCACCTGAATTTATTTCTTGGCTCGAGAAGAATCTCTTGCTTTTTGACAGTGGCATCACGCATGTCTCTGGCGACCTCCACGAAAAGGTCTGGACTCGGTATGAAAATGACGATATCGAGATTATCGATGCTCTCAAACGCATTCACTTTATGGTTCAAGAAATGCTTGAAGCAATACAAGCCGAACATAGAGCGGAGTTTGCTCAAAGTCTGTTACGTGTAAATAGAAGTGTTGACCTGCTCGGTCGTGAATTTAATGCACCGTTCCGGTCGCTTCTTCAACCAATGTGCATAAGTGGACAAATCTCTGCATGGAAAGTGATGGGGGCTGGTGCTGGAGGTGTTGTAGGCATTCTTCTTGAGGATGGTTATGGCCGAGAGGCGATTATGGAGTTTGCTGAAAAGGAAGGCTGGAAGCACATTGAGTGGGCTATTGAATCTCAAGGAATTCAACGTGAAGTCAATCTTCACGAGTGAAATCAGTGTTCGTTTCTAACAGGAAAATCGCCTCACGGGTCAACTTATAGCGGTTCTTAAGACCCATTTTTCTTTTCTCAACTAAACCAAACTTCTGCAATGTTCGCAAATGATGAGAGACAAGTTGCTGACTCTTTTCCAATCGCATTGCCAATTCAGCCTGTGTTGGGAATTCGCCCAAAGGCCCGTCGTGATCGAGTAAGGAGAGAATCTTGCCCTGTAGACTGTTCGGGTCTGGTGAAAGTGGTGGGACGGGTAAATCATCCTCACTCATACTCGGGTAGAGTGAGTTCGTAAGTGGGTAATATCGCACCAAACGCCCGTCTTTTCTACGCCAGATATCTTCTTCTGATTCGAGAATTCGCAAGTGGTGCGTGATTTGGCCATTGCTCATGTCAAGGGCAGCCATGAGCGCGCGGAAGTGGCACCCAGGATTCGCAGTTAGGTAACCCATCAATCGACCTCGCTGGTAACGTCCATCTGTAGTTTCATGGGTTCGGCCAAGGAGGCCCAAGAACCACAACCCAGCTGCAGTCGAAGGAATCCTTAACGACTCATTACTCAACACAAAAGTGAACAAAAGCGAAAGAATCGAACCGGTTGTGACTACTACAATGACAGATGGTATGAATGATATCATTTGTTCTTGGGTACTCAATTCGACTTCAGGTTCAGATTGTTCAGTTGGAATCTCGGCGCTTTGTAGTTGTGACTCAATCTCTATCCCGCGAATTTGGAATGACTGTGCTTGAAAGTTCTCGCATGCTGGATGTGCTGGTGCGTCGACTATTTCGTAGGTACCACTCCATCCTTGTTGTGGGAGCCACTGTCCAAGGGTGGCGCTCGAGAGTAAGAGTTGGCCTTCATCTGAGGATTCGAATAACCAACACGTGCCTTGTTCAGTTTGTAACCCAGACCATGTTCCACTGATGAGGCGTGATTGTTGTTCAACGACAACTTCAACTGATTGTTCCATGGTTGTTTCTTCATCTGCCAATGGCCATGAAAAGACGAAAATTGCTCGAATCTGTGGATTTGTTTCAAGATTCAAGACCATTTGGTACTGACCTTCTGGGAGAGGTTGGGATTCAATATCACTCATATCAACCGTGTCAATTTGTAGTTCAAATGGTGCAGCGTTGACATCAGAAGGAAGAACAAAGTGGCGGCCATCGTAGTAATCGCACATTGATGCTCGGGAATATACGTTCTCAATCGTCGACAAATCAATGATTGAAACCATCACAGCGCAAGGTCCAAACCAACGCAGGTCGACATCACTGGCAAGAGGGACAATCTCAAGGGTCAATTCGAACCCACCTTCGATTGAAGAAATCTCTGGAGTCAGTTCGACATCAAGAGCATCTTTGCATACTGACTGTGCCAGCTGTTCATATTGAATACTCTGAACGCTCGACAGGTGGAATTCAGGTATTTCCGCTACAAGTGTGTATTCTCCCGAGGAAACCTCACATCCTTCAAGGTCAGTAAAGGTCCAATCGGGTAATGTGAATTGCACTTGCTCGTTTTGGTCAAGGATGTAATCGAGTTCTAAAGCGTTACAATTTTTCAACATTCGGCTGTCAAACACAATGTCTCCTCCATCATCTAAGATCCATATTTCAGCCCGGCATGTATCGGTGAACTGAAGAGAAATTGTTTCGACTCCATTATTTGTCATGAAGAGATCGGATGACAAAATATCACCTTGTGCATAAATATGAGTTTCGCTCTCTTGGTGAAGAACCTCGGTCGAAAGAAGGCTTTGGAGTGAAGTGTCAATCGTATCGGATTCATCCATCGTAAACGAAATTGAATTCAACAGGAATTGGGATGGAAGGCTTGCTTGAACGGTATTAAGACCTTGAATGGAAGAACCATCTTCAAGGAGCACATGGCCAAGCAGTGTTCGTTCATACGGCTGAAGAGAATCAAAACTTGCAAAGCAAGGCATTGCCAAAGAAGATTCGGAGTTGATATTCAATTCAATGAGGCAACCATCATTCGGTGGCAGTGAAATAACTTGGTTGGTTGGATTGCTAAGGGTCACACCAAGAATTACTTCTTCACTGTGTTGGATTTGGTTTAATCGACTGCTGAGTTCAAGAATCAAGTCGAGTTCAAGCGATACATCAACGGGTGTTTGGACTTGAATCACTTTTGAAGCAATCGATTGTGTTGCAGAATGATATGCAGAAATCGTATAGGTTCCAGGTTCCACATAAAGGTCGTCTTCAAGTTGTAAATTCCATGTCAAAGCATCGAAAAAATGCGTTTCGCCTTCAGCTAAATCAATACTTTGAGTCTGGCCTCTACATGTTGATGAGTCATCGAGGAGGAGGGTTCCTGAGGCGTTTGAAACTTGTAAAACTACTCCACATGATGGGTCATTCGCAATCGTAGCCTGCGAGCCACTGTTGGTGAATAATGCTGTAAGTTCAACCGTATCTCCTGCCGTATACCATTCATTTGATTGGGATGAAGTTTCTTCAACTTCAAAAACAATATCGGTCGTTTCAGCACCCGAAAGGAATGGAAAAGAGGACAGAAGTAATAGCGACGCGAGAAGAGCAACGGTGCTACGCGTATCGCCGGCCATGAACAAGCATTGCCCTCATTACTTGAAAGGTCAGCGGTGCATACAATGCGTAACAATGAGCGGACTTCAAAGTTGATTGAGGTCAAACATTGTCGGGACTGATGCTTCTTCAGTTGCTTGCTGTTGCATTTCAAACTGTTTCCATTGCGGAGCCGCTTGCTCTTCAGTCCAACCGAGTGCTCGAGCCTCGTCGAGTTGTCCTGCTGCTACATAATGGTTAATCCAACTAAGACGGCGTTCCTCTTCCTCAGAGAAAGCAAGGTCTGTCTTTCGTTCGAGGGCGCGTTCTGCAGAAGACTTGCGTTTCGATGAAGCCTTGGCAAATTGTGCAACTAAAATCAACGCAAGCAGGAATACAATTGAACCACTCATCACGAGGAAAGTAGTCGAGCTTGTTGAGAACCCAAAACCACCGTCATCTCCACCATCAATGTTGAGAGATGGGTCAGAAGTAATCATACATGTCACTGCATTTGGACCGGACAGCACACCATTGGTGATTGCAGGGTCCCATGGGCATATGTCATACTTGTCAGCGCGACCGTCTGCATCGCTGTCAGGGCATCCGTATTCTCCGAGGTTCGATGTTCCGTATTCCTTGCGGCAATCATCGGGCTCAAACGCACTTTGCAGTTCGAGAATACCTTCTTCGCCATCAGGGTCATAGACGCTGTTATCGCCATAACCATCGCCATCGGGATCTGACCATTGAGAAGGTTCGAAAGGAAAAGCATCGGGTTGATAGAAACTGGTTTGGTTATCGCCCCAACCATCGCCGTCCATATCCGACCATTGGTCATCAATGAGAGGGAAAGCATCTCCAGATTGATTGCGAATGATAATCGTTAAACCGGGATTATCGAGGTCGAGAATGGTCTCATTAAACCAATCATAGTTATCACCATAGCCATCGCCGTCGGAATCTTTCCATTGTAAAGTGTCATTCGGGAAAGCATCGAGGACATCTGCCCAGCCATCAAAATCTGCATCGGGGCAACCTTGTAGGGTACCTTCGGATGATATGCCATAGACATCTACGCAATCATCACCGTTTGGAACTGCTGTGTTGTCGCCATAGCCGTCGCCGTCAGTGTCCAACCATTGGGAAGGGTCCAATGGAAACGCATCGACAGGGTCGACATAGCCATCGTTGTCTGAATCAGTGCAGCCCCGTGTTAGAGGATCATCTGAGTTTCCAGAAACGAGTGGGCAAACATCGGACGTACCTTCTGAGATTCCATCGCCATTTTCATCGATGAAATTATCACCGAAGCCGTCACCATCGGCGTCTGACCATTGATTTGAATCATACGGAAATTCATCTCCGTTAACTCCACCACGGTTGTCACCGTAACCATCACCATCGGTATCCATCCATTGAGATGAGTCGTCAGGGAAGAGGTCTGCGTTGGAGCCGTTTGGATTGTCCCCTCGGTTATCGCCGTCACGGTCTGACCATTGGGTACTGTCGTTTGGAAACGGGTCGCCAGCATTCGAATAGCCATCATCGTCCCAATCGGCACAGCCGATTCGGTCTTCGGTGGATGTGCCTGCTTGATTGGGACACTCGTCAGGATTGTTTCCGGTTTGATTACTTCCAAAGCCGTCTCCATCTTCATCACACCATTGAGTTGGATCGGTTGGGAAGGCATCGGCTCCATAGCAGTTAGAAGTCGCTGGCCATCCAGCGTCAGGGTCCGACCAACCATCACCATCGGTATCGATGCACCCGAGACGGTCATACTGAGAATCCCCCCAGATAGTTGGGCAACCGTCGGAACGGTCACTCATTTGTTCATCGCCAACCCAGTCGCCATCGGTGTCCGTCCATTGTGTTCGGTCAAGCGGGAAAGTATCGATGTTCGCAGCTACAGTCAAAAGGAGACCTGGCCATTCAGGGGGGCGGACATTATTCCACGTTGCGTTTTGATAATTGTCACCGCGGTCATCACCATCGGTGTCGTTCCACTGTGTTGCATCATTAGGGAACGCGTCGCCCGATTGATTCAAATGAAGTTGAGCACCATTGAGGTCAAAGTAATAATTATCGCCGAAACCATCACCATCAGCGTCAACCCATTGGAGAGGGTCTGCTGGATAGGTGTCGCCGTCATCAGACCACCCATCTCCATCACCATCCGGGCAACCGAAGCGATCTTCAGTTGAATTTCCCGCTACGGTCAAGCAAGCATCGGGTTGGTAGGCAGGGATTGAAGGTGTTGACGCGTTGGAATCATGGTCAATAACACTGTTATCACCGTAGCCATCGCCATCGGTATCGCTCCATTGGCTGCCTTCGCTCGGGAATGCATCGACGACGCCATCACCTTGGTCTGTGGTGTTATAGCCATCGTTATCTTCATCGAGGTCAGCATACCAATAGTATACACCCTCATCGTTTCGACTGTGGACCGTTACTATATGGGTGCTGTCTGGGCTCCATGCAAGGCCATTAATTGTGCCACAATTATTTCCTCCGCCACTCGAAGTGCAACCACTAGGCCTAGGGCCGTTGAATGTATCGATTTGGACGCCAGTATCTGAATTGAAAATACGCGCCGTTGCTCCATCGCTCTGATAATAACTCATTGCTGCTCCAACTTGGCTACTGTCATAGGAAAAGTCCGTAGTCATGCATGAAGTCGATGTCGATTTTTCCCAAATTCTAGTCCACGAAGAGCCTGAAAATTCATACATGTCAAAACTTGCACCGCCGCCTTCCCAGCCTCCACACATTGCAATGTAGGATCCATCTGGCGACCAAGCGATTGAATTCACTGCGCCTGGTGGATTGGTCAATGTGTAGACCGTTGCTCGAGATGTGATATTAACGATGTAAAAGTCCCCATTGCCTGCCAATACAATCAATTCACCATCGGGTGAAAAAGCAGAATCATAAAACCGGTCTTCGCCGTTTGGATTCATTCCATTGCCTAACTTAAGGCCATCAGACACTTTGATTAAGAAGACTTGGCAATTGGAGCACCCGTTACCGGACCGGCCCATTGAAACAGCCACAAGAGTGCTGTCTGGAGAAAATTCGACGTCGTTGACATAATCTCCACTTCCAACATCGGCACTGATTGGACCGTGGACTGATGTGAGGTTACTCGAGTAATAAATGTCCATTGTATCGTCATCAATTCCAGCTGCGATATAGATGCCGTCAGGTGAATAAGATACGGAAGTAACTTCGCCGGTAGTAGGGGCAGATCTTATGTTGATGTGGGAAGTTACGTTCCAGATTCGAACAAAGCCATCTTCCGAAGCCGTGACAATAAATTCACCATCTGGTGAAAAGTCGACATCGAAGTAATCCTGGCTGGAGGTTGTAGTATACTCATTTTGAAAATTCGGATTCGTAGTTGTCCATCCATCATTCAAGTCTGAATGTCCATCTCCATCACGGTCTGGGCAACCGTCTCTATCAACATTTGAAGAGCCTGCCGACCAAGGACAATCATCGACTGCATCATCAAAACCATCGCCGTCAGAATCTGCTGCAGAAGCAAGGGGTGCCAAGACCATAAAGAACATTAAGAACACAAGAAAAAAGGCTCGCCGCGGATTCTCCATGGAAGCGGGACTCTTCATACCTAAAAGGGATTATGGTATACATGTGTGATGGAAGTGTTTGAATTTAATATTTATGTACAGTGAAACGTTTCAGATTATCTCAAGTTAAATTTTGGATTTTCTTTCTATTCAATCCTTGAAAACACATTACCGAGATATCAGAAAACACCAAGCTTTGCTTCTCTCTTCATCGGCATTGCTCCGAAAGGATTGAGATAGAACCCACCTTAGCAGATGTATGGGCGCAGGTTTGCCAAAGGTCAGTGTCGCGGTTCAAGACCGTATCTTGCTGCACTTAGCAGAACACATTGTGCAAAACGACCGATATGTGGTTGGGCCAGAACTTACTCGGCCAGGCATTGCTGAGGCTTGTGCTCAACATCCGCCGAATGTAAGTCGAACGATGCGGACGCTTCTTCGAGATGAGTTTGTAACGGAACATACACGTACCGTTCGAGGTGAAGACCGCCGCCAAAAGACATGGCAACTCACCGAACGAGGAAAAGAATGGGCTCAACAATTGACCAAGACATTAGGCTCAACCAAAGTACTGCTTCGCAATGCAGAAGGGGAAATATTGGAAGTTGAGGCAACAGAAGCCCCCGAACGCCTTGCAGCCGACATTACATTGTTGCAAGTCTTAATGCATGCCCAGCACGAAGGCGTGTTGACTTTTGGAGATATTCGGTTTGGAGCGATCAGCAAGAAAAATGATTCAAATATTCCTGAGCCTGGTCGCCTAACTCCTATGACGGGCGCTCATGCAACGTACCATAACAAGCCCCCGATGACGCGTCCAGTTCATGGACGGGCAGACGAATTACAAGCCCTTCATGATTGGTTTGATGAGCGGAAACCCTGTGCAGTCGTGCACGGAATTGCTGGTATCGGAAAGTCAACTTTAGTAGCACATTGGCTCAAACAACGAATCGAAGAAGACCCATATTTGTCGATTTGTTGGTATCCGTGTCAGCCGTGGGACCGTTCTCTTGGCCTAGCAACCAGCCTGCTTCATCGGTTTGGAATTGATGAGACACATGACCCTTACAACCTTATTGAAACTCTCCCACTGACACCTGGGGGAAGGGTCGATGTCGATTCTTGGCGGCGTAGATTGCTTTCTTATCTTACCGATGCACGAACGATTCGGGAACGTTACAAGAACGAAGTTGGAGGGCCTCCCCCCTATTGGTTAATTGTCTTGGATGACGTCCATCATATGGAAGAAAATGCTAAGGATTTACTCGGAGCGTTGATTCAAATATCACTTAAAGCACCGCTTCGGTTGCTGTTTATCTCCCGTACAACACTTCGTATCTATGACCGCAGAGATGTCCATACTCGAGGCGTCGTTCGTGAAATGCCTTTGAGTGGCTTGAGTCTTGAAGATACTAAAAACTGGCTGAATCAGTTGGAGCACACGCCTTCAGTAGGTCTTGATGAAGTGCATGCTGCGACCGGTGGCCATCCGTTAGCGCTTGAATTGCTCGAGTTGTATGGTCAGGCGACTCACGAAGATTGGTTGCGGTTCCTTGATGAAGAGATTTTAACAGGTTTACCAGACCATGAATATGAATTGCTCTCGACCCTTGCTGTTTCGGACAAACCCATTCCGTGGGAGAAACTCGCTGCTGCAGTCGAATGGGACGGCACCCCTCCTGAGAACCTCATCAAGCACGGATTACTCCTCGAGCTCGATGAGGGAATGTGGCTCCATGAAGCACTACGTGAAAGGTTGTTGCGCGATGTCGGTGATAAAAAGGAATCACGGAAAAAACGCTTGAAATGATTCAAAAATCATCAGCATTCATATGTTCGTCGATCCACTTTAACAATTGCGGCTTTGGCATAGCACCGCTTTTTTGGCTGATAAGAACGCCTTTATTGAAAAGGAAAAGTGCTGGAATGCCACGGACTCCGAGTCGGCCAGCATTCATTGGGTTTGAATCAGTATCGACTTTAGCAACGAGTAATTCTCGCTCGCCAGCTACTTGTTCGAGGACCGGTCCAATGACCTTACATGGGCCACACCAAGGCGCCCAGAAGTCGACTAAGACCCAGTCGTTTCCGTTCAATGTTGCTTCGAATTGTCCATCTGTAACTGCTCGTACTTCACCCATAGGCTCACCATCGATGCCTCAATGACGGACATTATGAGGTTTTGTACTGAATTGATTGATAGCAAAAAACGAAACGCTCATGCCAATGCTACGCTTGGGCTTGTTGAGGGAGAACCATGATTATCGCACCAAGTGTCCTAACTGCAGATTTAGCCGACCTTGCTCGTTCTTGTCAAAAAGCAGTGGACAGCGGACTTGATTGGCTTCATCTTGACATCATGGATGGGAACTTTGTCCCGAACCTTACGTTTGGACCTCCGGTCATTAAATCGCTTCGTAAAGCACTTGGAGAAGGACCTGTATTTGATGCTCATTTAATGATATCAAATGCTGAAAGTTGCTTTCAAGATTATATTGATGCAGGATGCAATCACCTTTCTGTTCATGTCGAGGCTGTAACACACCTGCATCGATTAGTCACAGCCATTCGAGCTGCAGGAGCCGGTGTAGGCGTTGTTCTCAATCCCGGCACATCGGTTGATGCTGCTTTAGAAGTCTTATCTGAACTCGATTTGGTATTGGTCATGAGCGTCAATCCTGGTTTCGGTGGACAATCGTTCATCCCGGCGGTCGAACAAAAAATTCGCCGCCTTCGCCAAGCAATTGAGACTCAAGTTTCCAATGGGGGCCGCCCCGTTCAAATTCAAATCGATGGAGGAGTGAAAGCGCATAACATCGCTATGCTTCGAGATTGGGGTGTGAGCAATTGTGTCGTTGGCTCTGGATTATTCAATGACGAGGCAAGTGTTCAAGAGAATCTTGAAATTATACAAGCGGCTCTTCAACAATGAAGTGAGAGGGTCGAATGAGAATCCTTGTGGTTTCTTTGCTCTATCCTTTGCCCAGCAATGCAGCGCGCGGTACTTTTGTCGCTGACCATGTCCAAGCATTACGCAAAGATGGTCATGAAGTTCGTGTCGTCAATCCACTTCCACGGATGATGCGATATCAAGAAGCACGTCGTTCGACGTTAACCGGTGCTGCTCGAGCGCCGCGTGAATTTGAACACGGAGGTGTTGAGGTCTTCGCACCCCGTTATACAGCGTTACCCGAACATCCCTGGCCGAACTTTACCGCACGCAGCATCCGTAAACAAACCAAAAAAGTCGAGAAGTGGCTTGGAGAATGGAAGCCCGAAGTCATCGTATGCCACACGCTTTGGCCTGTAGCCGTCTTGGCGAATGCTTTGGCGCTGCGCCTAGGAATTCCTTGGACTGGAGTCGTTCATGGCTACGATTTTGATGTCGGTTTGAATCATTCAACTCTTTCCAAAATCACCAAGCAATTAGCCTTCCAACCTCAGCGGTTGGTCGTTGTATCTCAACGCCTGTTTGATGTGGCAAAAAGTGCCAACATTCCTGATGAAAACATACGGATGATTCCTTGCCATTGCGCCGTTGAAGATGAATGGCTCAAACCACTCAAGCCTTGGAAGGGGCGTTGGAGAAAAGACCGAATCGATGTCTTGTTCCCTTCAGACCCGCGCCGCCCTGAAAAGAATCACTTGTTAGCACTTCAAACGGGAGAAATCCTTGAACACCGCGGTTGGATTGTCGGGATGACGACGCTCAAAATCCAACCCCGTTCGATTGTATGGGACCGCATGTTGGTGGCTGACCTCACCCTTATCACCTCAAAACGTGAATCTGGACCGTTGGTAGCTCGAGAATCCATCGCGTGTGGAACGCCGGTTGTTTCAGTCAATGTAGGCGATGTTGCTACGTATTTACCTGAATCTTGTATTGTCGATACCTATGATGCTACTTTGCTTGCGGACGCGTGTGAGAATGCATTAGAGAACCGTTGGGATGAAAACTTCACTCTTCCTCTGCACTTTTCACATGCGTATTTTCTTCAACAGTGGAATCAATTGCTCGAAGAGCTTGTGGCGTAAACAAAAACAACAGAAGCCCTGATGCTGACAACCATGTGTTGAAAAACAGCCCTATGCATGAGAGCGACATGCAGGTGATGGCAAAAAACCATTCTTTCGAACGGTTGAATACGAAATCCCAAGAACCTGCAAGATGAATGGAGAGAAGCAGTGCAAAGGCTGCTGACAGGGTTGAAGCCATGGCTGCGGCATACAATCCTTGCCGGTTCCCAAATGGTGCTTGCCAGTCGATCAATAGAATACCCAACAGTGTGGCAAAAGCAACAACTCCGCCTATGAAGAACGTGAAGCGCCAAGGTCGAAGACCTGCCTGTAATGCGGTGTAGGTCGGTGTTGCGAGTAGAGTAAAACACCAGCCTAACAGCAAAACCATGAACAAGTCAACTGCAGATGCACCAAGTGAACCATCGGTATATTGTGACGGAAAAGCAAACGGAAGAAATCCCTTGACGATGAAAGCACCAGCAAAAATACCGATTGGAAGTAGACCAAGGCAAATGTCCAGTGAAGCATTCATTTCCCGACCAAATTGAGACGGTGAAAAACGGGCTTTCCCAAGTACGGGGAGAAGAGCTGCTCGCAAGGCTTGTGGCACGACTAACCCAGCCAACCATGCCAATTGTGCAACATGAAACAAGGCTGCTGAATCGACACCCATTTCTGCACTGATAATGAATTTCTCAATGCGGACCACATAGGGGAGTACGCCGAGGGTAATTGCGAAAGGTAAGGCTTGCATCATCAGTGCTCGATTATTGAGCCAAGCATCTCCTAAATCACCTTGAACTCCATTATGACCCTCATAAACGCGGACGGTGCGTTTCACCAACCAAAGTGCAAGGAATAAACCAAACAGTGCTCCAAGCAAAAATGCCGATGCATACCCGACAACACTGGTGATGCCAAGAGCGTAGAGTGACAAATATGCCGCCGTGGTAATCGCTCGTTCCAAAACTTTCGTCCATGCCTCCAGACGTGCTTCTCCGGCTGCTCGAAGCCCTGAGCGTGGCGCATACGAAGCAATGTGAGTAAAGGCAATCAAAGCACAAATTAGCATCACGGGGAGATGTGAAGTCCAATTGGAGTCAATCAAAGGAGAAATGATAATGGCAAGCAGCAAAAACGGCACTGCGGCTTTGAGTTGTAATCTGTAGATTCTCACGATTGCTGACCAAATCCGATGCGGAGCATTTGGACCATCACGAGCAAGAAGTGTTGGCAAACCCAAATCAATGACCAAAAACAGCGTAGCAAAAACATCCAGAGCAATGATGTAGAGGCCATAGGATTCCGTCCATAATGCTCGAGTGAGGACAACTTGCCCAAATAAGGCCAGGAAAACTGCGACTAAATCGGCACCAGCAAGCCAAGCGGAATCCCGTCCCATCTTTGGGAGGCGATTCGCTTTGATGGTCGCCTCCTCCATGACCGTGGGTGATGTTCTCGCTCTTTCAAGCATCGGATGAGAACGCGCAGGTTCAAAGCCAACTTCACACACCGCAGTATGAGGCGTGTCGATGGTTGCAAGTGAGTGGGTTGAGGCTGAAGTTCTGAAAGCAATCCCCGAAGCAAGCGTTGAAGTCATTGATTTACACCGCTCAGGCGACCATTTTCACGTTCGGATCATTTCAGAATCCTTTGATGGAATGCGCCCGTTACAACGCCAAAAACTCGTGCTTGCAGTCATGAAGCAACACATTCCACACCCTATCCACGCTCTCGACCTCAAATGCATGACCCCTGCACAGGCTGAAACCTCAGGTGATACTGCTTTTGACCCGCATGGCGGTGGACAAGGCATCCACATCCGGCGTATCGAGAAAAATAAGGAATGATTATTATGAATTGGACAAATGAAGAATTGCAAGCTATTGTTGATGAACACGCTCTCGTGCTGTTTATGAAAGGAACACCGAACGAACCTCAATGCGGTTTCTCAAGCCGTGCTGCACAAGTGTTGCAACAATTTGGTGAACCTTTTGCTGCTGTTGACATTCTCAGTGATTCTCGTGCTATTCCCTCGGTTTGTGCTTGGTCCGATTTCCCTACTATGCCTCAAGTTTACGTTCAAGGAGAACTCGTTGGCGGGTCAGATATTGTCATGGAAATGCTTCAAGACGGTAGCCTGAAAGAGATGTTTGATACTGGCCGCAGTGCTTGAACAGGCGTTTTTTATACACCTTTCATGTCGGTGGCTTGATGGGAGACGATTCGCGACGCCTTGTGAGTGATGGTGGCAAGTCCATCGTTGATTTCGATAATAAGGCATTCAAGCCTATTCCTCAAGCCGGAATTGACCTTGCAGTCTCAGCAATGAGTTCAGGTGTAATGTACCGTTATCAGCCAAAACAAAATGAGCAATCCATCACTGCAAACTTGGAACGTAGTTTTTCTCAATACATGGGAGTAAAGCATACAGTCGGAACCAATTCCTGCGGCTCTGCAATGTATATTGCACTCAATGTTGTTGGCGTTCAACCTGGTGATAAAATCCTCACCAATGCTTTCACTTTTCATGCCGTCCCTTCGGTGATTCATCATGCTCGTGCGGTTCCAGTATTGGTTGAAAGCAACCGTGAATGGGCTATGGATGTGGAAGACCTCGACAAGAAAGCAAGCGAAAGTGGAGCAAAGGTCCTGTTGATGTCCTACATGAGGGGCCATGTCCCCGATATGGATGCAGTCATGGAAGTTGTCAAGAAACACAACCTGATTTTTATCGAGGATTGTGCCCACGCCTATGCCACATTGTGGAACGGTCAAATGCTCGGAACCTTTGGTGAAATCGGATGCTTCTCAACCCAATCTTCGAAAGGATTGAGTGCTGGTGAAGGTGGACTTTACATCACCAACAATGATGAATTTGCTGCAAAGGCTGTTCTTTATGCGGGTTCATATGAGCGCTTATGGGCCAAACATTTCGACCTCGACCACGAAATGATGAGTCGTTTACAAAACCAAATTCCTGGCTATTCAATGCGCATGCAAGAAGTTACAGCGGCCATGTTAACGCCTCAAATCGAACGCTTGGAACACATCAAAAATATCCATGTCGAGAATTGGAATCTACTTCATAGCCTCATCAACAACCATGATAACATCGAGATCCCAATGCCATTGCCGCAAGTTGACAGTTTCTGCGATACCATGCAATTCCACTTGACCGGCCTTTCCAGAGAGAAGGCTGACCAATTTATTGATTTAATGAAAATGGAAGGCATCCCAATGCAAATCTTTGGTGCCAAGCGTAATGCTCGTGATTACCGTCAATGGGAATACATCGAAGCGCACAAGCAAGAATTAGGTAAAACTATTGCCAACATCGAATTTGCTTGCGACTTGTCGCTTCAACCTCATTTGACGCGAGAAAACATGTGGACAATTGCACAAGTTTTCAACGACGTGTTGGCCTACATCAACGCTCAGTGAATCACACTGGGCGGCCAACTGCAAAGGCCTTCCATCCCTTGGAAGTTAATTCCTCTAAATTCAAGACGCGACGACCATCATAGATGAGTGGCGTGCGCATTTGCTTGGCAAGTGCAGACCAATCAAGAGAAAGACAGGCTTTGTGCGCAGTGACAAGAACGGCCATATCATAGCCTTGAGCATCAGAGATATCAGAAATAACTTCAACGCCTTCAGGAAACATTGTATCTTCCAAATGAGGGTCCCATGCACCAACGGTGATGCCTTTGGACATCAAGGTCTCCGCCAAAGGTTCAGCGGGGGTCTCTCTCGGGTCTCCAACTTCTGCTTTGTATGACCAACCGAGTAACAGTACTTTCGCATCACCAGCAGGAACATCTGCATTCCACATCAAGTCGCTTAAGACACCGGCTACGTGACTTGGCATTGAGCGATTAACGGCTCGTGCAGCGGTAATTAATCCCGCAGGAACACCAACATCAGCAGCTCGCTGAATCATGTAATAAGGGTCAACAGGAATACAATGACCGCCAACACCAACACCAGGAGTATAACGGTGGAAATTCCACTTGGTTGCTGCTGCAGACAGAACATCTTCGACATCGACATTCAAAGCAGGGAAAATTCGAGCAAGTTCGTTGACAAGGGCGATGTTAATATCGCGCTGAACATTTTCGATGACTTTGGCAGCCTCAGCCACTTCGAGTTTACCCACATAGCGGACATCTTCGGAAGTCAAGCGTTGATACAAGGCGACCAGTGCCTCGCCAACTTCGGGGTTCGAACATCCAATGACGCGAGCCACTTGACGAACGCCGTGAGCAGGGTCTCCAGGATTGAAGCGTTCAGGACAGTAGGCGATTTCCAAATCTTCACCGATGACTAGTCCCAATTCTTCGATGATGGGGTGCCAAGTTTGGGCAGTAACACCAGGATAAACGGTTGATTCGAGGACAACAATGGTTTGGGAACCTTTGGGAATCGCTTGAAACACGTCTC
>Ga0308019_10000378_pt1 | contig 28042 bp, 23 predicted proteins | sample Neamet284_FD_203135 | JGI IMG/M metagenome (GOLD analysis project Ga0308019, IMG submission 203135) | Marine microbial communities from water near the shore, Antarctic Ocean - #284 | ecosystem: Environmental > Aquatic > Marine > Unclassified | place: Southern Ocean | collected 2014-10-01
GGATCCGTAATGGGGGTATCTCACTTTCTAGATGTAGTGATGTGGAAAGTGAGTATGGCGAAATTTTGGATTCCGCTATATGTGATTTTATTGGCTTTACTGTGGAAGAAATTTACACAGAGAAATTCCCGCATAATCATTTTACTCGGAATTGTTGTTTCTATAGGTCTTGCCGATATTATTTCTGCTCGGGTTCTTAAACCCACAGCAGCAAGATTACGTCCCTCCCACAGGATTGAACTGGCTGAAGATGTAAATCTTCACAGGCATGATGACGGCACCCTATATAAAGGTGGACAATATGGATTTGTTTCTTCACATGCAGCCAACCATATGGCAATTGCAATTTTTGTGGGTGGACTTCTTGCGAGTGCCTCGAGTCCAGTAATATTGGTTGCTCTTTTATTTTGGGCCATTTTGATCGGATTCAGTCGCATTTACTTGGGAGTACACTTTCCCTCTGACGTTATTTTCGGCTGGATGCTGGGAGGCGTGGTTGGGATTTCTATGTTAAAAATCGCATCTATCTTGAACGCTAAATTCGCAACAACCTCTAATTCGATGAACCCCAAATCATGACACTCACTCCCTCAACTCTATTCGCAATTTTCATGGGTGGTGGAGCTGGTAGCGTCGCGCGTGTACTTTTAGGTGAAGGTGTCACCAGAATAAGTTCAAGCGGATTTCCCCTGGGGACACTCCTGGCGAACCTTATTGCCACAGCGCTTTTAGCAGTGATAATCATTTACTCGGGAGATCGATGGGGTCGAGATTCAATCATGGTTCCGCTACTTGCCATAGGTTTTTGTGGCGGATTTTCAACTTTCTCGACATTTTCTATCGACACGATGCGTCTTTTTCAGGAAGGCCACACGACTTTCGCAATCGCTAACATTCTTATCAGCGTCGGTGCATGTATCGGAATAGGAATGATAATTTTCAAAACTCTCTCAAAATGATCCGCAATTCAATCTCGTTCCTTTCTTTGTTAACGACAACTGCCATTGTTGTTTTTACAATAGGTTGCAATATTGAGACTGATATCGTGGTCAAAACCGGAAGCGGTGCTTCGGTAGATTCTCCGAAGCTCATCATAGGGATTACTATAGACCAAATGCGTGCCGACTACCTTAACCGCTACTCCCCCCACTTTTCTGAGGGTGGTTTTGCAAGATTACAAGAAGGTGGCTTTACATGCTACGATCATCATTTCAGTTACGCACCAACATACACTGGCCCGGGTCACGCATCCATTTTTACCGGTACAACGCCAGCCATTCACGGAATTGTTGCAAATGATTGGTATGTGAGAGAAAAGAAGGGTTCCGTGTACTGCGCCTCTGACGACGCTGTATTTGGAGTGGGTGTAAATGGAGTCGATAAGGACGGAACGGTATACGGCTCGTCGGGGAAGATGGCGCCAACACGAATGCTCACAAGTACGATAGGAGACGAATTAAAGCTGTCGACAGGTATGAAATCAAAGGTTATCGGCATCAGCTTGAAAGACAGAGGGGCAATTCTCCCTGCTGGACATGCTGCCGATGGAGCTTATTGGTTTTACGGAAAGGACAAAGGTCATTTTATAACAAGCACGTATTATGGTGAGGAGATGACTGTTTGGGCTAAAGAATTCAACAAAAAAGGTGAAGCTGAAAGGCTCGTAAAACTTGGCTGGGAATTACTACGCGCTCCTGACACATATGCAGCTTGCTGGCCAGATAACAACCCATTCGAAGGGCCATTTGTAGGGTCTTTGAAAGCCACCTTCCCATATGACCTCGAAACTTTGAAAGAAAAGAACGGAGGGATAGACATCCTCAAAGGGACGCCTGGCGGAAATACGATTTTAGTAGATTTTGCGCTTGCTGCAATAGAAGGCGAGGAACTGGGAGCTGACGAGATTACAGACATGCTCACCTTGAGCTTTTCATCGACAGATTACGTTGGTCACAGATGCGGGTCTCATGCGATGGAAACGATGGATATGTATCTTCGGTTGGACCTCGAACTTGAGCGATTCTTTAACGCTCTAGACGAGAAGATTGGCGAAGGGAATTGGACCGTCTTTGTTACGGCCGATCACGGAGGAGCAACCGTTCCTTCTTTGGGAGCCTCTGAAGGACTCCCCACTGGATACTGGAGTCATGGAAATATGCAGGTGCGAATTGAAGAGGCACTCGATCTGAAATATGGCAACAGAGAAAATGATTGGATAGAGAATGTAAGCAACAATGCCATCTTTATTTCTAAAAGCGCAAGCGCTGGAGTTGACCCGGCCACATTACAAAGGTTTATCGCTGACCTCGCACTTGAGGAAGATGGGATTTTACAAAGCTTCCCACTTGTCGATCTAGCTACTCATGCTGCTGTCAATCCATTTGCTGAGAAAATCTATGCTGGACACAAGCAAGGTGTAAGTGGAGATGTGCTTTTAGTTATGAAACCAGGCTGGCTTACATACGGAAGAACCGGTACTTCTCACGGCAGTCCATTTGCGTATGACACTCACGTTCCTTGCATTTTTTATGGCGCAGGAGTAAACTATGGTGCTACTCATTCTCGAACTTACATTCGTGACATTGCCCCTACTGTAGCGTCGTTACTCGGGTCTCCATATCCCAATGGAACTACTGGATTCCCTATTTCTAATCTTCTAGATTAAATTTAAACTTATGGCGTGTATTTCCGTTAAAATTGCTCGCGTAGAACATTCATCTGCTCTTTCTTTTGAAGCAACGTTCCCCAACAGTGATGCCCGCAACAACTCAGATGGATCGTGGGAAGTTCAATTGCCGGTGTGGCGCCCAGGTCGATACGAGCGTGGAGATTTCGCTCAGTTTATTTTAAAGTTGGTGGGCGTTGAAGTAAACGGCAACGAAATAAAACTCGAGAAGAGCGATTTGCATAGGTGGAAGGTGCCAAGTCATATTTTAAAAATTAGATGGATCTTCCAAGCGGACATATTAAATGCTGGATCGACTTATGTGAGCGATGATCTTCAGTACGTCAATCCGGTAAACTGTTTTCTTTATGACCCAGAAAACGTTGATCTGGGATACGAAATAAGCCTGACAGATATTCCAGAAAACTGGGATATAGCAACCGCCCTGCCACAACAAAACATGACCCTACATGCTCGTGATATGCAACACGTGATGGACAGTCCTTGGATGGCATCTCCGAATCTTTACCACGAGAGGTACGAGGAAGGTGGAGTGGACTTTCATGTTTGGGCATATGGAGACACCCCTCCGCAACACAAAAAATTCTTAGAGGACCACAGGGCTTTTTCTAAATCCCAAATCGCTCACTTCGGAGACTTCCCCACTCCACACTACCACTTCCTATATTTGTTACCGTCAGAAATGGAGGCCAGACACGGCGTCGAGCACGAGGACAGTACAGTGATCGCATTGGGGCCATCAGATAAAATCCAATCCCAACATGGATACGATGAATTAATAGCGATTGCGTCCCACGAACTTTACCACGCTTGGAACGTAAAGCGCATTCGTCCTTCAGAGTGGACACCCTACAATTTCGCAGAGAGTTCACCAAGTAAATTAGGATACATTGCAGAAGGAGTAACCACATATATGGGTGACCTCTTTTTATATGAATCGGGATGTTTAAACCTCAAGGGTTGGTGCTCGAAAATGGAAGCTCTTCTATTTCGCCATCTCAACAATCCAGGTCGCCACAATTTGAGTGTGGCAGAATCCAGTTACGATACTTGGCTCGATGGCTATCGACAAGGAGTGAAAGGGCGCAAAGGATCTATCTACGTGGAGGGTGCAGTGCTCGCATTCCTTGTCGATGAGAGAATCATGACATTAACGAACGGGACATCTTCCCTATCGACAGCAATGAAACTCTTGTGGGAACGATTCGGTAAGCCGAGGATAGGTCTCACCGCTGATGCATACTGGGACACACTTGCCGAAGTTGCTGGAGAACGCCTCGAAGATCTCAGATCGAACTACGCCGACGGCACAACCGACACATGGAACGCACTCGTCTTAGCCATGAAAACGCAGGGACTTGTGCTCACGAAGTCAACTGATGATAAAGGCCGAATCACAGCAAAGATAGTTGAGATAAAAGCTTGATAGGCTGTCTATTCGCTCTCGCCACCTAACGCGAACTGAATTAAGTTTGCGCCCATTTGTAAAGCAAGAGTCCGAATTGATTCGGGATCTCTGTGAACTTGATAGTCTTCCCAACCATCTCCCAAATCACACTCAGTATCGTAAAAACAGACAAGCCTGCCCTCGAAAAACAGACCTAATCCATGTGGAGGTTGATCATCGTGTTCGTGTATTTTAGGAAGGCCTTGATGAAAATCGAAAGTTTGGTGATAAACTGAATGATTAAATGGAACTTCAACCCAATCAAGTTTAGGGAAAATCTTCAGAAACTCTGTTCTAATATAAGCATCCATTCCATAGTTGTCACTAATATGAAGGAATCCCCCGGCAGTTAAATATTGTCTTAAATTCCTCACCTCAGAAGAAGAAAAAACCACATTTCCATGACCTGTCATGTGAATAAATGGATACACCGATAAATCTGACGAACTGACCTCAACATAAGGAACTGACTCGTCGATGTTCATGTTCAATTCTGAATTACAAAACTCAACAAGGTTAGGTAAGCTGGTTGGATTAGAATACCAATCCCCTCCACCTCTATACTGCAGCACCGCCACCTGATATGTTGCATCCTCAGAGACTCCTTGTGCAATTGCATGAAAATCCCAGCAAACTAGAGCATTTACACACGTTAAAATAACAGTAATAAGTGGGAAAATTGTCTCTTTAATCATCGCCACAAGTTACGCATCATGAAGCCTAACATTTAGTACGTTAAATTATCTGTAAAATCAATCGGTTTTTTCAGTATATTTACGCCCCTGTAAAAGAACCCTTTTAGAAAATGGAAAATAAAAATGCCGTCCTGATTTTCACAGTGTTACTCGCCTTCGCGACTCTATACACTCTATCATTTAACTGGGCATCGAAGCGTTTCGAAGCTAAAGCTTCTATTCACGGACAATATATTGCTGACAGTCTTCAAGAGAATAACCTCTTGGGAAGTTTAACTCTAGAAGAAGCTGAGAAGAAGGCTACACGTGAATATTTACGTGATAGCATCAGCTCCGTTGCTCATCCTTTTGGCCAAACTTACCGCGAGGTGAAAGAACAAGAATTAAACTTGGGACTCGACCTTCAGGGTGGAATGAGTGTCACACTTGAGGTGAGTATTCCAGATTTAATAATCTCTCTTTCTGATTATTCTGAAAATGAAAATTTCCGCTCGTCTGTTAGAAATGCGAGGATTGCTCAAAAGAATTCTTCTGACGGTTTCATGGTCTTATTTGACAAAGCTTGGAATTCACAGACTGCCAGCTCCGAGAATCCCACTGAACTGTGGAGGATTTTTCATAACATGGAGCAGAAAGATCTTTTCCCAGCGAAAAGTACTGACGCTGAGATAATGACTATCCTCTTCAACGAGGCAGAAACAGCTATTGACAACACTGAGAATATCATTCGTAAGAGAATTGACCAACTGGGAGTTGCTCAACCAAACGTACAGAAACTTCAGAATGGCCGTATCCTTGTTGAATTACCTGGTATTGATGACAGAGAGCGTGCTCGTAAGCAGCTGAAGTCAACAGCGAATCTTGAATTTTGGGAGACATACTTCAATGACGAAGTTATTGGTCGAATCTCTGCAGCGAATGCTGCTGTGGGACAACTTCTAAATCCTGAACTTTTCGGAGACGATGCACCTGCTGACTCTACATTAACTCAAGATCAACTTCAATTAAAGAATCCACTTTTCGCTACATTTCAAATGGAGCTTGGTCGCCGTTCTGCAATTGTAGGTTACGCTCAAGTAAGTGACACTAACAGGGTGAATGACGTCCTAAACCGCCCAGAAGCTATTGAAGCTCTCGGGTCTGACCTGCGACTCCTTTGGGATGCAAAGTCAAACGGAAACATTGCCTCACTTTACGCTATTAAAGATGAGTCTGGAAAAGGACGTGCTGATCTTACTGGTAATAGCATTGTTGATGCTCGTGTTTCTTATGACGAAATCGGAGACGTAGTTGTAAGCATGACAATGGACTCTGACGGTGCCAAGATTTGGGGTAAAATGACGAAGAAATGCTCTGAGGAAAACAACCGTGCTGTTGCCGTAGTTCTCGACAACTTAGTATTCAGCGCTCCAAATGTACAATCTGCTATTACAAACGGCAGGTCACAAATCAGCTTCGGTTCTCAGCAGTCAACAGAACAAAAAATAGTTGAAGCTGAAGATCTTTCTGGTCTCTTAAAGGCTGGTTCACTGCCAGCACCTGCTCGCATCGTCGATGAGGTGAGCATAGGTCCTCAACTCGGAGAGGATAATATTAAAGCGGGAATGTCATCATTCATCATCGCCTTACTAGTGGTGTTTGCTTACATGATTTTCTACTATAGTGGTGCTGGTGTCGTTTCAAACATAGCTTTAGTCGCTAACCTGTTTTTCCTTATCGGAGCTCTTGCATCTCTAGGAGCTGCTCTAACGCTCCCTGGAATTGCTGGTATCGTACTTACTATAGGTATGGCCGTTGATGCGAACGTACTTATCTATGAGCGTATACGTGAGGAAATGAGACATGGAAAAGGTCTCGCCCTCGCAGTGAAGGATGGATACTCAAAAGCCTACAGTGCGATTATCGACGCGAACATTACTACTTTACTTACAGCCTTAATTCTGTACAGCTTCGGTAGCGGTTCTATTCGCGGATTTGCCACAACACTTATTATAGGTATTTTCACTTCTTTATTTAGCGCTATTGTAATTACACGTTTGGTGTTCTTCTCTCGCTTGGCAAAAGGAAAGAACATTCGTTTTGCTTCTAAAATTACTGAAAACTGGTTCCACTCAACGGCAATCGATTTTATCAGCAAGCGTAAAAAAATGTACGTTTTGAGCGCATTGGTGATCATCGGAGGTGTCGTATCTCTTGCATCCCGTGGTCTCAACTACGGTGTTGAATTTACTGGAGGAACAACTTTTGACATTTCATTTAATGATGAAATTAATGCGGATGATGTTAGATCTGCTCTATCTAGTGCTTTCACGGAAAATGGTACACCTGGAAATCCTTTGGTCCAAACCAAAGAGTCTGACCAGAAGCTCCGTGTTATGACGAACTTCATGATTGACTCTCCGAGCGAAAGTGTTGATGAAGAAATCAATTCAGCCCTCGAAGCAGGACTTTCGACTCTCAACCTTACAAAAGGTGACGATTACACAATCGACATGTACAACAAGGTTGCAACTACGATTTCAGATGACTTCCGAGATGGTGCAAAAAAAGCAACACTATTCTCACTTCTCATCATCTTCCTTTACATCGTATTCCGTTTCCGCAAATGGCAGTACGGCCTTGGAGCTCTTATAGCTACGACTCACGATGTACTTATCGTACTTTCAGTCTTCAGTATATTCTGGGGAATACTCCCTTTCACAATGGAGATTGACCAAGCATTTATCGCAGCAATCCTAACTGTAATCGGTTACTCTATTAACGATACTGTAGTTGTATTTGACCGTATTCGTGAGTACGTAGGCCTATACAGTGGAAAGCGTGATGACCGTGCTCTTATAAATGATGCTCTTAACAGCACGCTATCTCGTACTGTGAACACATCACTTTCTACATTTGTTGTACTCCTTACGATTTTCTCTTTCGGTGGAGATAACATTAAAGGATTCGTTTTCGCTCTTATGGTTGGTGTTGTGGTTGGAACATACAGTTCGATTTTCATAGCTACTCCTAGCGTTCTTGACTTTAGTAAAAAACTCTCTGAGTAATTAGAATTACTAAACACAGCCCCGGCTCTTAACTACGCATAAGAGAGCTATCCTAAAGGCTTGTATAACATTACTTTTAAAACAGCTTCCCCAATCGGAAGCTGTTTTTTTTTGTTATAAATAACATTTACAACACTATAGCCGTAATTTCAAAAAACATACATCAAAACTCTTCCTGCTATTTGTCACAATAAATATTTTTTGTTGTACTTTTTCATATTCTTTTTACACATCATCTTTTCAAACCATTTTACATGAATTGTTTGTACCCTTTTTCGAATAAATTCTCCCCTCTAAAACTATCTGTTTTACTCGTGGGAGTTTTATTTTTCTACTCTGCAAATGTTTTCGCAATTGATGTAGATTTAAATGTTACTCTTGTTGATGGTTGCATGGATCCTTTAGCTTGTAACTATGACGCTACAGCCGATACTGATGACAACTCTTGCACATATGCCGATGAAGGAAGAGATTGTGACGGGGTTTGCATAGCCGATGAGGATGGTGATAATATTTGTGATGGTGATGAAATTCCAGGTTGCACCATTGAGGTAGCATGTAACTACAACTCTGCAGCCACTGACGATGATGGATCATGTAATTATACCAGTTGCTATGTTTTTGGGTGTACGAATATATTTGCTTGTAACTACAACTCTGAAGCTGACTACGATGATGGGACATGTGATTACACAACTTGTGCTGGATGTACTAATGTTATGGCTTGTGATTATGATCCCGCTGCAACAATAACTGGCACATGCTCAGACTTTAGCTCATGTTATGGCTGTATAGACCCTGAAGCAGACAACTACGACCCCACTGCTACTTTTGACAATGGGAATTGTGATTATTACGGGTGTACTATTTCTGTAGCCTGTAACTATGATTCTAATGCGAACACGAATGATGGCTCGTGTGAATTTAGTTCTTGTGCTGGTTGCAAAACACCTACGGCATGTAACTACGACCCAACTTTCATTTACCACAGTGCTAACGAATGCGTTTTCCCAGAAGAAGGATATAATTGTGATGGAGTTTGTTTGCTAGACACCGATGGAGATGGGGTGTGTAATATGTTTGAAATACCCGGATGTGATGATTCTGAGGCTTTAAACTACGATCCTACCGCTACAGATAACAACGGAACTTGCACATATCCTGTCCCAGGATGTATGGATGGAAGCGCCTGTAACTTCAATTTTCTAGCAACTGTTGAAGACGAATCTTGCGAATTCACATCTTGTGTTGGTTGCTTAACAGTTTTAGCTTGCAACTACGATTCAACTGTGACTGTTCACGATTCTGAGGCTTGTGAATTCCCTGTCAATGGATACAATTGTGACGAGACATGCATTGTGGATACTGACGGAGATGGAGTTTGTGACCCATTTGAAGTTGTTGGTTGTACTGACATTGATGCATGTAATTTTCAAACTCTCGCTACGGAAGAAAACGGATCCTGTGATTACACTAATCTTGGATACGACTGTTTTGGAGTTTGCCTGGTAGACACCGATGGTGATGGAGTATGTGATATGTTTGAAGTCATTGGTTGCATGGACACTGTAGCCTGCAACTTCGACTCGGTAGCAACAGATGAAAGTGGAGCTTGTACATATAATGAAGCTGGATACGACTGTTTTGGCGTTTGTATTAACGATGCCGACGGTGATGGTGTGTGTGATGAGTTTGAGATACTGGGATGTAATATTTCTAGCGCCTGCAATTTCGAAGCCGATGCTACTGACGATGATGGTTCATGTACTTACCCTGACAGTGGTTATGACTGTGATGGGAATTGTATTAACGATGCCGACAGTGATGGTGTGTGTGATGAGTTTGAGATTCTAGGATGTAACATTACTAACGCCTGTAACTACGAAGTTGAAGCTACGGAAGATGATGGTTCATGTACATTTGAAGGTGATGTGGTAGACTGTGATGGGAATTGTCTTCTTGATATTGATGGAGACTTTGTGTGTGATCAAGACGAAATAGCTGGGTGTACAAATAGTTCTGCTTGTAACTATAATTCGTATAGTATAATTGATGACGGGACTTGTGAATATCTTTCTTGCATAGTTTTCGATTGTAATGACCCCTCTGCTTGTAACTACAATCCAGATACAGATTTCGAAGATGGGTCTTGTGTCTACGCAAATGCACTGTACGACTGTAACAATGTGTGTATAGATGACAACGATGGAGATGGGGTGTGTGATATGTTTGAAACGTTCGGATGTCAAGATTCTACAGCGTGTAACTACAGTCCAGAAGCGACGGATGACTTCGACTCATGCTTATATGACTGTGCCGGATGTATAGACCCAGCAGCATGTAACTTCGACGATACAGCAACTATGGATGACGGAAATTGTGATTATGTTTCTTGCCTAGGGTGTACAGATAGTGTTGCTTGTAACTATGACCCTACAGTAACTTTAAATGATGGTTCATGTGGGTACGCTGAGATGAACTACGACTGTGACGGGAACTGCATCAATGACACTGATGGAGATGGGGTTTGTGATGAGTACGAGGTATTTGGATGTACTGATTCTTTAGCGTGTAATTATGATGACGCAGCTACAGAGGAAGATGCCACATGTGCTTACGGTGATGATGTTAATGAGAATGATATTTGTGACAGCCTTGAAGGATGTATTGATGAAGGGGCTTGTAACTATGACAGTACTGCTTCATTTGATGATGGGTCGTGTGAAACGACAACTTGCCTGGGATGCATGGACCAAGAAGCTTGTAACTACATCGTAACAGCAACCATAAGTGGAGAGTGTGAATTCGCTGAATTCGGTTATGATTGTAGTGGAGATTGTATTTCCGATACTGACGGAGATGGGATTTGTAATCCATTTGAATTACCTGGATGTATGGATGAAAATGCTTGTAACTATAACGAATTAGCAACTGACAACAATGGAACTTGTGATTACGGCGTTGATTTTAATATGAATGAGATATGTGACGATAATGAATTTCTCGGGTGTACGAACATCTTGGCTTGTAACTTTAACGAAGTTGCTCTCAATGATGATGGTTCATGTGAATTCTTATCATGTATTGTATTTGATTGCTCTGACGTTAATGCTTGTAACTACAATGCTGATGCTGATTACGACGATGGGTCTTGTGTATACCCTAATTATCCTTACGACTGTAATGGAGATTGTCTAGAAGATCATGACGGGGATGGGGTTTGTGATATTTATGAAACATTCGGTTGTCAAGATTCTGCAGCGTGTAACTACAGTCCAGAAGCGACGGATGACTTCGACTCATGTACATATGACTGTGCCGGGTGTATCGACCCAGCAGCATGTAACTTTGACAATACAGCAACTATGGATGACGGGAATTGTGATTATATTTCTTGCCTAGGTTGTACTGATAGTGATGCATGCAACTATGACCCAACAGCAACTTTAAATGATGGCACATGTGACTATTTAGATGAGTGTGGAGTATGTAGTGGACCGGGAGCTGTATACGAGTGCGGATGTGCTGATATACCAGAAGGCGATTGTGACTGTGACGGGAGTCAATTAGACGCAATAGGCATATGTGGCGGGGATTGTGTAGAAGACCTTGACGGTAACGGAGTATGTGATGATGCAGAGGTTCTGGGATGTATGGACATCGAAGCATGTAACTATGACCCATTTGCAACTATAAACGAAGATTGTGCAGACCCGACTTTTGGGTATGATTGTAACGGTGATTGTCTATCCGATTCAGACGAAGATGGGATCTGTGATCCATTTGAAATACCTGGATGTACAAATGAAAATGCGTGTAACTATGATGGAACAGCAACTGACCACGAGGAATTACTTTGTGAATATCCACTAGAATATAATGACTGTTCAGGTTGTATAAACGATACCAACAATGATGGCACTTGTGATGAGTTAGAGGACCCTATTGAATTAACTATACCCTCAAACACCACGGTTGAGTGTAATGATACTTATGCAGGAACTGCTACAGTAACAGGAGGGTGCTCAGTACCCGTAATTACATTTTTTGACTATCTTTTTGCAGGCTCATGCCCTAATACATCTACTATATTCAGAGTATACACTGCAACTGATCTTTGCGGAAATTTTGCAACTGGCATTCAACAAATAGAAATTGTTGATACAACTGCCCCTACCCTCACGATACCAGAGGATTATAGTGTAGGCTGTGAATACGATATTGTATTTGAAGAAGCAACGGCAACAGACAATTGCTCTAGTATTGTTACGATTGAAGTTGTCGATACTGAAGTCGTGGGAGATATCGAAGGCAGTTACGCACTAATAAGAACATTTACTGCGACTGATGAATGTGACAACTCAGCAGTCGGGATTCAGACGATTAGCGTAAACGAAGATGGAGACAGCGTTTGTGGCGATTCAGGATGTACAGATTTCTGTGCATGCAACTATGATGCTGAAGCTGTAAATAACGATGATTCTTGTGTCTATGATGGATGTAACGGATGTACTTATAGCACAGCTGTAAACTATGATTCTTCTTCAAGTATTGAAGATGGTACTTGTCTCTTTGTAGGATGTATTGTGAGCGAATTCTCTAACTACAATCCTTTTGCCAATGATCAAGGACTTGACATTTGCTCTGACAGTCCTGGGAATGCTGACTTCAACGGAGATGGTATTGTTCAGTTACAAGATTTACTTGAATTAATTATTGCATTCGGTACTGAAGCACCTACTTATGGTGGCCTAGAGTCGGTGCAACTGGCATGTATCATTGATCCGTATTCTGATGAAGTACTTCTAGAAGGTGCTGGGTTTGAAGAAGGAGATGAAGCTGCTGCTTGCTATCCCGGTGAAGGTTGCATGTATCCTCTCGCCTTAAACTACAATGAAGAAGCTACAAATGATGGAGGGTTTTGTGTCTTCCCTGGTTGCATCGACAACACGGCTCTTAACTTTAACTCTATTGCTAACGTGAATGACGGCACATGTAAATACACTCCATGTCCAGACTTAAACGGGGATGGGTTAATTCAGATTCAGGATTTAATTAACTTCCTGCTTGTTTGGGGGACTGAATATTAAGTGTCCTGGGTGCCTTGAAATAATTTACTGTTCAAATCTAAAGAGGCCCTCCATAATTTATGCAGGGCCTCTTATTTTTTGGTTGCGTAAGTACGGGTTCGGGTGTACTTTTGTAATCTACTTTTTCTATCTATGGGAACAACTGAAATAATATTCATTTTCGTTATTTACCTTCTTCTTTTTGGGGCGAAGGGTATACCATCGTTAGCAAAAACTATGGGGGAAGGAGTTAGACATTTCAGAAGCGCTACAGATGAAATCCAACGTGAGATCTTAAAAGGAACTGACGACATAAGCCGTGATTTTAAGAAGGCAACTGACATGAGGTCTACACCGATTTCTTCCGGTTCTAAGAATAAGCCTGTGAAAAAAGACGGGCAGCAGGAGAAGGACGATAAAAAAGAAACAATCTCAGAGGCTAAAGTGAAATAACTAGATGCTAATTATCTTGTTTGTTCTGTGGAGTATATTTGGCTTGCATTGGGATAAAGATTAACTTCGCAAGTATGAGTGTTCACAAACAAGCCAAGCGCATCACCACACAGGTATTGCACGAGATGAAAGAAAATGGCGAGCGCATCGCCATGCTAACTGCCTACGATTTTTCTATGACCCGCCTAGTAGATCAAGCTGGAATAGATATAATCCTTGTAGGTGATAGCGCCTCGAATGTGATGGCTGGTCACGAAACGACACTTCCCATTACATTAGATCAAATGATATACCATGCCTCCTCTGTTGTTCGCGCAGCGAAAAGAGCGCTTGTGGTGGTCGATTTACCCTTCGGAACTTACCAAGGGAATTCTAAAGAAGCATTGAATAGTGCAATTAGAATTATGAAAGAAAGTGGTGCGCACGCAGTAAAGTTAGAAGGTGGACGTGAAGTTAGAGAATCCATAGAGAGGATATTGTCTGCTGGGATACCCGTTATGGGGCATTTGGGTCTGACACCTCAATCAATCTACAAATTCGGTACTTATACAGTTAGAGCGAAACAAGAAGAGGAAGCTCGCCTGTTAAAAGAAGATGCTCAAATGCTCAACGACATAGGTTGTTTCGCAATGGTCTTTGAGAAAATCCCTGCCAGCCTTGCTGGAGAAGTTACCGCTGCCGTTGATTGTCCTACGATTGGAATCGGAGCCGGTGCAGATTGCGATGGACAAGTTCTCGTCCTCCACGATATGCTCGGAATCACTCAAGATTTCTCTCCTCGTTTCCTGCGTCGTTATTCTGACATTGGAGACCAAATGCTTGGCGCCATCCAAAACTACGTTGCTGATGTCCGTTCGCGAGACTTCCCTTCAAAGGATGAGCAGTATTAAAAAAGAGAGCTTTGACTCGAAGCGAAAAGACGCTTCTCGAAAATTCTTGCGACAACCTAAGAAGTCCATCGTTATGAGTACGGCTTCTACTCTCAAAGTTCTTTACGAGGACAATCATATTATCGCAGTAAATAAACGATCGAGCGATATTATTCAGGGAGACGGAAAGGGCGATAAATCATTGTGCGAAGTCGTTGCCGAATACATTGCAAAAAAATACTTAAAGCCGGGTAAAGCATTTATCGGGACAGTACATCGACTCGACCGTCCAGTAAGTGGAGTAATCCTTTATGCAAAGACGTCAAAAGCACTCTCTCGGCTTACGACGATGTTTCGCAATAGAGAAATACAAAAAACATATTGGGCAGTAGTTCAACCCACGATCAATCCACCAGAAGGTCACATCGTCAATTACCTTAAGAAGAATTCCCAACTCAACAAAAGCTACGCACACTCTCGCCCTGGTGATGACAGAAAAGAAGCAGAGCTTAAATACAAGGTTTTAGGAAAAAGCGACTCATACACATTTGTGGAAGTCCGCCCTAAATCTGGACGACACCATCAAATTCGAGTCACCTTAGCATCACTGGGTTCACCTATCAAAGGCGATGTCAAGTACGGCGCAAGAAACATAAATGACAACGCTTCTGTGCACCTGCACGCTCGTCGTATAGACTTCATACACCCTGTAAAGAAAGAGTCCGTAACCATCATCGCACCTCCTCAAAAAGATCAACTTTGGGATGAATTTATCGCCTTCGATTTAAAGCTCAAGAAATTGCTTAACAAGAAGTAACAAAGGTTACTTGGGGGTGGACGAAGATGAGGTAAATTTGGGCTTCAGAAAATACAAACATGAGTACACCAGAACACGTAAATTGCCTCATCATCGGATCGGGCCCCTCAGGATTCACGGCAGCGATATACGCAGCACGAGCAGACATGAAACCAGTCCTATACCAAGGCCTACAACCCGGAGGACAACTCATGGAAACCACAGAAGTGGACAACTTTCCAGGGTACCCAGATGGGGTCAACGGTCCTCAGATGATGATGGACTTAGAAGCTCAGGCGAAGAGATTCGAAACAGACGTAAGATCAGGTTGGATTACTAAAGTGGACTTCTCTGGCGAATTGAAGAAGGCATGGGTTGGAGATGGGGATGACGCCGTCGAAATTCACGCAAATACAGTAATTATTTCTACTGGAGCCTCGGCCAAATGGTTGGGGTTAGAAAACGAGATTAGACTTCGGGACATCGGCGGTGGAGTAAGTGCTTGTGCGGTGTGTGATGGATTCTTCTATAGAGGGCAGGACGTAGTGATCGTAGGTGCTGGTGATTCAGCATGCGAAGAAGCTTCATACTTAGCTAAGCTATGTAATAAAGTAACAATGTTTGTTCGTCGTGATCAGATGCGCGCTTCTAAAGCAATGCAAAACAGAGTGAATTCTATAGAAAACATCGATGTTCTGTACGACACTGAAACGGTTGATATTCTTGGAGCAGAAGGTGTTGAAGGCGTTCGTTTCCGCAACAGAGTATCAGGTGAGGAGTCTGAAATTACAGTAACTGGTTTCTTTGTTGCAATCGGGCACACGCCTAATACAAGCATGCTCAAAGGTTGGGTAGATTTAGACGAGCAAGGGTATATCGTCCAGGCATCACCAGGCACAACACTCACAAATGCAGATGGGGTATTCTGGGCTGGAGACTGTGGAGACAAGGTTTACAAGCAAGCTGTTACAGCAGCTGGATCGGGATGCATGGCTGCCCTTGATGCTGAGAGATACTTGGCTGAAAAAGGGATACACTAATAACCACAGATACAGTTAAGAAATGATACATTTTAAAAGCCTAGCAATAGTTGTGGCAGGGCTTTTTTGCGTTCAATATTTTTATAGCCAAACGAACCCTATTGAACATTTAGAAGAGCATCATAAATATTCAAAAGATGAATTGCTCGGGAGAATTATTCCATCATCTCCCCTTTTTACTGAGGTACCCATCATGTACGCTTCTCGCACAGGAATATTTCTTCGTACAGAAGTTTTAAATGCATTTTACGATCTTCAACAGGCAGCAGCAAATGAAGATATTGTGCTCATCATACTCAGTGGGACTCGTACATTTAGTCATCAAAAGGCAATCTGGGAAAGCAAATGGGAACATCCAAGATATATGGGTTGGGCAGATCTAGAAAAGACGCTCGATATCTTATCCTACAGCTCCATGCCTAGCACATCACGCCATCATTGGGGCACTGATATAGATTTAAACTCCTTTGAGAATAATTATTTCATGACGGACGAAGGACTCAGGGTTTATGAATTTCTAAATAGATGTGGGGGTAAGTTTGGCTTCTACCAGGTATATACTGAAAAAAATGAGGATCACAATGCGACATCTCGTACAGGACACGAAGAAGAAAAATGGCATTGGTCGTATTTACCTATAGCAAATGAAATGCTCGAAGAATATAATTATTTAATCTCTACCGAAGACATAAAGGGATTTAAAGGGTCTAGTTCAGCAGACTCTCTTAAGATAATTAGCAACTACGTAAACGGCATTTTTTGATGAAAGTCAAAAGCACCTTAAGCACCAGATGAGTGAGAGAATAAAAAATCTAATACTCATGCACATTGTGGTGCTAATTTTCGGTTTTACCGGGATTTTAGGAAAGCTGATTACGATCGAAGCTATTCCATTGGTGTTTTGGAGGACTGCTATTGGTGCTGTTACAATTTATTTGTGGCTTAAACTACAGAATAAAGTGACTAAGAAGTCCTGGGCCACTATAGCAAAACTCTGTGGTGTAGGAATATTAATCGCCATTCATTGGGTGACCTTTTTCGCTTCAATTAAAGCCAGTAATGTAAATATCGCTCTTACCATGCTTGCTGTAAGCCCCATGTTTGTAGGGTTTCTTGAACCTATTATTTTTCGAAGGAAAATAGATCCCAAAGAAATTTTAATAGCTTCTGTGGTCGTTGTTGGTGTCGCTATAACTTTAAAATTTAGTGGTGGATACGAATTGGGTGTTTTTCTTGGACTCATTTCTGCATTATTTGCATCTTTATTTGCAACAATCAATGGGGTTCTGGTAAAGGAACACGACGCAAGCAACTTATCATTGGTAGAATTGTTTTTTGCTTGTGTAGTCATCTTTCTTTTTATGGCTATTCGAGGTGAGGTGGGTATGGAATTGATCCGCATCGACTTTATGGACTGGATATACATTATCATCTTAGCCGTAGTTGCCACATCATTTGCTTTCATCGCGTTTACACACGTAATGAAAGTTTTCACTCCCTTTACGACTACTGTTGCCATCAATCTCGAGCCTATCTACTCAATAATACTGGCTGTTTTAATCTTTGGAGACGAAGAAATTATGGGCGTGGAATTTTACATCGGGGCAAGTATAATTATAGGAGCAATTATTCTTAATACAATCATAAAAGAAAAGAAATAGCCCTTTAGAAGAAAATTACAATACGATTCTCTAAAGGATATAAATCTAACCTGATGTGAGTCTTACATTGCAGTCATGAAAATAACCATTCCAGAATACAAGATTGAAAGAAGAGTTAGGGCGATGGCACATAAATTATCTGATGAGCATAAAGCGTCAGGAAATGACAAAACGCCAGTCATGATTTGTGTTTTGAATGGTGCCTTTATTTTCTTCTCTGATTTAGTGAAAGATATGGGTATCGAAATTGAGGTTGATTTCATACGAGCAAAATCATACAGCGGCATGGACAACTCCGGAGGGGTGATGTTTACGAAAGAAATAGAAACTGACCTCAATGGAAAAAGGGTGTACATCGTTGACGACATGGTTGACACAGGGGAAACGATGAACGCTGTTTTGGCTAAAGTAAAAGCATTAAGACCCGCAGAAGTTAAGGTTGTAACACTTGTTGATAGGAAATCTGGGACTTTTAAAGTTGACCACACTTGCTTTCCAGATATGGGCGAAGAATGGTTTGTGGGATATGGATTCGACTTAGATGGCCTGTGTCGAAATTATCGAAATATTTATGACTCGAAAAGTGAGTGATTCTGGTTATTGAAAGGATGATAAACCCTAATCTTGATGTAGAGGGTGTACTAAGGCCTTAAATCAGAATAGTATTATCTTACAAGTCTAAATTTGAGACTCTGGCATCTTTTATTTCTTGTATGTGAATATCTTAATTAAACCATCATGAAAAAATATATTCGCACATTTTCACTAATAATACTTTCACTCCTCTCAATTGATAGCTCTGCACAATTGCCTAACGGTAGTATAGCTCCTGATTTCACTGCCACCGACATTAACGGTGTAGAGTATAATCTCTACGAACTTCTTGATGCTGGAAACACCGTAATACTTGATTTCTTCGCTACTTGGTGTGGACCCTGCTGGAGCTACAGAGAAACTGGAGTCTTAGATGATATTTGGAACATCTACGGTCCAGGCGGGTCAGGAGATGTCTACGTTTTTTCTTTAGAGTCTGACGGCTCCACAACCACTGCAGATCTATATGGGACTGGATCAAATACTGTTGGTGATTGGGTTTCGGGGACTCCGTTTCCCATTTTCGACAACGTACAGAGTATATTCTATGCATACGGAAACACATATTTCCCAACGATCTATACTGTATGCCCTAACCACACATTGATTGAGTCTGGCCAAGGATCTTTCCAAGACCTCGTTAATGGTCTTTATACTACTTGCGACATTGAGCCACCTGTATGCGCAATACTGGACCTCACAGCTGGAGCACAACTTGCATGTAATCCTTTGACGAATACATACACGCAACAGCTGGTTCTTACACACGAAAACACTCCTGTTACAGGCTGGTTTAACGTTAACGGAACATTACACGCAATCAACAACAGTCCGCAGATCATTTCTTTAGTGAACACACCTGCGAACAGTGAATCTGTGGATGTAAATGTGTTTGTGACAACTGAGGAAACTTGCTCTGCTGACACCCTAAATTGCTACACGCAAAGAGATCCGTGCTGTGCTTTGATTCGTTTGGAATATGTAAATCCCAACTCCAATGTAATTAAGGTGAAGAACACTTCGGACTGTGGTGGTGATATAAGTAATTGGGGAGTAGCTTCAAACGGCGTTTACAACTCCTTTGACGAGCTCTCTGGAAGCCAAGACTTATACTTAGAGGCAGGCGCAGAGATTCAGCTGGCTTGGTCAAATTGGGACGCTGACGAAACGTTTGGCGATTTGCAATTGTACGGACCCACCAACTTACTCATGGACTACATACAATGGGGAAACTCAGGAAGCTTAATCGAGTCGGTTAGTTCGTCACTTGGTCTTTGGGAGTCGGGTACTTTCGTTAACGCCCTCCCTCCTTTTGTATATATAGGTGATGGATCGCATGGATATGAATATTGGACAGGTACGGATATCCCTTGTGATATTTTAAATGTTGAAGTTGTTTCATACACAGAATGCAATCCAACAACTGGAGATTACTCAGTCAGCTTAACCGTTGACTACACAGGTGCGCCGGAATCAGGTGGGGTTATAGTAAATGGAAATTCATTTGTACTTCAAGAGTCAGGTTCGACATATATTATTGACATACCATCAAATGGGGTTTGGCTTAATCTAGAGGTAAGCTTCGAAGATGAACCCGAATGTTCTTTCTTTTTAGGAAGTGCGGTATATGGTCCTAGCTATTGCTATGTCGGTCAAGACTGCCTCACAGACTTAAGTGATGATGGGGCTGTGACGGTCCAAGATTTATTGCTCGTACTAAGTGAATTCGGCTGTGTTTTTTCGTGTGAGAATGATGTTAATCAAGACGGCAATGTCACTGTCGATGACCTTCTGCTAATTCTTGGAGCTTTTGGTAGCACTTGTTTCTGACATAGATGCCTTGTGTTCAATCAAGATCAAAGTCATCTGATAATACAAGCCCAAATTTAGAATGATGAGATATTTAATTATTGTTATAGTGTGTTTATGTTTAGCAGGTTGTGAAAGCACTCATACAACCCGAAAAATCATTCAAAATAATTCCTCCCATTCAATACAAATAAATTATTTCAGTGGTTATTATTACATGGACAGCATATATACCCTACCTCTAAACTCATATGTTGATATTGAATTAACCCAAAAACGTGGTAATAAACCATGCGAATGGCCATCATCTCCATGTTCACTCACTGAAAATGACACCCTTATTGTATTGGTTGATGATTATGTTTTTACCGGGGACTTCCGAAATGAATTCAATTGGATTGAAGATTTAAGTGGCAATAAGCATACTGTTCAGGTTTGTACTTATGTAATAACTGATGAAGATTTTGAATAAACAATGTTCTCTGTTTCTATCTTGTTAAGCGTTAAATCAGATTAATCATATGTTACAAGTCTAAATCTAGAATGATGAGATATTTAGTTATAGCCATAATGTTTTGCCTAATCACTGGTTGTACCGATGAGGAAAAGTATAATTCAGACCAAATACAAGTTGATAAAAAAGGGGGAATGATGGGCTTAAGGGATTCTGTGCCAAACCAAGGAATCGTTGTTGATGTTGACAACAGTGTTAACAGAAAAGTTGATATCCCGATGCATTAAAAAATTGAGGTATCGCTGTCTCCCATAACTTAATTGAAAGCTCAGGTGAATCCCTGCAAACAAAAAAAGGCCTTGCTTGCGCAAGACCTTTGACTTTGGGTGGATAATGGGATTTGAACCCACGGCCCCTGGTACCACAAACCAGTGCTCTAACCAACTGAGCTATACCCACCATAATCCCCGAAGGGAGTGCAAAGATACTCTTAAGTTTTGTTAGTGCAAGGATAATGCACCAAATTTGTGACTATGAAAAAGAGTGAGGTTTCAGACAGCATAAGAGTTTTGCATATTGCAAGTTGGTATCCGAGCAAGGAGCACGGATCGCTAGGTAATTTCATTCAGCGGCATGTGGGAGCTGTGGCTAAGAAGCATAAGAGTGAGGTGTGGTACGCTGCTCCCGTTTCTAATGAGAGTCCTCTTTTAGGGACGAATGAGGTGATCGAGAAAGATGGGTTTTTAGAGAGAATAGCATACCCTAAGGTGACTAAGCCAGGAGCAAGAGCCGTTACCAGGGCACTTTTAAAGATGGTGCCAGGGGAAAAGATAGCTATGCCGGATCTTGTGCATCTGCATGTGGCTTTTCCAGCTGGAAGAGCGGCGAGGATGCTTTCAGAAAGTTGGGATGTCCCGCTTGTCATCACTGAACACTGGACAGCTTACCATGATTCACAGCAAATTCCACTTTGGCGTAAGATCTCTATGAGAAGAACGGCCGCTTACGCATCAGCCTTTTGTCCCGTTACAGACCAACTTGGAGAAAAGATGAGGGAGTTTAAGATGCTCAATCACACAGGTAGAAGTGTTTACACAACAGTGCCTAATGTAGTGGATACAGAGATGTTTACAATCTCTTCTACAAATGAAGTCAAGGGTGAAGAAATTCGGCTCCTTCACGTGAGTTCTTTAGATGAATCCCAAAAAAACATTACAGGCATCCTGCGCACACTCGCAACTTTAAAAAATTCGATACCAGAGTTTCATTTCTGCGCGAAATTTGTGGGCGGAAATGACTCCGAAAAACTAGGGAAGTTACGTACGTACGCTGCATCATTGGGACTGAATGACGCATGCGTCACGTTTACCGGACCTCTTTCGAGTGAAGAAGTGGCCAAGTGCATGCAGTCAACAGACGCCCTTGTCCTTTTCAGTCGCAACGAAAACTTCCCATGTGTCATTGCTGAAGCGTGGGCTTCAGGAGTTCCAGTGATATCAACAGATGTTGGTGGGATTTCTGAGCACTTGAACAAAGACTCAGGGCGAGGAATTCTAATTGCATCGGAAGACGAAACGGGATTGAGAGGTGCGATTTTGAGTCTCGGAGACGATCCTGAATTTAATTCTAAAGAAATAAGATCATACGCAACAAAACATTTCAGTGTTGAAGCGATCTCGGAGGCGTTCGACAAAGTATACCGAGAAGCTTTAAAAAGTGGAGCAGAGTGAAGTTTTTGTCCGACATATCTCACTCAATAGGGTCGCGCCTTGTACTTCTCGTGGCGACCTTAGGAACAGTTTTACTCAACAGTCATTTTCTTGGAGAAAGTGGGCTGGGGAGGGTAGCTCTACTACAGTTTGGGCTCTTGCTAGTTACTGGGATGTCTGGGTTTGTGGCGGCTGGAGCTGTCGTTTTCGTAAGAAGATCGCATAAGCCCTCACAATTGAGAAAGGTGGCGTACCTATGGTGCCTGCTTTCAGCCATCGTTGCATCTGTATTGGGATCTGCAGTAGGAATCATACCGAGTGAATGGCTGATCGCATCCTCTGCACTCGGTCTCATGCAGAGCACAATCGTATTTCACAGTCAGCTGCTCATTGCTGGGGGACGTATTCGTACAAACAATCAGCTTCAGATAGTCCAAACCGCCTCTCTTCTCGCCTCCACCCTCCTCACCTACCTCTACTTTGAAAATGTTACACCGATGGGGTTTATGTGGGCTCTCTCAGCAGCCTTAGCAGTAGCCTTAGTATTTTCTATTGTAGCAATGAAAGGCACTTGGGAAAGCGTTCCAACTTCAGGATTGCATGACACCAGTTCAGCTACTCCATTGTTATTTCGTTACGGCAGCCAGGGATCTACAGGGTCCATTTTACAACTCCTAACGAATAGAGCAAACCTCTCACTGTTAAATCATTTTATCGGGACTGCCGGGGCTGGAGTTTACTCGGTGGTGTATTATGGAGTCGAAGCTGTTTGGACCATAGCTAGAGCATTAGCCCCAATGGTCAATACAGAAGTCGCCTCAGCAACTTCGTCCGTTGAACGCCACACAATCACATCCGGATACCTAAAGCGGACCTTGATGCTTACGGTCCCCCTCACAATCTTAGCCTCAGCAATTCCAGAAACGGTGTACGCCTGGGTTTTCGGCATCAATGGCATAGCAGGTCCCCTAAGGATTTTAGCACCCGGAATGATTTCCGGAGCCATATCGAGCATAATCGCTCACCACCTAAGTGCCATAGGACTACATAAATGGAATGCCCGCACTTCGGCAATAGGTCTCACAGTGCTAGTTAGCTTGGGATGGTTTACCGTACCTGCCTATGGTGTAGCTGGAGCAGCTGTGGCCGCTTCTGCAGCTTATGTATCACAGGCTGTTGGGCTCATTTTCGCTCTTCTCAAAGAAGATCCAAAAGAGAATTAACACCCACTGGCCTTCTTATCTCGAACCCCTCGCCTGCAGCAAATCCGCACGGCCTTCCCATCGATAAATCTCGTCCTTTTAGATGCTCGAGAAACTCTGGTGAAGAAATCGGTGTCTCGGGGGAGCTTTTAGAGTCATTGTTGTTCTCCGAATAAAATTGTGTTCCATACGCAAGAATGGATTTTAACTTTACGTCTTCGTATCCACTAATATCTACGACAACATCTGCCATCCTATCATAGTCTTGGATATAATGATATACGGCATCAGGACGATGAGGTAAATAAGGGATTCCTGAATCGTCCAGATCGCCAGTTTCACATTTGATAAGTCCGGCTAAGAAAGAAGCTTGGTAAACGAGTTCAGCTCCTTTTCCATGGTCAGGATGCCTATCATCGAGAGCGTTCGCTAGAATAATTCGGGGACGGTATTTTCTGATGACTTTGACAACTTCTAGCAAGGAATTCTCATCACATTGGAAAAAACCGTCAGGAAGACCGAGATTGATTCTGGTTTTTACTCCTAAAATATCTGCGGCTGCTGAAGATTCCTGACTGCGGATTAGAGCTGAGCCTCGTGAGCCTAGCTCACCTCGTGTGAGATCTACAATTGCAACTGACTTACCTTCAAGAACTAATTTAGCGATCGTTCCTCCAGCAGAGAGTTCTACATCATCTGGGTGCGCTCCGAAAGCGAGAACGTCAAAATGCTTGGTTTCCATAAAGCGAAGGTAATCTTATACTATCTATTAGAAATAAAAACAGCAGATATCGGTCTGTGATCGCTGAGTTCTATTTCGTGAGTTTCGAATGAAACAGCTTCTAAAGAAGATGAACTCATTATATAATCGATTCTCAAACCGGGGATATCTCCTACGTAAGTAGAACCCAAACCTGAACCAGCTAAAGCAAAAGCGTCAAATAATTTCGGTGAACCAGCCCTTAAAGTAGACAAGGCAAAAGACACAGGAGTGTCATTAAAATCTCCGCAAAGTATAACTGGGTAGGGACTGGAATCAATCGAGGCGCGAAGAAATGTAGCTTGGGCAGAACGTAGCGAGAATGCAGAAGAAAGTCGAGACCACAATTTCTTACTCTGCTCAGTATCGGGTCCTGAACGTACCGCATCATAATCTCCACTCACAAGCCCCACAGACTGTAAGTGAACATTGTAGATTCTAATGGTATCAATACTGTTAGGAGAAATAACATCGAGAACAAGTCCTCTGGCAAAATTCTCATCGTCAAAAATCCATGGCTCGAAATCCACAATTTCTAATTTAGTGGCGATTGCCGTACCTGCTCTGTTACTCGCATATTTCACTGTCGCCCCATCTAAAGATGTAGAAACTTCTCCTTTCATTTCAACAGGCATCTCCTGAAAACACATAATATCAATGGATGTCGAAGAAAGCCAGGTTAAAATATCATTGCTGGTTTTTTCTCCTTCTAACCAATCATATTCATCCATTCTTCTAACATTAAAAGTCCCCACAGAAATCGTGGTTGAATCAACTGTTAACTCAGAAACACCACCTATTCCGCCTATGGTTAAAGCAATGCTTGATTGAAGGAAAAATAGCATTATAAAAGGGAAAACCAAACCTTTCCACCCACCTCGAATTAATCGTAAAAGAACTCCGATAAAAAACACCAAAAGGGCATAGGGGAATGTTAATCCGAAAACAGCAAAAAACGGAAACATCTCAGGCGAGATTAATTCACTAATCAACGCCCCAACAAGAATGAACATTGCTGGTTCTAAGATAAAATGATCTAATCTAATCCTTGGCACTCTTCTATTTTTTAGATTGAGTAAACAAAAACTTTTTTTCTTCTTTGCTAAGATGGTCGTATCCGTGACGTGAAATCTTATCAAGGATTGAATCTAACCTGTCCACCTTTTCCTTTCTTTCAGAGTTGAAATCATCGTCACTTTTAGGTGGACGGTTGGAATTTGTTTTTTTTCTTGTGGACTTCGTAAAGCTGAACTTTTTAGTGAATGAGTTTTTTGACGAAGTCGGTACCGAAGACATGATCATATCAATAACTACCTCTAACCATCTCACAAGATTAATCCCTTTGCGAGAGGATACGATTAAGAAATACCCAAAGGCAGCACCTCCCAAATGAGCTATTCGCGCTCCTGTCTCCACTCCTGAGTCGCCCACGATTCCAAAATAATCAAAAAGCACATACCCTATAGCGATATACTTCAACTCAACAGATCCGAAAAGAAAAAAAGGAATTTTTTTAGTTGGATTTAAGGTCGCTGTAGCAGTGAAAATGGCCATAATTGCAGCAGAAGCACCACAAGCATAAGAAGCCACTTCCACCTCAACGCCTAGAAGCATCGTGATATCACAAGCGTGTAAACCTGGCAATATATTCACTGAAAGCACATAGATTACGAACCCTGTCAGACCACCCATGATGTAGGTGCTAAGCAATCTCCTCGATCCCACTTCTGAAACATACATTCTCCCCATCCACCACAGAAGCATCATGTTGAACAAAAGATGGAAAATTTCTTTATGTGCAAACATATGTGTCAGGATCGACCACGGTCTGTAAAGCAAAGTTGGGAGGTGGGCTGTCGTAAATAAGTTGAAACCATCCAATGAGCTACCCGGTAGATCAACGTTAGTTAATTTGGTGATAACGGACGCTAAATTGATTAAAACGAAAACACCAACGTTTACCCAAATCAACTTGTAGAGCATGCCACCCGCAGTCCAGCTTTTCTTAATATCTTCCCACATACGGTAAATTAATAAAAATTAGTTCTATTACGCTGCCACTTCTTGATCATAATGTACCCGATCAACATCCCCCCAAGGTGAGCAAAATGAGCGACGTTGTCCCCAGGATTGTTCTGGAAAGCAGTCATCAGTTCTATCGCACCATATCCCATAACAAAGTATTTAGCTTTGATAGGAATAGGTGGGAAAAGAAGCATGAGCTTCGTATTTGGAAATAGCATGCCAAACCCAAGTAACAAACCAAAAACACTACCACTTGCACCTAAAACCCATCCCATGTCGACACCAGGATCGAAAGAATCAATTTGGCTATAAATGTGTAAACCTACTGTGAATTCATAAAGGAAAAAAGAGCCTATTCCACAGACCATATAATAGATTAAAAACCTCTTCTCACCCCACACCCTTTCAAGCGCACTACCGAAAACAACAAGGGCAAACATATTAAATAATAGATGCGAGAAACCGCCATGCATAAACATGTAAGTCACCATCTGCCAAGGGTAGAAGTCAGGAGAAAGGGGGTAGTGACCCATAAACCAGAACTGCAATTGCGGAAAAGCTTGTTGGGCAAGAAAAACCAACACGTTAATGATGACTAAATTCTTAACTACCGGAGTCATTCTGTCTAACATAGTCGTATTATTTTAATCTAGATTCAATGTTCTCAAGAGAGAACAATGTGTATACGGCTCTTCCTCTTGCATCTATAGCTGGGGATTCACAGTCGAATAATTTTGAGACAAGATCAACCATTTCGCCTTCGGTAAGGTTGCACTTGTTTTTTTCTGAAAGCTTCAATGCTCCCGCCTGAGCAGCCGCCTGAGCAAGCTTCTCTCTTCTCCCCTCTTCATCACTCCAAGTTCCATCCTTCAGCGCCCCCAAGACGGAATCTATCCAATCCTGTAATCTTCCCGCAAGCCCTGAAGGAACAGTCACAACTTCCACTTCACCCGCTTTTGACTCTTCTAACTCTAAGCCAAACATCATAAGGATTTCCGATGCTCCTAAAAGTAAATCCGTATCAGCTGTAGAGAGAGAAATCGGTTCTGGAAAGAGTAACTTTTGGCCCAGACTGGACCCCATTCCACGCCCTGCTCGAAGATACTGTTCGAACAAAACCCTTTCGTGGGCTCGCCGAGCATCAATCACAATGACGCCTTGTGGACTCTCTGTTACTATAAAACGAGAGCTTAACAAAAACATATTCGGTGCTTTCTCTTCGACAAAACTCTCGTTCGCAACACCTCTGTCTGCCTCACTCCCAAACATGTGATACAAGCTATCAAGTTCCTTTTCTGAACTTTTATTAAATCCTCCGAACGAGGCCTCAGAGGTTTTCTTTTTAGGTGTAGATCCTTCTGAAGTAAATGGGTTGTAATGGGGATTAATGTTCACAGTGGGTTCCGCTATAAATACTCCACTGGGAGGAGGATCTAAGGAAATACTGTGTTCCGCTTCAAAATCTAAAGAGGGAGCAACATTGTGTTGTCCGAGTGCGCGTTTTATTGCGGAGCGAAGCATTGCGAAAATGATTTGGTCTTCTTCAAACTTCGCCTCCACTTTCGTGGGATGAATATTCACATCTATTTTAGAAGGGTCGACTTCGAGAAATATAGTGTACAGAGGGAAGCTTCCAGGACTAAGAACGCCGTCATAGGCATTCATAATCGCTCGATGCATGAGCGGATGTTTAATGAACCTTCCGTTTACAAATAAAAATTGCTCT
>Ga0308019_10000380_pt1 | contig 28021 bp, 28 predicted proteins | sample Neamet284_FD_203135 | JGI IMG/M metagenome (GOLD analysis project Ga0308019, IMG submission 203135) | Marine microbial communities from water near the shore, Antarctic Ocean - #284 | ecosystem: Environmental > Aquatic > Marine > Unclassified | place: Southern Ocean | collected 2014-10-01
TCTTAACAATCTTACAAAATTAATTATAATTGAAAAATTTTTTTGATTTACGACAACATAAAACTATCTTTGATTATGGTTTTTAAAAATTTAATGTTTTGGTGGTCTACACAACTTTTTAAACAGTGAAGACACACCCTATATGAAAAACAAAAAAGGCTTGTCAACACGACAAGCCTTTTTTTGTATAACTAATTTAAAATATGAAAGAATATCATTTAAAAACATTTGAGAAAAAGATATTAGCTGACACTTTAACTCCCGTTAGTGTTTATTTAAAGCTTAGAGATCACTTTCCAAATACTTTGCTTCTAGAAAGCAGTGATTATCATGCTAATGATAACAGTTTCTCATATATATGTTTTAATCCTATTGGATTCGTTAAAATTCAAGACAACATTCTAAAAGAAACATTTCCAGACGGAACTGAACAAATAACTCAAATTGATAAATCAATTTCTATTCCAGAAAAAATAAATAATTACATAAAATGTTACAAAACAACTAAGAATAATCACAAGTTTATAAACAATGGTTTATTTGGTTATTTATCTTATGATTGCGTAAAATTCTTTGAATCAGTAAAATCTGAAAAACAGTCAGATAGCTCAGAAATACCTGAACTTTATTATGCTGTATATCAGAATATAGTTGCAATTAATCATTTCAATAATGAGGCATTTTTATTTTGTCATTGTTTTAATGACAAATCTAATCTTGTAGAAATTGAACAATTATTAAATGTCAAAAATTTTGCAGATTATTCATTTACAAAAACAGGAAAAGGTAAATCAAGCATTTCAGATAAAGAATATAAGAGTTTAGTTTCCAAAGCAAAAAAACATTGTCAAAGAGGTGATGTTTTTCAATTAGTTCTTTCTAGAAGATTTTCACAAGAATTTAAGGGAGATGATTTCAATTTATATCGAGCATTAAGAACAGTAAATCCATCTCCATACTTATTTTATTTTGATTATGGTGATTTTAAAATCTTCGGTAGTTCTCCCGAAGCTCAATTAATAGTAAAGAATAACCAAGCAGAAATTCATCCAATAGCAGGAACTTTTAAAAGAACGGGAAATGATGAAAAAGATGCAAAATTAGCTATTGAACTTAGTCAAGATCCGAAGGAAAATGCTGAACATGTAATGCTTGTTGATTTAGCAAGAAATGATTTAAGCAGAAATGGATCTTTGGTAGAGGTTAAAACAAACAGAGAGGTTCAGTTTTTTTCTCATGTAATTCATTTAGTTTCTAAAGTTATAGGAATGAAAAAAGATGAAACACCTACTTTCCAATTAGTCGCTGATACTTTTCCCGCTGGAACCTTAAGTGGTGCTCCAAAACATAAAGCACTTGAACTGATTGAGAAATATGAAAAAACAAATAGAAGTTTTTATGGAGGAGCAATAGGTTTTATGGACTTTGAGGGCAACTTTAACCATGCAATAATAATTAGATCCTTTTTAAGTAAGAATCATACTTTATTTTATCAAGCAGGAGCTGGAATTGTAGCTGCTTCAGATGAGGAAAAGGAACTACAAGAAGTTTACAATAAGTTAGGAGCCTTAAATAAGGCTCTAGAAATTGCTGAAAATATTTAATTAATGAATAAAGTATTTGTAATTGATAATTATGATTCATTCACCTATAATCTGGTACATTACTTAAAAGAATTTGAGGTTGAAGTAAAAGTTTGTAGAAATGATGAATTTGAATATAATGATCTTATAAATTATAATAAGATCCTATTATCCCCTGGCCCTGGAATTCCAGATGAAGCTGGTAAGCTAAAAGATGTTATAAAAAAATATGCTGATTCAAAATCAATATTAGGAGTTTGTCTAGGACATCAGGCCATAGGTGAAGTTTTTGGAGGAAAAATAAAAAATCTTACAAATGTTTATCACGGGATATCATCAAAAATAAGAATAGTTGAAAATGACTCTCTTTTTAATAATCTTCCAAATGAGATCGAAGTAGGTAGATATCACTCATGGGTAATAGACAAACCTTTACCTAAAGATCTTATAGCTACAGCATTTGATTCTAACAAACAAATAATGGCCATCAAACACAGGGAGTTTGATATTAAAGGTGTTCAATTTCACCCTGAGTCCATTTTAACTCCTCATGGAAAACAAATTATAAATAATTGGCTAAAATCTTAATTAAATGAAAACAATACTAAATCGTCTAATTCAGCATGAGATTTTAGACAAAGAAGAATCTAAAAATATTTTATATAATATAGCTGATGGTCAATATAATACAAGTCAAATTTCTGCATTTCTAACTGTATACATGATGAGAAGTATCTCTATTAAAGAATTGGAAGGGTTTCGTGATGCTTTATTAGAGCTTTGTGTTCGTATTAATCTTGATGAATATGATCCTATTGATTTGTGTGGAACAGGAGGAGATAATAAAGATACATTTAACATATCTACATTAGCTTCTTTTGTGACTGCTGGTTCTGGAGTTAACGTTGCAAAACACGGGAATTATGGTGTTTCTTCAAACTGTGGCTCTAGTAATGTAATGGAATATTTAGGAATCAAGTTTTCAAATAATGAAACTTTCTTGAAAAAATGTATTGATCAAGCAGGAATTTGTATACTCCATGCCCCACTATTTCATCCTGCAATGAAAAATGTAGCACCAATCAGAAAAGAGTTAGCAGTAAAAACTTTTTTTAATATTTTAGGGCCGATGGTTAATCCATCATTTCCAAAACATCAAATTGTAGGAGTTTTTAGTCTTGAGTTAGCTAGAATATATGGTTATTTATATCAAAATTCAAATAAAAATTTTAATATAATTCACTCATTAGATGGTTATGATGAAATATCATTAACTGGATCTACTAAACTAATTTCAAACATAAAAGAAGAACTAATTGAACCGAAAGATTTAGGATTAACTATTTTAAAAGAAGAACAAATAAGAGGAGGTGATTCTATAAAGTCATCAGCTAAAATATTTATAGATATTCTTTCAGGAAAAGGTACAAAAGCCCAAAACCAAGTCGTTTGTGCAAATTCAGCTATAGCTATATCAACAAAAATGAATATTACACTAAAAGAGGGTTATGAAAAAGCAAAAGAATCACTTGTCTCTGGAAGAGCAATGAATTCTCTAACTTCTCTTCAAAAATTAAACTCATAATGACAATTTTAGATAAAATTATAGCAGATAAAAAAGTTGAAGTTTCAATACGAAAGACTTTATTTCCTGTTTTGTATCTGGAAAAATCTCCACTTTTTGAAAAATCAGTTGTCTCAATCTCTAAATGTCTTTTGAAAAGTAAATCAGGTATTATTGCTGAACACAAACGTCGTTCTCCATCAAAACAAAATATTAATAATAATTTATCTGTTATTGATGTAGTAAAGGGTTATACTTCCTCAGGTGTTTGTGGAATTTCAGTTCTTACTGAAGGTAAATATTTTGGAGGATCATTAGAAGATTTAGATATAGCTAGAGCCTCTACAGATTTACCTTTATTAAGAAAGGATTTTGTGATTGATGAATTTCAAATAATTGAAGCAAAATCTCATGGAGCAGATGTAATTCTTTTAATAGCATCAATTTTAAGTCAAAAAGAAATTAAACTTCTTTCAACTTTTGCAAAAAGTTTAGGTTTAGAAGTTTTATTAGAGGTTCACAATCTTGAAGAATTAAATAAATCAATCATGCCATCGTTAGACCTAATTGGAGTAAACAACAGAAATCTTAAAAGCTTTGAGGTTAATTTGAATACAAGTAAAACACTAGCCAATAATATACCTAACGAATTTATTAAAATATCAGAAAGTGGTATTAATAATAGTGAAACAATAATAGATCTAAAATCATATGGTTACAGGGGATTCTTAGTTGGAGAAAACTTTATGAAAACTGAAAATCCTGGTGAAAGTTCATTTAAGTTCATAAAAAAAATTGAAGATGAAATTTAAAATATGTGGAATGCGAGATTTTGATAACATCAAAGAAATTTCAGTTTTACATCCTGATTATATGGGTTTTATTTTCTGGGATAAATCTTCCAGATATGTCAATAAATCTACTTTAAAACTGCCTAAAATAATTAAAAAAACAGGAGTTTTTGTTGATGCATCTATTGACTTCATAAAAAAAAGTATTAAAGTTCACGAACTTCAAGCAGTTCAGCTTCATGGAAAAGAAACTCCCGAATATTGTGACTTAATTAATCAATTAGAAGTTGAAACAATAAAAGCTTTTAGTATTCAAGACAGTTTTAATTTTAAAAAATTAAAACCTTACGAAAGATTTTGTGACTTTTACCTTTTTGACACAAAAGGAAAACTTCCTGGAGGTAACGGATTTAAATTTAATTGGGAAGTTTTAAAAAATTATCCAGACAAAAAACCTTTCTTTCTCAGTGGAGGAATTGGGTTAGAGAATGTCAAAGAAATTCAGAAACTATCAAATACTGATTTACCTATTTACGCTATTGACGTAAATAGTAAGTTTGAAAGTACACCAGGAATAAAAAAAATAAAAGAATTAAGCCAGTTTAAAAAAGAATTATATGAATTATAATATAGATAAAAAAGGATTTTATGGTGATTTTGGAGGCGCATTCATTCCTGAAATGTTATATCCTAACATAGCTGAATTAAAAGAATGTTATCTAAAAATAACAAGTGAACCAAGCTTTAAAAAAGAATTTGACCATCTTTTAAAATCCTATGTAGGAAGACCAACCCCTTTATATTTCGCTAAGCGATTATCTAAAAAGTATAATACTAAAATATATCTTAAACGAGAGGATTTGTGTCATACTGGAGCTCACAAAGTAAATAACACAATAGGCCAAATTCTTTTAGCAAAACGATTAGGTAAAAACAGAATAATTGCTGAAACTGGAGCTGGACAACATGGTGTTGCAACAGCAACTGTATGTGCTTTAATGGGAATTGAATGTATAGTCTATATGGGAGAAGTTGATATCAAACGCCAAGCTCCAAATGTAGCTAGAATGAAAATGCTTGGAGCTGAAGTTCGACCTGCAGTATCAGGAAGTAAAACATTAAAGGATGCCACTAACGAAGCTATTAGAGATTGGATTAATAACCCTATAAATACACATTATATTATTGGCTCAGTTGTTGGGCCACATCCTTATCCAGATATGGTAGCTCGATTTCAGTCAGTAATTAGTGAAGAAATGAAAATTCAATTGATGGAAATAGAAGGAAGGGACTATCCTGATCATCTAATTGCTTGTGTAGGAGGTGGAAGTAACGCTGCTGGACTTTATTATCATTATTTAAATGATGATAGAGTAAATATTATATCTATTGAAGCTGCTGGAAAAGGAATTAATTCTGGAAAGAGTGCTGCTACATCTGTATTAGGAAAAGAAGGTGTAATTCACGGAAGTAAAACTTTACTTATGCAGACAGAAGATGGACAAATAACAGAACCTTACTCAATTTCTGCAGGTCTTGACTATCCTGGTGTGGGGCCTATGCATGCAAATTTATTTAGAACAAAACGTGCGGAATTTATCTCTATTTCTGATCAAGAAGCAATGGATTGGGGGCTTACCCTATCTCAGATGGAAGGCATAATTCCCGCAATTGAAACAGCTCATGCATTTGCTGTCCTTGATGTAAAAAAATTTAAACCTGACGATGTCATCGTTTTTAATTGTTCTGGAAGAGGTGATAAAGATTTAGATACATTTATAAATTATTTTAAATTATGAAAAATAGAATTGATGAAGTCTTTAAAAAAAATAAAAAGTTATTATCAATTTATTTCTCTGCAGGACATCCAAATCTTGATGATACAAAATTTATTTTAAAAAATCTTCAAAGTTCTGGAGTTGATATGATAGAAATAGGTCTTCCGTTCTCAGATCCTTTAGCTGATGGACCTGTTATTCAAAAGAGTTCTTCAAAAGCATTAAGAAACGGAATGACTACAGAGACAATTTTTAATCAATTAGAGGGGATTAGAAAAGAAATTAATATTCCATTAATCATAATGGGATACTTTAATCCAATTATGCAATATGGTGTTCAAAGATTTTGTGAAAAATGTAAACTAATTGGAATTGATGGTTTAATTATTCCAGATCTTCCAATAGATATATATAAAGATAATTATAAAGAATTATTTGATAAAAATGGTCTGTACAATATATTTTTAATAACTCCTCAAACATCAGTTGAAAGAATAAATTATATTGATAAAGTTTCAAAAGGTTTTATATATATGGTTAGTAGTGCCAGCGTTACTGGTGTAAAAAATAACTTTAGTGAAATTCAAACAAAATATTTCAAAAGAATAAAATCTATGAATCTAAAGAATCCAACTATTGTTGGTTTTGGAATAAGTAATCATGAAACTTTTAATTTATCAGTAAAGTATTCAAATGGAGCAATTATTGGATCTGCTTTCATTAATTTTTTAGAAAAAAAAGGAGTCAAAAAAATTAATGATTTTATAAAAACCATTAGATAGTTATTTTTTCCATCCTGAAGAATAAACTGATTCTAATCCTTCTTCATTAGAAATAATCCAAAGTGCTTCTAAATCGGAATTATTTTCAATCAATATTTTTCCATCTTGGAGAGGTAAAATCATTAAACTAGTTGCCCATGCATCAGCAGTAACGCAATCTGATGCAGTTACAGACGCGCTTAAAATTTTTGATTCAATCGGATAACCGGATCTTGGATCAATTGTGTGAACATATTTTTTACCATTTTTTTTGTTAATTCTAAAATGTCTGTAATTCCCAGAAGTTGCCATGGCTCTATTTTTTAAACTATAAGTACTATAAATATTTCTTTTGAATAAGTTGGGTTCTGGAGAATCAATCCCTATTTTCCATGGTTCATTTCTGACAGGACTATTTCCTTTTGCTAAAATCTCCCCTCCTATTTCTATTAAATAATTTTTAGCTCCAATAGATTCTAAATATTTAGAGATTAAATCTACTGTATATCCTTTAGCTATGGCATTAAAATCAAGAGTTATATTTATATTAGATTTTAATAAAAAACCTTCTTTATTAAGAGATATCTTATTCCATCCTGTAATATTTAATAAACTGTCTAGTTGAAAATCTGATAATTCTTTTATGTTTTTTATATCTGGCCCAAAACCATATGCATTTACCAATGCCCCAACCGTAGGATCAAAAGCTCCATTTGTTAATTTCCATACCTCAGAAGATTTTCTAAATACATCTATGAAGAAAGAATCCACCTTAATTTTAAGTCCTGCATTTATTTTAGAAATATCAGAATCTAATTGATAGGTAGACATTGATTTATTGATTTTCATTAATAAACTATCAATCTCAAGTTTTAAATTGTTATTATCTATTTTTGCATCATGCATTATATTTAATGAAGTACCAAGAGCAGATCCTGTCAATGAATTGAGTTTAGTATTATCCTCACACGTACAAAATAAAATTGAAAAAAATATAAATAAAATTAATCTAGTTGAATCCATCCATTAAAGTTAACAACATATGGTTTATCTTTTATAATTGGGTCTTGATAGTTAATTGGACTGGCAAACCCTACTCCAGCAAAATAAGCTTTGGCATCATAGCTCTCTGCATGTTTTTTTAATTTACTCGCTAAAACACTATCGTATGATTTTGGATTATTAGGATATGTAGAAGCTCTTACAAGAAAAAAGTGGAGTTTTTTATCTTTTAAACAAACAAACTGAGGGTCTTTTTTTAGCTTAGAATTTACTGTCAAAAATTCAAATCCATTATCTTTTAACGAATCCCCCACGGTTTTCATAGCCAAATTATGCAAATCTTGCCTAGATAACATTTAAAATTATTTAATACTAATTATCCTCCAAAATCATCAAAACGAACATTCTCTGGGGGAACTCCAAAATCATCAGCCATTCTTTCAATAGCCTGGTTCATTAATGGTGGTCCACAAAAGTAAACCTCAATATCTTCAGGAGATTCGTGTTTAGATAAATAATTATCTATTACTACTTGATGAACAAATCCTGTAAATCCATCTCCTTCTCCATCTAAGCTCTTTTTTTCTTTCCAATTATCTTCAGGTAAGGGCTCAGACAAGGCTATAAAGAATTTAAAATTAGGAAAATCTTTTTCAAGAGCTCTAAAGTGGTCCATGTAGAAAAGTTCTCTCTTAGAACGTCCACCATACCAAAAAGTGACGATTCTGCCAGTTTTAAGTGTTCTAAAAAGTTCATACAAATGAGATCGCATTGGTGCCATTCCAGCACCACCTCCAACATATAACATTTCAGATTTTGATTCATTTATAAAGAACTCTCCATATGGTCCAGAAATAGTTACTTTATCACCTGCCTTTTTAGAAAAAATATATGACGACGCAACACCAGGATTCAACTCTGCCCATCCATTTATAGCCCGATCCCATGGGGGAGTTGCTATTCGAACATTAAGCATAACTTCTTTACCTTCGGCTGGAAATGAAGCCATGGAATATGCTCTTTCAACAGTTTCTGGGTTTTTCATAACCAATGGCCATAAATTAAATTTATCCCATTCCATTTTGAATTTCTCAACTTCACCAGGGTGTTCGTCTGGGTGAGCAGAAATATCAATTTCATCATACTTAACTTCACATTTAGGAATTTCAATTTGTATATATCCTCCCGCTTTATAATCCATTTCCTCAGGAAGTTTAACGACAAATTCTTTAATAAATGAAGCAACATTCCAATTACGAACAACAGTAGCTTCCCATTTCTTTATACCAAAAACTTCCTCAGGAACCTCAATAACCATATTTTGTTTAACCTTGACTTGGCAACCCAGACGCCAGCCTTCAGCGATTTCTTTTCTAGTGAAATGAGGTTTTTCTGTTGGAAGAATATCTCCTCCTCCGTCTAAAATTTGACATTTGCACTGAATACATGTTCCTCCTCCTCCACATGCAGAAGGTAAAAATATTTTGTTGTTTCCTAAAGTTGATAATAGGGTTCCTCCGGAAGAAACTTCTAAATCATTTTCTCCATTGATTTGAAGATTAACTGGTCCAGAAGGCAAAAGCTTTGCCTTGGCTCCCAATAAAATCCCTACCAACAAAAAAGTAAGGACTAAAAAAACAACTATGCTTAGTATAATTACTCTATAATCCATTAATTATAATTTAATTCCCATAAAACTCATAAAACCTAACGCCATTAATCCTGTAATAATAAACGTTATACCTAAACCTCGAAGAGGTGCAGGTACATTTGAATACGCTATTTTTTCTCTTATAGCTGCAATAGCTACAATTGCCAGCAACCAACCGATTCCTGATCCTAAACCATAAACAGCTGATTCTGCAATTCCAGAAAAGTCCTTTTGTTGCATAAATAAAGATCCTCCTAAAATAGCACAGTTTACTGCTATTAAGGGTAAGAAAATACCCAATGCTCCATAAAGTTCAGGAGAAAATCTTTCTACTATCATTTCAACCAGCTGAACCATAGAGGCAATGACTGCTATAAACATGATAAAACTGAGGAAACTTAAATTAACTGTTTCGTATTCGGGTCCTATCCACTTTAAAGCTCCAGGTTTAAGAATATATGTGTCAATTAAAAAATTAATTGGAACCGTTATTGCTAAAACAAAAATTACTGCAAATCCAAGTCCAACTGCAGTTTTAACTGTTTTTGAAACAGCTAAATAAGAACACATACCTAAAAAATAGGCAAAAATCATATTTTCAATGAAAATGCTTTTTATAAATAAGTTTAAATAAGCTTCCATAAATTATTAATTTTTTTCAATTAAAGTTCTATTTCTTGATCTTTGAAACCATATGTATAGACCTACAGTTATTAAAGCCATTGGAGATAAAAGCATTAAACCGTTATTTACATATCCCATATCATACAACATATCTGGAATTACTTGATATCCTAAAAGCTTTCCTGACCCTAATAATTCTCTGAAAAAGGCAACTATGATAAGAATAAAGCCATATCCTGCAGCGTTTCCTATTCCATCTAAGAATGACTTCCAAACTCCATTTCCTAGAGCAAATGCTTCTAATCTACCCATAACAATGCAATTTGTAATAATTAGACCTATAAAAATAGATAGTTCTTTGCTTACATCGTAAGCATACGCTCTTAAAATTTGATCAACTAAAATAACCATTGAGGCTACCACGACTAATTGAACTATAATTCTGATTCTATTTGGAATTAAATCTCTTAAAAGTGATATTATTACATTACTTGCTGCCATAACTGCCATAACTGACAAGCTCATCACTATGGCTGGTTTTAATTGAACTGTAATTGCAAGAGCTGAACAAATCCCTAAGACTTGAACTGTGATTGGATTGTTATCATCCATTGGATCAGTTAATAAGGCTCTATTTTTTTTTGAAAACAATGGCTCTTTTTCCTCATTTAAGAAAAGAATTAATGGTTTGATTTCAGAATTATTTTGCTTGGACATTTTATTAATTTAAGTAAGCTATCTTTTCATTTTTGGTGTTAAAATATGATAAATAATTTCGTAAACGTTCTTTGATCATATCTGTGACACCGTCACCTGTAATCGTTGCTCCTGAGATCGCATCAACTTCATTATCATCTTTATCGTTTCCATCAGGGTCATTATTTGTTTTAGAAACATATATCCCTACTAATTCTCCACTGTTATTAAAAACTTTTTCTCCTATAAATCTATCCTGAAACCATTTTTGAGTTATTTCTGCTCCCAGACCAGCAGTTTCTCCTTTATGATCAAAAACAGCTCCTTTTATAGTGTTTTTATCTCCTTCAAGAGCAACATAACCCCATATTGCATCCCATAAACCAGACCCCCTTAAAGGAACAATATAATATTGTAAAGAATCCACTTTCGCTAAATATAAAGGGAATCTTTGCTGTTCAATAGGTTTTTTGATTTCAAGGTTTAATTTTAATTTAAACGCATCAACTTTCTTGTCAATTGACCCATCAGAAACTAAAGCTAATTCTTCAATTATATACTTTGTGTAAATTTCTGGTGCTTTCTCTCTTTCAACAACAATACCAATTGTAGCCAGTATATTTTGCATTTTTTCTTTACGAACATTTTCAGCTTGAATATCTTGGAGTGATGTAGCAGTTGCCGCAAGAGTAGCAGCTACTATTAAAACCATTATTGCAGAAAATAAAAATGTGTAAATATTACTATCTCTATCCATATTGTTTATGCTGTTTTAATTAAAGCTGATTCCCAGCGTTTTTTTCGTTTAATCACATTTGAATTATACACGTAATGGTCAATAGTTGGTGCAAAAACATTCATCAAAAGAATAGCCAACATAACACCTTCTGGGTATGCAGGATTAAAGACTCTTATCATAATACAAAATACTCCCACTAATACACCATATATCCATTTTCCTTTTTGAGTTTGAGCTGCTGAAACAGGGTCAGTAGCCATAAAAACAATACCAAAAGCAAAACCACCTACAACTAAATGATTCATCCAATTAAAACTCATAAGAGGATTTGCACCCCAAAAATTAAACAAAAGTCCCATTATTGATGCACCTAGAACACCTCCAGCCATTATCCTCCAGCTCCCAACTCCAGTAGCTATTAAGATAAAGGCTCCAGCTAAAATCCATAAAGTTGATGTTTCAGCAATAGAACCTGGTATTGATCCAGAAAACATTTCTAACATTGAGTAATTAATTTTTTGACCTGCAGCCAAACTTCCTAAAATAGTTTCTCCAGAAACTCCGTCAATCATCCCGGCTTCAGAAACCCAAACCTTATTTCCAGACATATATGTTGGATAAGCAAAAAATGCAAAAGCTCGGGCGGTTAGTGCCGGATTTAAAATATTCATGCCAGTACCTCCAAATGCTTCTTTCGCAATAATAACTGCAAAAGCTACTGAAACCGCAACCATCCATAATGGTATATCAACAGGCATTATCATTGGAACTAGCATTCCTGTTACTAAATAGCCTTCATTTACCTCATGTCCACGATAAATAGCAAACGCAAATTCAATTGTCAAACCCACAACATATGAAACGATAATCATTGGAATGATTTTCATAGAACCATGGATAAAAGCATCCATAAAAGTAAAGTCAGTTCCTAACTGTTTTAGATATTGAAAACCAGTATTATATATTCCATAAAATAGGGCTGGTAACAAGGCAATAATCACAGTAACCATTGTTCTTTTTAAATCAACTCCATCTCGAATGTGTGATCCCTTTTGTGTTGTGTGGTTAGGAACAAATAAAAAAGTATCAAAAGCATTTATAGCTGGGGCAAATTTTTCCCACTTTTCACCCTTACTGAACGGTCTCTTAATTTCATCAAGTTTTTTTCTTAGAAAATTCATTTTTATAATTTTAACCTGCTTCTTTGATCATTAGTTTAATTGCATCAGAAATTATTTCTTGAGCTTCAATTTTTGAGGTATTTGCATAGTCAATTAAACCAAAGTCCTCTGGAACAACCTCATAAATTCCAAAAGCCTCCATTTTTTCAATATCTCCTGTCATGCATACTTTTAGAAGTTGCATTGGATAAATATCCATTGGAAATACTTTTTCCATTTCTCCAGTGACAACTATAGCTCTTTCTTCTCCATTGAGATTTGTATCAATCTCATACCCTTTATTTGAAAATAACCAAGATAAACTTGTCCTTGAAAGGCTAAGGATAGAATTATCCATAAAAGGTAACCATCCAAACATTCTATATTTATTTCCTTCAGGTATTACAGATAATAAGTTATTATAAAACCCTATGAATCCGTCATTTGTGGTTATCGATCCTGTCAATACATCTCCGTTAATATATCTTGTCTGAGATTTAGACTTAAGACCAGCTATTTTAATTAAAGGCTCAATTTGTGAACCTATTTTAGTTTTAAAATACTGTGGAGTTTTTAAAGAACTTCCAGCTAAGGCAATAGTCCTTTGAGCTTGATAGACTCCTGTTTTAAAAAATAAACCTATGTTAACTATGTCTTCAGGTCTAATCACCCATACTTTTTCCCCCACATTTATTGGGAATAACTTTTGAATTTGAACACTAGGATTGGCAGATGGGTGAGGCCCACTTACCTTAATAATATCCACATTTTTAATATTTTTAAAAAAGCTTGTTGGTTTGTCGGAAACAGTTAATACAACATTATTATTCGTTAATTTTTGTATAATATTTATTCCTGACTGGAAGTCTTCTTTATTGTTTTCTAATATAAAATCAAAATCTACATCTAAAGGAGCTGATGTAAAACAAGAAATTAAAATCGACTTTGGAGTATCATTTGGATCGGCAATTATATTATAAGGTCTTTGTCTTATAAAAGGCCAGCATCCACTATTAGTTAGCAATTCAATTATATTACCTCTGTTTAATTCTTTTGGTATATCGTGAATAATCTCTCTATCACCTTGACGTTCAATTACAATAGATTCAATTTTTCTTTTAGCAACTCTATTAACAGAGCGTAAAATTCCTGAAACAGGTGAAACAAAATTAATGGAAATATTATTTTTATCATAAAAAACTGGAGATCCTTTTGAAACCTCTTCTCCTTCTTTAACTATAAGCTTTGGAGTTAATGAAAAAAAGTCATCGGGTTGTATCGCAAATAAATCTGATTTTGATTTTACGTTAATCTTTTTCTCAGCCTTTCCAACAAGATTGAGATCTGCTCCTTTTCTTAAGCGTATGTCTTTGGACATAATTAATAATTTTTTACTCTAAAATCATGCAAATTTAATATTTAAACATAGATTGAAAAAGTGTTTGAAAGAGGAAGTTTTTTATTTATAAAGATTCTAAATAATTAAATGGTTTTTCCTGCTCTAAAATAATTATTTGTAATTTTGAAATGATGAAAATTATTACTCTAAATTTAATATTTATACTTTTAATAAATAATCTTTTTAATAGCAAAACTCAAGCTATTGATATTGTTCAACCCCCAAATATTAAAACTGTAATATTTAAAATAAATAATAATTCTAGTCAATTTCCTATTTTAAAAAAAGGCAGTTCTATGGAATTATCCTTTGATGATTTAAATGCCAATGAGAATGACTATTACTATAAAATATCCTACCACAACTATGATTGGTCAGATTCTGTTTTATTCAAAAATGAATACATTGAAGGATTAGACAATATTAGAGTTTCAGATTATGAAAATTCTTTTAATACCCTTCAAAGATATACTCATTACAAATTAAAACTACCGAGCTCTTCTACTGATTTTAGGTTGTCAGGAAATTATAAGATTCATATTTATAACAGTAATGATGAATTACAATTTTCAAGAAGATTTGTTTATTTAAATCCTAGAATTTCTATTACAGCAAATGTGTTTAGAACAAGAGATTTAAATTATTTTCAAACTCATCAAAATATTAAATTTAATTTAATACAGGATAATCTAGGTTTAATCCAAGGTTATGAAGACAATTTAAATATTATAATAATTCAAAATGATCAGTGGTCTAACAGTATTTCTGGTATTCAACCTCAATTTAAGAATAATAAAGTCTTAAAATATAGGTACGACACAAAGACTAGTTTTGAGGGAGGAAATGAGTATCTTTTTTTCGACACAAAAGACTTGAGAGTAACTGGACCAAATGTTAGTTTTATAAATCTAGATAGTTTGTATAAATCATACTTATATACAGATATACCAAGAAAAAACTTGCCATATTCATTTAATCAAGATATAAATGGAGGTTTTCAAATAAGGACAGTTATAGGAAGTCAAGATCCCGAAATTGAAGCAGATTATAGCTGGGTTTACTTTACTCTAGCAGCAAGCATTGAGCTTCCTGAAACAGATCTTTTCATATTAAGTAATTTTAATAATTACGAGCCAAGTAAAAATAATTTGATGTTATATAATAAAGCTCTTGATGCTTACGAAGCTAAAATACTTATAAAACAAGGGTTTTATAATTATAAATATTATGCAAATACTGTCTCAGGCTGGAAGCCTAACCTTGTTTCAGGTAGCTTTTTTCAAACTGAGAATAATTATAAAATTTTAGTTTATTATAAGGCACCTGGTGAAATATTCGATGAACTTATAGGCATAGGAGAGACAGATTCAAAACAAATTTTGAATTAAAATTCTTCAAGAGAGTTTAATTAAAATGTAAAAGTTCTAAAAGATTTTTAAAAAAAATCATTCACTATACTTACATTTGAAAAAACATTTATCGATGAATAATAGTAACATATCAATACCCTATCCAGTTAACGAAACAATTTTAGATTATTCACCTGGAAGCAGTGAAAGAAAATCTGTGCTTAAAACTTATGATGAATTATACAAAAAAAAGTCAACTGTTTATTTAAAGATTAATGGTAAGGAAGTTAAGGGTGATATTACAAAAACAATGAATCCTCCTCATGATCACAAACATGTATTGGGAGAATATCATACAGCTAATAAAGACCAAGTAAATCAGGCTATAAAAAGTGCTTTAGATGCAAGAGAAAAGTGGAGTCAAATGCATTGGACGAGAAGAGCTTCAATATTTCTAAAGGCTGCAGACTTGATTGCCGGCCCTTATAGGAGTAAAATAAATGCAGCTACAATGATAGCCCAATCAAAAACAGTTCATCAAGCAGAAATTGATGCTGCATGTGAATACATTGATTTTTTAAGATTCAACGCTTCATACATGCAAGATATATATCAGAATCAGCCTGAAAGTAGTCCTGGTATGTGGAATCAATTACATTATCGTCCCTTGGAAGGTTTTGTCTATTCAGTTTCTCCTTTTAATTTTACAGCAATTTCTGGAAATTTATCTGCAAGTCCTGCTTTAATGGGCAATGTAGTAGTTTGGAAGCCTAGTGATCATCAAATCTTTTCAGCTCAAGTTGTTATGGAGGTTTTTGAGGAAGCTGGATTACCAAATGGTGTTATTAATATGATAATGGGAGATCCAGAAATGATAACTAATACTGTTCTTGCTTCAAAAGATTTTGCAGGAATTCATTATACAGGTTCAACTTTTGTTTTTCAAAATATTTGGAAGAAAATAGGAGAAAACATATCAAATTATAAAACATACCCAAAAATTGTTGGAGAAACCGGAGGTAAAGATTTTATAATTGCACATCCAAGTGCTAGATCTAATGAAGTAGCTACTGCAATTGTTAGAGGTGCTTTTGAATATCAGGGACAAAAATGCTCAGCTGCCTCCAGGGTATATTTACCTGAATCATTAAGCAAAGAGGTGCTTTCTGAAGTCAAAAGACAGTTAGACACAGTTAAAATGGGACCTCCAAATGATTTAAAAAACTATATAACTGCAGTGATTCATGAAGATGCTTTTGATAGGATAGTAAATTCTATTGAAAAAGTAAAATCTGATAGTGATGCAGAAATTTTTCATGGCGGAACTTATGATAAATCCGTAGGATATTTCATATCTCCTACAGTGGTAATCACCTCAAATCCGAATTATTTTTCAATGGAAAAAGAACTATTTGGCCCATTGGTAACCATATACACATATCCTGATAATCAATGGAAGGAAACACTTAAACTAGTTGATTCAACATCAATTTATGCGCTTACCGGGGCAGTTTTTTCAGAGGATCGTTATGCAATTGACGAGGCTATTCTTGCTTTAGAAAATTGTGCTGGAAACTTTTACTTAAATGATAAACCAAGTGGAGCCGTAGTTGGTCAGCAACCTTTTGGTGGTGCAAGGGCCTCAGGAACGAATGATAAGGCAGGATCAATGTTTAATCTTTTAAGGTGGATATCACCCAGAATGATTAAAGAAAATTTTGTTCCAGTTACAGATTATCACTATCCTTTTTTGGAATAAATTCTATCTTTAGATAAATACACTATTTTTTTAGTTTTAAAAAATTGGGATTCAAAATAAGTGGATAATTGTATTTGCTTTGCGTCAGGAAATAATAATAACTCTTTTTTCAAATCTCCACCTTTAAGGTAGATTATTCCGTTTTTTATTTTATCTGTGCTCTTTGATTTAATATTTTTATAAACAAGTGGAACAAAATCATTCATTTTTGTAACAGCCCTACTGATGACAAAATCAACTTCATTATCAAAATCCTCTGCTCTAGTATGAAGAGCTATTACGTTTTTCAAACCTAAAGTTTCACCTATTTCTTTCACTACTTTAATTTTTTTTCCAATACTATCAATTAAATAGAATTTAACATCTGGAAAAAAAATGGCAAGTGGTATTCCAGGAAAACCCCCACCAGTTCCAATATCTAAAACTTCACTTCCAGATTTAAAACTATGAAATTTTGCAATTCCTAATGAGTGAAGAATATGCTTTTCATTTAAGAAATCGATGTCTTTTCTTGAAATAACATTAATTTTGGAATTCCATTTCCTATACAAGTCATTAAGTTGATAGTATTGATGGATTTGTTCATAAGATAGATTTGGAAAGTATTGTTCAAAAAGGTTCAAAAGGTTATTTTTGGGTAAATTTATGATTTGTATTTTATATTCCTTTAAACAAAATTAATTTTATATGGAAAACCAAAGATTACGTTTCTCAAAAAAGGACTCGAAAAGATTTTTTATAACGTTAAATAAACGTGTGAACGATCATTTTAAAAATCTAAACATAGCTAAAACTGGAAATTGGAAACTCTATATAAAAACATTGATCATGTTCTCGCTTTTCATATCGCCTTATTTCTTGATTTTATTTACTGACTTTGACTCATGGATCAAAATAGGCTTATGTGTTATCATGGGAATTGGGATGGCTGGAGTAGGAATGAATGTTATGCATGATGGAAATCACGGCTCTTTTTCAAAGAAAAATTGGATAAATAAATTAATGGGATCAAGCATATACATATTAGCAGGAAATGTTCATAACTGGAAGGTACAACATAACATGCTTCATCATACATATACTAATATTCATGGACATGATGAAGATTTAGAAGCTGGAAGAATAATACGTTTTTCTAAACATAGTAAATGGTCACCTCTCCATAGATTTCAACATATATATTCAGTTTTTCTTTACGGCCTCTTAACTATTAATTGGTCAATAACTACCGATATTAAACAAACTAGAAAATATTTAAAAAGAAAAATTACATATCGTAAAAAACTTCAACCATTAAGGCAATGGTTAATCCTCATCCTTACTAAGCTATTGTATTTTGGTATTTGGATAATTATTCCAATTATTTTCTTAGACTTAGAATGGTGGAAAATATTATTAGGTTTTTTTGTTATGCATTATACAGCAGGGCTTATACTCAGTCTTGTTTTTCAACTCGCTCACATAATTGAAGATACTCAAATGCCACTTCCAGATAAAGATACTGGAACAATGAAAAATACATGGGCGATACATCAGCTTTTTACAACAGTAAATTTTGCAACAAATAATAATTTCATTAATTGGTTTACAGGAGGTTTAAATCATCAAATTGAACATCATATTTTTCCGCACATTAGTCATATACATTACACAGGTATTGCGAAAATTGTTAAAAAAACTGCTAAAGAATTTAATTTACCCTACATAGAATATAAAAACACAAGAAGAGCATTACTTTCTCATTTTAAATATCTAAAAGAAATGGGACTTCAACCTAATTAGTTTAAAAGTTTAATTATGAAACAATTGTCAGACAGAATTAATAGTCTACCAATTTCCGCTACACTTGCAATGGCCTCAAAGGCAAGGGAGTTAAAAGATAATGGAATAGATATAATTGGTTTAAGCCTAGGAGAACCAGACTTCAATACTCCAGAGTTTATTAAAAAGGCTGCGATTCAGGCTGTGAATGATAATTATAACTCTTATTCACCTGTTGATGGCTATGCAGATCTTAAGAAATCAATAAGGAAAAAGTTTAAGCGTGACAATGATTTAAATTATGAATTAAATCAAATTGTAGTTTCAACTGGAGCCAAGCAATCAATTGCAAACGTGTGTATGGTATTATTAAATCCAGGAGATGAAGTCCTTCTTCCTGCTCCTTACTGGGTTAGTTATTCTGCCATAGCAACATTATCAGAAGCTAAGTCAATTGTGATTCCTTCAAGTATAGATACTGATTTTAAAATAACTGCAAAACAACTTGAAGAAGCAATCACCCCAAAGACTAAGATGGTTATATTTAATTCTCCAAATAATCCTAGCGGTACTGTATACTCAGAAACAGAATATAAACTACTTGCTAAAGTATTAGAGAAATATCCTAATATATATATAATATCAGATGAAATTTATGAACACATAAACTACGGAGATTCTATTTTTAGCTTTGCTTCAATTTCTGAAATGTACAATCGAACTATTACTGTTAATGGAGTTGCTAAGGCATTTGCAATGACTGGATGGAGAATAGGTTATATAGGAGCACCTGATTGGATAGCTAAGGCTTGTAATAAAATGCAAGGACAAATAACTAGTGGTGCAAATTGTATAGCTCAAAGAGCAACTATAGCGGCACTAGATGCATCTGTGAGTGAAATAAAATATATGGTTGATGAGTTTAAAAATAGAAGAGAATTAATTATTAACCTACTAAAAGACATTCATGGTTTTAAACTTAACAAACCTAATGGAGCTTTTTATATTTTTCCAGATATTTCATCTTTTTTTGGAAAAACTATTCGTGATGTAGAAATAAAAAACTCTTCAGATTTCTCATTATTTCTTTTAGAAAAAGCTAATGTCGCAACTGTTAGTGGTGAAGCTTTTGGCAATCCAGATTGCATAAGGATTTCATATGCAGCATCAAAAGAACAAATTAGAAAAGCCTGTTCTCAGATAAAAGAATCATTAATGAATTAATTTTAACTTTTAAAAATTGTATTTTGATGATTTATTGATTCTTGATGAATTGCTTTAAATATTCTTAAAATAAACTCCTCGCTTAAATCTCTTTCTTCACCTTCCAGTATCATTTTTCCTAAAATCTCATTCCATCTTTTATTTTGAAGAACAGCAACATTCTTGGTTTTTTTCAATTCACCGATACCTTCAGCAACTCTCATTCTGTCTCCAAGTAAATCTAGTAAAGATTGATCAATCACGTCAATTTTAGCTCTTAAGTTTTTTAAACTGTTTTGATAGCTTTCCTCTGTAGTTGTTAGTTTTCTGATTTTCCAATCCTTCATATACTGAATTAATACTTCAGGGGTAATTTGTTGTTTTGCATCACTCCAAGCATTATCAGGATCACAATGAGATTCAACCATTAAGCCGTCAAAATTTAAATCAAGTGCTCTTTGACTTATATCGAATATAAGATCTCTTCTTCCTGAAATATGAGATGGATCACATATAAGAGGTAAATCTGGAAATTTATTTTGTAATTCAATCGCAATTTGCCATTCTGGTTGATTCCTATACTTTGACTTACTAGAAGTCGAAAAACCACGATGAATGACACCAAGTTTTTTAATATCAGATTTATATAGTCTTTCAATTCCTCCAAGCCATAAGTCAAGATCAGGATTTACTGGATTTTTAACCAAAATGATTTTATCTGTTCCCTTTAACGCATCTGCAATTTCTTGAACGATAAATGGGCTTACCGTTGATCTTGCACCTATCCATAAAATATCAACTCCTGCTTCTAAAGCCAACTTACAATGATTCGCATTGGCAACTTCAGTAGCCGTTAGAAGACCTGTTTGCTCTTTAACTTTCTTTAACCAACCCAAACCTATAGCTCCAACACCCTCAAAATTTCCTGGACGAGTTCTAGGCTTCCATATTCCTGCTCTATACACTGTAACATCTGAGTCTTTTAATTCATGAGCTATCTTCAAAACTTGCTCTTCTGTTTCTGCACTACAAGGCCCTCCAATAACTAAAGGATGATCAAGTTCAAAATCTGTAAGCCATTTTTTTAAATTAGTTTCATTTTTCATCTTAATATATTTTTATTTTGTTTTAATTCCCTTCAAGACACTCTTAATAGCATTAGTTTTCTCAATTATTTTATATATTTTTTTATAATTTTCTTCTTCTAAAAGAACCCTAAATTCTTCTAGGTTTGAAAGGTAATGTTTTAGTGTTTCCAGAATATTGTCTTTGTTTTCCTCAAAAATAGAACTCCATGTTTCTGGAGAACTTTTAGCTAGTCTTACAGTTGAAGCAAAACCACTCCCAGCCATTGCAAAGATAGCAGATTCATCTTTTTCTTTCTCTAAAACTGTTTGACCTAAAATAAATGAAGAAATATGTGAAAGATGTGATACGTATGCAATATGTTTATCATGGTCTTCAGGTTTCATTTCCTTTAAAACCATACCAATAGACTTGAACCAACCTAAAGCCCATTTCAATAAGTCATTTTGAGTTTTATCTGATTCACATATTATTTGAACTTTCCCGTTAAACAAACTTTCACTTGCAGCAGTTGGGCCTGAAAACTCTGTTCCAGCTATTGGATGTGTAGCTAGAAATTGAGATCTTTTGGGATGAGAAGAAACAGTAGCACAAATCTTATATTTGGTAGAACCAAAATCAATCACAAGTGTTTTATCAGAAACTAAATCTAAAATAGAAGTCAACTGATTAGTGATTTGTTTAACAGGGTAAGCAAGTAAAAGTACATCAAGAGTATCAAAATCTTTTTTTAAAATGATTTCGTCAATTAAACCTGAATCAAGTGCATATTTTAAATGCAATTCAGATGAATCATATCCATAAATTATTACGTTTTCGATAGTTTTTCTTAGCTGAATAGCTAAAGAGCCTCCAATCAAACCAATACCAGTAATTCCTATTCTCATATTCACAAACGATTATATGCTTCTATTAGTTTTGATTTATCTACACACAAAGAAATTCTGATATACCTATCTCCTTGTGATCCAAATATTTTTCCAGGAGTTATAAAAATATTTTTTTTATAAAGTAACTCATCAATTAAAGTGTCCGGGTCTTCAATACTGTCAGGAAGTCTTGCCCAAACAAAAAGACCCACAGCATTTTTATCAAAAACAGTATTTAATTTTTCTGCGATTTTCCATGCAATCTCTCTTCTTTCTGAATAAATTTTATTTAAATCATTAAACCATTTTTCTTTTAGTCCTAAAGCTTTAACTGCCCCCTTTTGAATGCCATAAAACATACCTGAATCCATATTAGACTTAACTTTCAATACGGATTTAATATTTGTTACACTACCAATTAACATTCCAACTCTCCAGCCAGACATATTAAATGATTTACTCAATGAATTAAGTTCTATACCAACCTCTAAAGCACCTTTTTGTGAAATAAAACTTTTAGGAGATTTTGTTAGAATAAAACTATATGGATTGTCATTAACTATTAAAATTTTATTTCGTTTAGCAAATGAAATAAGCTCATCAAAAAAACTATCGTTAACCTCAGCACCTGTAGGCATATGAGGGTAGTTTACCCACATTATCTTTACTTTAGATAAATCTAAATTCTTTTCTAATAATTTAAGATCAGGAAGCCAATTATTGGTTTCGTGTAAATCATAAAGAATAGCCTCTGCTTCTAGCAAACTCGTAACTGATAAATATGTTGGATATCCTGGATTAGGAATTAAAACTTGATCTCCTGAATTTAAAAAAGCCATACTAATATGCATTATGCCTTCTTTCGATCCAATTAGTGGTAACACTTCATTTTTAGGATTTACAGTTACATTGTAATGAGTTTTATAAAAATCAGATATTGCTTGCCTTAATTCAGGTATACCCTGATAACTTTGATATTGGTGGGCTTTAGGTTCATTAATACTTTTTAATAAAGTATTAATAACATCTTTTTCAGGAGATAAATCTGGACTTCCAATACCCATATTAATAATTGGCTTTCCTTCTTCGATTAAACAGGCAACCTCTCTTAACTTAGAAGAGAAGTAATATTCTTTAACATTATTTAGTCTATTAGCAGTCATATTATTTTTCTCCATTGTTATACTTACCAAAAACCTTAAGCTCTAATGTCATCATATCTAAAATAGGTTGTGCTTTTTCAAAGAAAGAAGATGAGTCAAAAGTCACATCTACAAAAAATGAATATTTGCCAGGAGTTTCTATTATTGGCAGAGATTGAATTTTGGTTAAATTAAGTTTAAAATCACTCATAATATTCAAAATAGTTGCTAAGCTCCCTCTTTTATGATCTAAAATAAATTTAAGTGTAGCTTTATTATAATTTACTTTTATTGAAGGTGATTCTTTTTGAATAATTAAAAAACGAGTGACATTATTACTTATGGTTTGTATTGAGTCTTCAAGTATACTCAAACCATAAAGGTTAGCAGCTGTTTTACTTGCAATAGCTCCTCTTTTATAAATATTGTGTTTCGATATTTCTTTAGCTGCATTAGCAGTATCATCTGACTCTACAAGTTTTATCTTTGGATAATTTGAAAAAAAATCTTTACACTGCAAAAGAGCCATGGGGTGTGAATGAACTTCGAGAATATCATCAATATTTTGATTAGATAAAGTTAAAAGAGAATGCTGAATTTGGTAATAATATTCACCAACTATATTAAGGTTATTTTGATCAATTAAAGCATAGTTAGGAATTATAGATCCTGCTATAGAATTTTCAATAGCCATTACTCCATGACTTGAAGTGTTTTTTAAAACTGATACGACTAGTTCATCAAATGAAAAACAACACTTTACAAGAATATTTTTATCAAAATATGATTGAGCAACTGCATGGTGAAATGAACCTTCTACGCCTTGTATCGCTATTTTATTTTTATCTAACATAAAACAAAAAAAAAGTCCTGATTTTTTCAGGACTATATGTATATATTTTTTTTATTACACGGTCCATCAAGCTTCTAAATAGAAGTAGAAAAAGTTAGTGAAATAAAAAAAAGTGGTTTTCATAAATAATTTATAACTACAAATTTAAAATCACTTTTGAAATAAACAAGTTTTTATTGAAAATTTCATCATTTATTAATATATAAAAAACTAATTAGCCGAATTTTAATTTAAATCGTATATTTTTATCATCAATATAATGGGACTTTTAATTAAAAACATAGGGAAAAGTTACGGTGATAAAAAGGTTTTATCTAATCTTTCATTAAGCTGTAAAAAGGGAGAGATTATAGGACTTCTTGGTCTAAATGGTGCTGGTAAAACTACATTAATGAAAATTTTAACCGGGATTAATTCAAAGTGGACTGGAGAGATTTTCTTTAATGGATTAGATTTAAGAAAAAAACTTAAACATATTCAACAGATAACAGGCTACCTTCCAGAGAACAATCCTCTCTATGAAGAACTTTACGTTTCTGAATATTTATTATTTATTTCTAAATTATACAAAATAAATACTCCCAAACTTGAAAAAATAATTTCAATAACAGGTTTGAGTGAATTCAAAAACTATAAAATTGAAAAACTATCAAAAGGATATAAGCAAAGAGTAGGTATTGCCGCAGCAATAATTCATGATCCTGAACTTCTCATTTTAGACGAACCAACTACTGGACTTGATCCAAATCAAATAATAGAGATTCGTAAATTAATCAGAACGTTAGGAGAGGAAAAAACTGTTATTTTTTCCTCTCATATTTTACAAGAAGTTGAAGCTTTATGCACCAGGGTAATTCTCCTTCATAAAGGTGAAATTGTTTTAGATTCTCCTCTAGACAAGCTAAGAAACCCTAATAAACAAATCATTAAAGTAACTTTTGATTATAGAGTGGAAACTGAAGCAATAGAAAAACTGCCATTTGTGAAAAATGTTAAAAATACTTTTGAATTTGAGTACGAAATTTTATTTGAAACAAATAAAGATCAAAGAAGTAAGGTGTTTGATTTTGCACACGAAAATGAATTAAAAATTATTAACCTTCAGCATAAAAACGAAACACTTGAAGGAGTTTTTAAAAATCTTACAGAAAATTAATTATTATATTTTATTTCCATTTAAAAATACTGAATAGTTGATTTTAGAAGTGTGTTCCAAAGTTTTAGACACAGAGCAATATTTTTCAAATGATAAATCAACTGCTCTTTGCGCTTTTTCAGCAGCAAAATCTCCTTCCAAAATAACGTCAACATTAATTGTATGAAATAAAGCTGGAACAGCCCCTGGTGTTCTTTCTCCATTAACTTTCATCTTTATAGAGGTTGGATTGATTTTTTGCTTACTTAAAATTGCAACAATATCTATACTACTGCATCCTGCCAAACCCATGAGTAATAATTCCATTGGACTAATACCTTTAACACTTCCTTCGGTTTTGGTGCTGTTATCCAACAATACTCTATGTCCGTTTGAATTAGCAACCTCAAACAAATAATCATTATTAATTCTTTCTAGTAAGACATCCATTTTTAATTAAATTTATTTTTTAAAAATAGTATTTAAAATATTATTAACCTGATTATTTTCAATTAAAAAAGCATCATGACCATGAACTGAATTTATTTCATAATAAAAACATTTTTTTTCTAATTTCTTTAGTCTATTGAATGTCATCCTGTCTTCATCAGGTATAAATAATAGGTCAGAATCAACAGAAATAAGATAAATTTCGGCCGATATTTGCTCAATTAGTGTGTCAAAATTTTTGTTATTTCTTAAAATATTAATACTTCCTAATAATTGATTAACCAATAGGTACCCTTCTAAAGTAAATCTATCTTTTAGCGCTTTACCGTGATGTAATAACCAACTTTCTACATTAAACATTTTTTTTTGTTCATTTTCACTCCTAGCAAATCGACTACTAAATGATTCTGGAGTTCTATACAAGAGCATTGCATGCATTCTTGCGTCCGCAACTGGGTCTTTTGAATTTTTTAATATTTGATTTTGAATAAACGTATTTGCAATAACCCAGTCAGTTGATTTCCAGTCAGAAGCAATTAGTATTAAATGTTTACATAGTTTTGGAGATAATACTGCCATTTCCCATGAAATCCCACCTCCTATTGAGCCTCCTATCAAAGCATATAAATCAGTAATGCCTAATTTTTTCAATCCATTTATAAATAGTTTTGCAATGTGTCCAGTATGAATTTTCTCAACAGACTTCCATTTATAAGAATCAACTCCATTTCCAGGGATATTAAACGAGATTACTGAATATATATTTGTATCGATTGCTTTACCTGGACCTACTATTTCATTCCACCAGCCATCAACTCCAGAAAATTTTGCATTTGCTGTTAAAGGATGATTAATTAAAATAACAGGAGCTGTTCCAATATTTGGACCGGATACATAGTATGTTAAAGGAACTTTAATTTGCTCCTCTAAAATCTCAATATCTATAAGGTCCAGTTGATTTAAATCCAATTTCAATATTGATTAAGCTATAGCTTGTTTTAAATCATCAATTAAATCTTCAATATTTTCTAATCCAACTGATAACCTTATTAGATCTTCAGTTACTCCAGTATTTTTCTGTTCTTCAGGAGATAGCTGGGAATGAGTTGTACTTGCCGGATGAATAATTAAAGATTTTGAATCACCTATATTGGCTAGTAATGAAAATAGTTTTGTGTTATCGGCAACTTTTTTACCCGCATTAAAACCTCCATTGAGACCAAAAGTAACAATTCCACTTTGGCCTTTCGGTAAATATTTTTTCGCTAATGCGTTATACTTACTTGACGATAAGCCAGGATAATTTACCCAAGAAACCTGTTCTTGACTTTGAAGCCATTTAGCTAAAGCAAGTGCATTTTTTGAATGTTGTTCCATTCTAACTGATAAAGTTTCTAAACCTTGTATGGTCTGAAAACTATTAAATGGACTAGCAGCAGCGCCTATATCTCTTAGTCCTTCTACCCTTACTCTTGCTATAAACGCAGCTGGTCCAAGTGCTTCGTGATAATTTAGCCCGTGATAGCTTGGGGAAGGTTCATTAAACTCCGGAAATAATCCGTTTCCATAATCAAAAGTACCTGCATCTATTATAACACCCCCTAATGCCGTTCCGTTTCCATTAATATATTTAGTTGTAGAATGTATAACAATATTTGCTCCATATTTAATGGGGTTTAATAAATAAGGAGTGGCTACAGTATTATCAACAATAAAAGGAAGCTTAGCATCTTTAGCAAGTTTAGCAATAGATTCCAAATCAATCACATCTAACTTTGGATTACCAAGTGACTCAGAGTAAAACACTCTAGTGTTTTCTTTAATTGCAGATTTAAAATTTATTGGATCATCTGGATTTACAAAAGTAGTAGTTATTCCAAACCTAGGAAGCATATTACTTAACATGTTATATGTTCCACCATATAAACTATTAGAAGCTACAATATGATCTCCTGATTTAAGAAGTATAAGTAATGCTGTGAAAATGGCAGAAGTACCTGAAGCAGTTGACACTGAAGCAATACCACCTTCCAGAGCAGCTAATCTTTGTTCAAGAACATCATTTGTTGGATTATTTAACCTTGTATAAATATACCCTGGTTCAGCTAACGAAAATAATTTAGCGGCATGATCCGAGTTGTTGAATTCATATGATGTTGATTGATATATAGGAACAGCTCTTGTTCCTTGAGTTTTAGATGTGTCATGACCCGAATGAAGGGCATTAGTTTCTATTTTGTGACTCATAATTGAAATGTTTTTTTAATTTTATCTATGTAATCTAATTTTTCCCAAGTGAACAATTCCACTTCTTTTGAAACCCTACCACTGTAGGGAGAATCAAAAGTTTTAATTATTTTTTGAGGCGAACGCCCCATATGACCATACGCAGCTGTTTCAGAATAAATTGGATTTCTTAATTTTAATCTATTCTCAATACCATATGGAGTTAAATCAAAAATCGTTGAAAGTTTGTCTGAAATTTGAGAATCAGAAAAATTTACTCTTGATTTACCAAAAGTATCAACTAAAATTGATGTTGGAGATGAAACTCCAATAGCATAACTCAATTGAATCATGACCTCATTTGCTAATCCTGCAGCTACAATATTTTTTGCAATATGTCTTGCTGCATATGCTGCTGAACGATCTACCTTACTAGGGTC
>Ga0308019_10000381_pt1 | contig 28002 bp, 26 predicted proteins | sample Neamet284_FD_203135 | JGI IMG/M metagenome (GOLD analysis project Ga0308019, IMG submission 203135) | Marine microbial communities from water near the shore, Antarctic Ocean - #284 | ecosystem: Environmental > Aquatic > Marine > Unclassified | place: Southern Ocean | collected 2014-10-01
GTATTTCTATCGATTAGACGCGTAAAAACTCCGCCTAAAGTTTCTATACCTAGAGAAAGTGGGGTTACGTCAAGTAAAAGAACGTCTTTAACATCGCCTTGTAAAACACCAGCTTGGATTGCAGCACCAATTGCTACAACTTCATCAGGATTTACTCCACGATGTGGTTCTTTACCAAAAAATGTACTGACCATTTCTTGTACTTTTGGCATTCTTGACATTCCGCCTACTAGAACTACTTCATTAATTTCTCCTGGTTTTAAACCGGCATCTTTAATTGCTTTTTGACACGGAACCATTGTTCTTTCGATCAAATCAGCAACTAAATTTTCAAATTTTGCTCGAGTAAGTTTTATATTTAAATGTTTGGGCCCAGATTGATCTGCTGTAATAAATGGTAAATTAATTTCAGTTTGTGTTGTCGAAGATAATTCAATCTTTGCTTTTTCTGAAGCTTCTTTTAACCTTTGAAGAGCAAGCTTATCTTTCAATAAGTCAATGCCTTGATCTTTTTTAAATTCTTCCGCTAAATAAGACACTAATCTTAGGTCAAAATCTTCACCTCCTAAAAACGTATCCCCATTTGTTGATTTTACTTCAAAAACACCATCACCTATCTCTAATATTGATATGTCAAATGTTCCGCCACCTAAATCATACACTGCAATAATTTCTCCATCTTTTTTGTCAAGACCATAAGCAAGGGCAGCAGCAGTGGGTTCATTGATTATACGTAAAACTTCTAAACCAGCAATTTTCCCTGCATCTTTTGTTGCTTGTCTCTGAGCATCATTAAAATAAGCAGGCACTGTTATTACTGCTTGTGAAACATCTTCACCAAGATATAATTCTGCTGTTTCTTTCATTTTTTGAAGTATAAAAGCGGATATTTGTGAAGGAGAATATTTTTGTGATCTTGCTTCTACCCAAGCATCACCATTATCTGCTTTTGCTATTGAATATGAAACTAAATCTTTATCTTTTTTTACTAAAGGATCATTAAATTTTCTGCCCATGAGTCTTTTAACGGCATAAAGTGTATTTTCAGGATTTGTGACAGCCTGTCTTTTAGCTGGAAGCCCGATCATTCTATTAGAATCTTCTGCAAAGGCAACCATTGATGGTGTAGTACGTGCACCTTCAGAATTTTCAATTACTTTTGGATCTGCTCCTTCCATAACAGCAACACATGAATTAGTCGTGCCAAGATCTATACCTATTACTTTAGCCATTACAAAAACCTTTCCTTAAGCTTAATAAACATTATTCTGCTTATTTTCATATAAATTTAAAATCTAAAAAATAATCCCTATAATTTATATAATAGGTATTTTTTAACCTGCAAGTGCTTTTATAATTTTTTATAAGTTTTTTATACCCGCATTGGCATTAAGACGTATAGGGTAGCTTCATCAGCAGGATCTCTAATTAGACTTGGAGATCCAGATTCAGAAAAAATAAATTTAGTTGTATCACTGATAAGTTGAGACGTTATATCTAATAAATATTTAGAATTAAAGCCTATTTCAATTGCTTCGCTACTATATATAACAGGTATTTCTTCTATGGCAGTTCCTGAATCTGGACTTGTAACAGATAGGGTTAATAAATTTTCTTCTATTGATAACTTAATAGCCCTTCCTCTGTCACTAGAGATTGTAGCAACTCTATCAACAGCATCAGCAAAAATTTTAGTCTCAACCGTCATTATTTTATCATTTTGATATGGAATTACTCTTTTGTAATCAGGAAACTTACCATCAATTAATTTTGATGTAAGTTGTATGTTATTAAAAGTAAATCTTATTTTAGTAGGAGATAAAAATATTTCAACATCACCTTCGATTTCATCAGTTAGTTTTTTTATTTCCGAAATTGATTTTTTTGGAATGATAACATCGGGCATGCCTTTAGCACCTTCTGGTAAAGGTAACTCGGCTTGGGCTAATCTATGACCATCCGTTGACACAGCTCTCATCGTTGAGATACTATCTTCTTCATTATTAGCTTTAGCCTCATGAAAGTAGATACCATTTAAATAGTAACGAGTTTCTTCAGAAGATATTGCAAACCTCGTTCTATCAATTAATCTTTTTAATTCATTGCTAACCATAATAAATTTATGAGAATGATCGTCGCTTGTTAATTCTGGAAAATCTTTTCTAGGAAGAGTTTGTAATTTAAAATTAGATTTACCAGATTTTAATGTTAAGAATTCTTCTTCATCATTTTTATTCAATAGCAATTGGGCTCCATCAGGAAGTTTTCTAACGATATCAAAAAGTAAATGTGCAGGTGCAGTTAGACTGCCACCATTAGTTATTTCTGCTTCAATTTCTTCTATGACCTCTATATCTAGATCGGTTGATATAAGCTTTAATCCAATTCCTTCTGCGATTATTAAAATATTTGATAATATTGGAATAGTATTACGTTTTTCAACTACGTTTTGCACATGATTTAAAGCTTTTAAAAATTTATTTTTATCTATAATAACTTCCATTTTTTTTCCATACATATTTATATATGCAAGATGCATATAATTATAAAAATAATACAATATTATCTTAATGTCTAATAGTTTAATTTAATAAGAATAGAAATTCAAAAGACCACTAGAGATTATTCTCTTAATGAATTTTCAAGAGATTGAATGGAAGTACGAATAGATGTGTCTTCTTTGATAAGACGTTCAATTTTTCTAACTGCATGCAAAACAGTGGTATGATCTCTACCACCAAACTTTCTTCCAATCTCAGGCAAAGATCTGGAAGTAAGTATTTTTGCTAGGTACATGCCTATCTGTCTAGGATAAACTATAGTTTTATGTCTTCTTGCTGATAATAAATCTTGTTTAGTAACATTAAAATGTCCGCTAATAGCTCTTAAAACATCTTCTATCATAACTTGTCTATTTTGTTCTTCGCTTATTAGATCTTGAATTGTAGCCGCCGCCTCTTCTACTGTTATAGGTCTTTTATTCAAGCTATGTGCAGCTATTATTCTATTCATGGCACCTTCAAGTTCTCGTCCAGAACTTTGAATTCTTCTGGCAAGAAAATCTAAAACTGCCTGTGATATCTCAATTCTAGGATTTCCTCTTAATGTTTGTGATAATCTTTTTTCTAATATACCTCTTCTTATATCAAAATCAGTCGGTCCTATTTGAGCAACCAAACCACCTGATAATCTTGATTTCATTCTATCATCTAACATTTCAAGTTTTGATGGAGGAAGATCACCGGCTATAACTATTTGGTGTTTAGAAGTATCTAAGGCATTAAAAATATGACAAAATTCTTGTTGGACAGCCTTCCCTTGAAGAAATTGCATGTCATCTATTAAAAGAATATCAACATCTGAAAATATTTTTTTAAAAGATATTGTATCTCTTGCTTTAACTGCTTCAACAAAAGAGCTCATAAATCTAACAGCAGATAAGAAAAGAACTTTTCTGTCAGGTCTTTTTAAACGTGATTCCCATGCTATTGAATTCATTAGATGAGTTTTACCAGTTCCAACTGGTCCATGAATATAAAGTGGATTAAACTCTATAGGTTCATTTTTTGAAGGAGACGCCACTCTTGATGCTGCAGCATGAGCAAGAGCATTAGATCTACCAATTACATAATTTGAAAAAGTGAATCTTCTGTCCAATGGAGTTCCGTGTCCCATAAGATCCAAGTCATCTTCTATATTTATGTTTGAACCAGGATTTGTTCCATTATTATTTCTTGAATTATCACCATTAATATTTTTATTGTTGTTTAAGGATTTTGACTTACCAGACTCTCCATGAGCCCTTACTCGAAGCTCTATTCTTTTAATCTCTGTATTCTCAATTTTCCACAGATCCAAAAGTTTTTCTGCGTATCTAGATTTTATCCAACTTCTTAGAAATAAAGTAGGAACGGAAAGTGTAAGAGTACCGGCATCAAATGTACTTGGAACAACTCTAGTAAACCAACTGTTATATAAATCTTCACCAAGTTGAGCGCGTAATTTTACAGTTATTTTGTTCCACTGATTTTCTATATTATTTTTTTTTATTGTTGTATCCATGGCAACCCCTCAAATTTCCATCCATTCAACAACCCTCTTTTATGAGAAGGATCAGGGTCGCCTTCAAAACCATGAGACACATTATAAGAATTTTCCCAACCTGCACTTGTCATTAATTTTGCAGCATTACTCGATCTTGCACCAGAACGGCATATAAAAAATAATGTATCATCTGAATTAAAATCTATTTCTTTAAGAATATTCTCAAGATCTAAATCAAAATTATGGTTCACTTCCATAGAAGGATAATGTTGCCATTCAATATTATGCACATACTTATTAGCAGGAGATAAATCTGGCATTCCAACAAAATTCAGTTCAGCTTTTGTCCTTACATCTATTAATTGGGAAGATGTCTCAGATAAAAGATAATTCCATGCTTCTTTAGGATGAACATCACCAGCATAATCATTATTTTCGTTTATAACTTTGACGTCCATATTATGCCTAACTAGTATTTATTAATTAATTTAAAAAGTATATTTAAATTGTTTTAGATACCTAAAGATCAATAGAATTAACGGTATCAATAGACTATAGCGGTAAAAATATATATATTCAAAGTGGATTTACTAATAATCAGCATACTGATTAATAATAGTACCTTATTAAGGTTACAAGAGAAACTTCGCTTTATCATGCAAGCGATTGAAGGATAATAAAAAAATCCTATTTAATAATTAATTATTTGTTAACAAATAAAATTTAAAAAAAAAATTTTTCTTTTAATGTTTTTATTACATATTCTCATATGAATATAACCTACGTGACATATTTTAGATAAGTCATTGTTATATATGTAATATTTTTATCATTTTTTTCCGTTAAATAAATTGATAAATATCAATATCAAATATTTGTTATTAATATTTGATTCAGTCAAATATTAAGCATTTAATAATTGTTACTTTGAAGTAAGCTTATATACTAAGTCACATTAATCAATTCATCGCATGCCGTTTTTTTAGCAGGCAATAATTTATGAAGTCATGATAATGATGTATTGAAAAATATTTTTAATATAGAAATTTTTTAAGAGGCGATATTAATTATACGTTTAGTTAAACGGGATATTTTTCTTGCAGCTTGTTTTCTATTAAAAGCGCCCTTTTGAGCTCCTCGCATTAATGCAGGTTGTGCTGCTTTTAATGCCTCTTGAGCTAGCGCTTTATCGCCAGATGCAATTGCTTCTTCTAATTTTTTTACAGAAGTTCTAACTTTGCTTCTACGCATTTTATTAACAAGTGTTCTTGTCGCAATTTTACGTACCATTTTTTTTGCTGATTTAGTGTTCGCCATGCAATACTCTTATAATTTTATTTATTAAATAATTGAATAATAGACATATAAAGCGCGAATACACTTACGTCAACTATATGTTTATTATTTATCTAAAAAATTTGGTTCTCTTTTCTCTTTAAAAGCATTTATTCCTTCAATTGAATCTTTTGTATCAAATAATGAGTTGAATATTTCTCTTTCATTCTTTACACCATCGATACAATTTTCATTGTAAGATGCCTTGATTGATTTTTTAATGGCCAGGATTGAATTTAGAGACATAGATGATATTTTTGAAGCCATTTTGAGAGCTTCTTTTATAAGAAGATCTTTTTTATATATGTTATTAATCAAACCAATTCTATAAGCTTCTTTCGCATCAATATATTTACCAGTTAAGCAAAATTCCATTGCATTTGATTTTCCTATAATTTTAGGTAATTTTTTTGTAGCTCCTCCACCAGGCATCAAGCCAAGTAAAACTTCTGGCTGAGAAAATTTTGCATTATCAGAAGCAATTAAAATATCACACAATAAAGCCAATTCACAACCTCCGCCAATTGCATAACCAGATATGGCAGCGATAATAGGTTTTTTAATATTGTTGATTGAATCCCATTTGGTAATGAAACTATTGTTTCTATTGTCTATATTTTTAAATTTATCAAATTCATTAATATCTGCTCCAGCTGAAAAAAATTCACAACCTCCACCAATAATTATACATTTTATATCTTTATCTTGATCAGCATTTTTTAATGCTTCAATTAATTCCTCGGTCATTTTAGTGTTAATTGCATTCATGCACTCAGGTCTATTTAATAGTATGAGACAAGTTTTTGAATGGATTTCTAATAGTATATTTTTATAGCCCATTTTTTCTCTTTAATAATTTTGGCAACTATCACAAAAGAAAGTTGACCTTCCTGATTGTTTTATTTTTTTAATTGTTCCAGAGCAACTTTTCCGGTTACATATTTTATTTTCACAATTGTAAACATTAAATTTATTTTGAAAATATCCTAAATCACCATTTGGAAGTCTATGATCACTGATAGTTGATCCGCCAGCTTCTATTGCCTTAGTTAAGATAAATTTTACTGATTTTACAAGTTTTTTCATATTATTCATTGAATTACTGTGTTTGACCATTTCATTGCATAAGGCAATTGGAGTAATTTTAGAATGGTATAATGCCTCCGAAGCGTAGATATTTCCTACTCCACCAACTATATTTTGATTCAATAAAGCTGTCTTGATATTACATTTTTTATTTTTTATTGTTTGTAATAAATATTTAGCATTAAATTCACTGCTTAAGGCATCCGGACCAATGTTTTTTAATAATCTATGCTGATTGATCTCGTTAAATTTAGCAATATCCATTAGCCCAAATCTTCTGGGATCTATATATTTAATTATTAAACCATTAGACATATAAAATATAACATGAGTGTGTTTTATAGCTTTGTTGTCAGTTAATATATTTTTTTTTTGGATTAAAAATTTTCCGGACATCCCTAAGTGTATAATTAAAACATGACCATTATTAAGGTATATAAGAATATATTTTGCTTTTCGATCTAAGGATGTAATACTGGATCCTTTTAATTTATCTATAAAATCTAAGGGAAATGGAAATCTTAAATTTAAACGGTTTTGTTTAACATCTACAATAGACTGTTTTACTATTGCTTTGCATAGGCTTCTTTTAATAATTTCTACTTCTGGTAATTCAGGCATGTGTTATAATAGATAATTATGTTTTAAATTGTAATTAAAATAAATGTAGATTAGTAAAATAAAAAATGAATGATAATAAAAATAAAGATTTAACACATTTTGGTAACAGTATTGTATCAAAAAAAGAGAAATCGATTAAAGTTAATAGTGTTTTTAGTTCTGTGTCAGATAACTATGATTTGATGAACGATATCATGTCAATTGGAACTCATCGATTATGGAAAGACGCAATGGTAAATTGGATTCCATCAATTGATACACATAGTAATTTTTGCCATATTGATATTGCGGGAGGTACTGGCGATATAGCCTATAGATTGCTTAATAGATTTTCGGATAATTTTTCTAGTCATATTATTGATCTTAACCCAGAAATGATTGATTTTGCAGTATCTAGAGCCGAAAGAAAAAAATTTCCTGAAAGAATTAGTTTTACTGTTGGCAATGCTGAAAAATTACCAATTCAGTCAAATAGTGTTGACTTAGTAACGATTGCTTTTGGAATTAGAAATGTTGTTACAATAGAAAATGCATTAAGTGAAATATTTAGGGTTTTGAAATATGGTGGAAGATTTATTTGTTTAGAGTTTTCTGATGTATCCGTACCTTTGTTAGATAAGATATATGATTACTATTCTTTTAATGTTATACCAGAACTTGGTCGAATAATTGCAGGGGATGCAGAATCATATAGATATTTAGTTGAAAGCATAAGGCGTTTTCCAAATCAAAAGATTTTTTGTGAGATGATTGAACAAACAGGTTTTGATAATGTCAAATGGAGAAATCTATCTGGCGGAATTGCAACTCTGCACTCAGCGTGGCGACTTTAGTTAAGGTTTTAAATTATGAATTTTTTTACTCAATTTGCAAATTCTACTAAGGTGATGTTAACTTTTATAGGAAGTGATATACCTGAAATATTTATTCCAAAAGGAAGGGGATCTTTCATATTTGCGCTGTTTTTTAATAAGAAAAAAAATAGAGATATTCCAAGTAAATCCTTTTCATCGACTCTGACTAAATTAGGTCCTAGTTATATTAAATTAGGTCAATTTTTAGCAACAAGACCTGATATAATAGGTTTAAAAGCTGCTGAGGAATTATCAATTTTACAAGATGAAGTACCAGCATTTCCAAGAGAAAAAGCAGAAAAAATAATAACAAATGAATTTGGAGTTTCAATAAAAGATTTATTTGTAGAATTTGATGATGTAATTGCAGCAGCTTCGATAGCTCAAGTACATAAAGCTAAAATATACTATAATAGTAAAGAGATAGATGTAGCTGTTAAAGTTCTTAGACCGGGAATAGAAGATAAATTTAATAGAGATTTCCAAGTTTTCTATTTTATCTCAGGACTGTTAGAAAAATTTAATCCTTCTTTAAAACGATTAAAATTTGCTGAATCTATAGAAACACTCGAAAAGTCCGTAGATTTAGAAATGGATTTAAGGTTGGAAGCTGCGGCGATATCAGAAATGACTGATAATTTAATTGATTCAGATGAATTTATTTTACCAGATGTTTTCTGGGATAAAACCTCAAAAAAAGTACTAACGACGGAATGGATTGACGGTATTTCAGTTGGCAATAAACAAGCCTTGATAGAGAAAGGTTATGATTTAAAAAATATTGCAAGAATTATTATCCAATCATTTTTAACGCAAGCACTAAGGCATGGTTTTTTTCATGCAGATATGCATCCAGGTAATTTATTTATAAATAATGATGGCAAATTAGTTATGGTTGATTTTGGTATTATGGGTAGGTTAGGTAGCAAAGAACAAAATTTTTTAGCTGAAATATTATGGGGATTGATAACTAGGAATTATAAAAGAACAGCAGAAGTTCATTTTGAAGCGGGTTATGTTTCAAATAAAAATAGAATTGATGAATTTAGTCAAGCCCTCAGATCCATTGGAGAACCTTTGGCAGGCCGTAATGCCAATGAGATATCTATGGCAAGAGTATTAGCCCAATTATTTGATATTACCGAACAATTTGATATGAAGACCAGACCTGAACTCTTGCTGCTTCAAAAAACTATGGTTGTTACTGAAGGTGTGGCAAGAAGTTTAGATCCAAATTTAAATATGTGGGATATATCAAAGCCAATAGTATCTGATTGGATGTCTAATACACTATCTCCAGCAGAAAAATTTAAAGATACTATTAACAGTGTATCAGGACTTGGTAATGCGATATCACAAATACCAGGTATTATTGATAAAGCTGAAAAAACAACATCTGATATTATTTCTATAATAGATAAAACTACTGAAAATAAAAATAAAAGAGATTTTAAAATATATAAATATATAATATGGATAATAGCCGCATTAACAATTCTAACTATTTTAACTTGAATTTTGAGACTAAATCTTATGAATGAATTAAAAAATAAAAACGTCCTTTTAATTATTGGTGGAGGTATTGCTGCTTTTAAGTCTTTAGATATTATTCGACTGTTAAAGAAAGAAAAAGCAAATGTAAATGTAATACTAACTCAAGCAGGAGAGAATTTTATAACTAGTTTATCACTATCGCAATTATCTGGAAATAAAGTAAGGACAGATTTATTTGATATGAGTGGTGAGCTGGAGATGAGTCATATAGAATTGTCACGTAAATCGGATATTATTGTTGTGGCACCAGCAACGGCAGATTTAATTGCAAAAATGGCAAATGGCCAAGCAAATGATTTGGCATCAACAACTTTGTTGGCAGCTAATAAGCCAATTATAATTTTGCCAGCAATGAATGTTAAGATGTGGGAGCATCAAGCTACAAATACAAATATAAATAAATTAAAAGATTATGGAGTCGAGATATTAGGACCAGACGAAGGTGAAATGGCTTGCGGAGAATATGGTTTTGGTAGAATGTCAGAGCCAATAGATTTATTAAATTATTTGAAAAATCTTTATTCTTTAAATAAAGTTTTATCTAAATTTAGTGCGATTGTAACGGCTGGACCAACATATGAGCCTATAGATCCCGTTAGATATATTGCCAATAGATCTTCAGGAAAACAAGGCTATGCAATTGCTGAGACCTTAGCAAAGTTTGGCGCTAAAACTACATTAATATCTGGTCCTACCGCACTAAATAAACCAAAAGATGTCAATGTTTTATATGTTGAAACAGCAAATGAAATGCTTGATATTGTAAAGAAAAATATGCCAACAGATATAGCAATTTTTGCAGCTGCAGTTTCAGACTGGAAGGTTAGTAACTATTCTTCAGATAAAATTAAGAAAAATGGCACTGGTAGAAACTTATTAGAATTAAAGGAAAATCCAAATATTCTAGAGACCATCTCAAAAAATAAAGACCAAAGACCAAAGCTTGTTATTGGATTCGCGGCTGAGACTAAAGATCTTATAAAAGAAGCAAAGATTAAATACAATTCCAGGGGGGCAGATTGGATTTTGGCCAATGATGTTTCTCCAAAAAATAAGATATTCGGTAGTGATAAAAATATTATATGCTTTATTTCGAAAAACGATGTAGAGGAATGGGATGAAATGTCTAAAACTGAAGTAGCTGAGAAATTAGTAAAAAAAATTATAAAAAAAATCTCATAATGGAATTAGATAATGGTCTCAAAAGATATTGTAGATATTAAAATTAAATTAATAGAGACAGGCTCGGATTTTATATTACCAGAGTATCAAACTAAAGGAGCGGCTGGTATCGATTTGCGTGCTAATATCAATACAAAAATTAATAGTCTTAATATATTATCAGGAAAATGGATAAAAGTTAGAACTGGTATTTCTGTAGCAATACCAGAGGGGTTTGAAGGACAAATAAGACCAAGATCTGGTATTGCTTATAAAAATGGAGTCACAGTTTTAAATTCGCCAGGTACAATTGATAGTGATTATAGAGGTGAGATAATAATAATTTTAATTAACCATGGTACAGAGATTTACAAGGTAAAGCATGGTGAAAGGATTGCACAACTAGTGATATCACCAGTGGTAAGATCTAGTTTTACTTTGTTAGAATCATTAGATTCAACTGTAAGAAATGAAAAAGGTTTTGGTTCCACCGGAAACGAATAACATCAAAATTATATAGGTTATTATTATGATTTTTTCTGCATCAGAATTAGAAAGATACTCTAGGCAGATCTTAATTAATAATATAGGGGGAACGGGACAAAGGAAGTTAAAGATATCAAAGGTATTGGTAATAGGGGCGGGTGGTCTTGGATCCCCTGTTTTAATACAGCTTGCATCAGTAGGTATAGGAACAATTGGTATAATAGATTATGACAATGTGGAATTATCAAATTTACAAAGGCAGTTTATACATAGTATTAATACTATTGGAATTAATAAAGCATTAAGTGCAAGAAAGTACATTGATCATTTAAATCCAGAAGTAAATACAAAAATTTATGATTATAAAATTGAAAAAGATAATTGTGATAAAATAATTCTTGATTATGATATCGTGATTGATGCGAGTGATAATTTTAAAACACGTTTTATAGTGTCTGATTCATGTAATCGTCATAAAAAACCTTATATAATGGGTGCAGTTCGTTCGTACGATGGGCAAGTGAGTACATTTATTCCTTATGAAGAAAATAAAAAATCTGTTCTAAATCCCGAACTTAGAGATTTGTATTCTGAAGAAAATATAGAATCTGATGAAATGGGATGTAAGGAAGAAGGTGTTTTAGGGGTTACAACTGGATTAATTGGTACGTTAATGGCAACAGAAGCAATTAAATTAATTATTGGGATGGATAACATATTAATTGGAAAATTATTGCTAGTCGATTTATTGAATATGAGATTTGAAAAGATAAAATATAAAAGGAAATAAAGATTTTATTATGAGAGTACTATTACGTTACAAAACATATTTGATCATGATATCAGTTTTTATATTTTTATTTGTTTTAGCAGGTATTATTTTCCCTGATGCAATAATAAAATTTAAGGAAAATAAATCTATACAATCTACGAATACAAAAATATATGTAAATAATACGGGTATAGTATTTAAAAGTCTTAAAAAAGATAGGACAAATTTAAGAAAAGGACCATCAACAGACCATAGAATATTATGGACTTATAATAAAAAGAAATTACCAATTGAAATAATTGAACAGACAAAGATTAGATGGAGTAAAATTAGAGATTTTGAAGGTGGAGAAGGATGGATATTTAACACATTATTATCTAGTAATCGTACTGCTATAATTGCACCTTGGGACATTAGAAATAAACCAGATTATAGAAGAAAATTGTTTAAGGAACCCTTGGATACATCAAAGGTAATTCAACTTTTAGAACCTGGTGTTATAGTTGATATTGGTCAATGTACAGGATCTTGGTGCAATATTTATATAGGAAAAAGTAAAGGTTGGATAAAACAAAAACAGTTATATGGCGTTTATCCTGAAGAAGTTATTATTGTTGAAAGAAATTAATGATCGTCCATTAAATCAATAGTAATATTGATTGATTTAATCTTTTTACCTTTTGGAATTTTTGGAATTTTAGCTAATTTTAGCTTTGCATTATCAATATCTAAAATAGTATCTTTGTAAATAAAATGATGATGATCACTGGTATTTGTATCAAAATATGTTTTAGCATTACTGGTATGGACTTCATTGAGTAAACCATATTCGCTAAAGTGATTGAGTGTATTATATATTGTTCCCAATGAAATGCTAAGATCTGAAACTATAGCTTCTCCGTGTATTTTTTCTGCAGTAAAATGTCTTTGGCCATCACCAAACATTAAACTAGCTAGAGCCACTCTTTGTTTTGTGGGAATTATATCGGCACGGCGTAACATTCCCATTATACATATTTTATCAAAATTATAATTTTGTATTTTTAAATTTTTTTTCATTTTTTCATCTATTGTTAAAAACTGTAAATTGTAAATAATATTTATATCCAAATATTCTAATTTATATTAGAATGTAAAATATCTAATACCTTAATAATATATATGTAGACTATAGCAATGAAAAAATCAATATTTGAATATGAAGATATATTATCCTGTGCTAGAGGTGAATTATTTGGACCTGGGAATGCACAATTACCTTTACCCCCTATGTTAATGTTTGATAAAATAACTAATGTTGACGAGACAAGTGGAGCCTTTTCAAAAGGGCAGATTGTCGCTGAATTTAATATAGATCCAGAATCTTGGTTTTTCTTATGTCACTTTCAAGGAGACCCTGTTATGCCAGGTTGTTTGGGATTAGATGCGTTGTGGCAACTAGTTGGTTTCTATCTTGGTTGGTTAGGTAGACCGGGAAAAGGAAGAGCTTTAGGCGTCGGCGAAGTAAAATTTACAGGGATGGTTCTGCCAACAGTGAAAAAGTTAAAATATGTTATTAATATAAAAAAAATTATTGCCCGTAAATTAACTCTTGGAATTGCCGATGGAGAATTATTTGCTGATGGTGAAAAAATATATACAGCTGAAAATCTTAAAGTAGGACTTTTCGAAGAAAATAATAATAGTTAATTAATAATCGTTTATAAAATTGGAATTTTTAAATGCGTCGTGTGGTTATAACTGGAATTGGAATAGTATCAAGCATTGGAAACAACAAGGAAGAAGTTTTGTCTTCTTTGTATAATTGTAAATCTGGAATCATTTCAGCTGATGGATACAAAGAACTTGGTTTTCGTTCTCAAGTACATGGTGCACCAAAATTAAACCCTGCTGATATTATTGACAGAAGAAAACAAAGATTTTTAGCTGATGGATCAGGATGGGCTTACGTAGCAACTGAACAAGCAATTGAAGATTCGGGTTTATTAGCTGAAGATATTAGTAATATTAATACCGGTTTAATTGTTGGTACTGGAGGTCCATCTACAAGGGCTATAGTAGAAGCAGCTGACGCCACAAGAAAAAGGGGTGCAAAGTACGTTGGTCCATTTGCTGTACCTAAAGCCATGTGTTCAATGGCTTCTGCAACCTTATCTACATATTTTGGTATAAAAGGTGTAAATTATTCTATATCCTCTGCTTGCGCTACATCTAACAATTGCATTGGAAATGCATACGAACTCATTCAATGGGGGAAGCAGGATGTAATGATAGCAGGTGGCGGAGAAGAATTAGATTGGAGTTTATCGGTTTTATTTGATGCAATGGGTGCTATGTCATCTAACTATAATGACACTCCTGATGTAGCTAGTCGAGCTTACGATGTTAATAGAGATGGTTTTGTAATAGCAGGTGGAGCAGGTATATTAATATTAGAAGAGTATGAACATGCTGTTAATAGAGATGCTGATATATATGCAGAAATTGTAGGATATGGTTCAACTTCAGATGGAAATGACATGGTGCTACTGTCTGGAGAAGGTGCTCAAAGAGCGATGAAACAGGCATTAAAGAATGTAAATGAACCTATTGATTACATTAATCCACACGCAACATCTACACCACAGGGAGACGTTATTGAAATTGAAGCAATTAAGGAGGTTTTTAAAGATAGGTTGCCAATAATTTCAGCAACAAAATCACTAACAGGACATTCACTCGGTGCAGCTGGTGCCCAAGAAGCAATTTATTCATTATTGATGATGAATAATAACTTTATATGTGAATCGGCTCATATTAGTGAATTAGATCCGGTATTTAATGATATTCCTATTGCCCGTAAAAGATACGATGATGTTAATTTAAAGCATGTTATGTCAAATACGTTTGGATTTGGCGGTACAAACGCAGCTTTAGTATTTAAAAAATTGGATTGATAATGGTTGAAAATATAGTCAATACAATCGATTTATCTCTTATGAGAGGTAAAAGAGGGTTGATAATGGGTGTGGCAAATAATCATTCCATTGCATGGGGTGTTGCACGATCCTTACACGAAGCAGGCGCAGAACTTGCTTTTACTTATCAATCGGAAACTCTAAAAAAAAGATTAGCCCCCCTTGCAAGTTCTATAGGATCTTCATTATTAATACCATGTGATGTCGAGGATACTGAAGATATAAAAAATGTATTTGATATAATTGCTAAAGAATGGGGTAGTATTGATTTTGTTGTTCACGCTATTGCATTTTCAGATAAGAGCCAATTAAAGGGATATTATGCAGATACCACTAGAGATAACTTTATTAAAACAATGGTTATTTCATGTTTTTCTTTTACGGAAGTAGCAAAACAAGCAAAAAAATTAATGGTTAATGGTGGCTCGTTGTTAACACTGACGTTTTCTGGCTCAAATAAAGTTATGCCAAACTACAATGTTATGGGAGTTGCTAAAGCTGCATTAGAATCTTCAGTTAGATATCTTGCATCAGATTTTGGCCCATTAAATATTCGTGTGAATGCTATTTCAGCTGGTCCAATGAGGACTTTAGCTGGAGGCGGTATAACAGATGCAAGGGCAATATTTAATTTTCAAAAAAGACATTCACCACTAAGAAGAACTGTAACACTTAATGAATTAGGTGGTTCATCTATATATTTATTATCAGATCTTTCATCCGGTGTTACTGGTGAAATACATTATGTAGACTCTGGATATAATATTATTTCAATCCCAAAACCAGATATGTTACATGACAAATCAATTTATGATGACTCTTCAACCAAAAAATAAGAAAAATCTAAATATAAAAAATTATTACTTTCTTTCTCTTGGTGGTCTAGAAGGTCTTTTTCTTTTTGGAGGTTGTTCATCGCTATCGTTATTCTGACCCTCTGCTTGCTTACCAGTTTCTTGATCGATATGTTTCATTGTAAGTCTAACTTTTCCTCGATCATCGAAGCCCATTAGTTTTACAAATACTTTATCACCTTCATTAACAACTTCTGAAACAGTTTCTGGACGACCATCGTTTAATTGTGAAATGTGAACCAAGCCATCTTTTGGGCCAAAGAAATTCACAAAAGCACCAAAATCAACTACTTTTACTACGGTACCTTCGTAGATCTCACCAACTTCTGGTTCGGCAACAATCATATTTATTTTTTCTAAGGCAAGATCAATTGATGCTTGGCTTGATGAAGCTACAGTTACAACTCCACTGTCTTCAACGCTTATTTGAGCGCCACTTTCTTCAACCATTTGTTTTATAATTTTACCACCAGCTCCGATAATATCACGAATTTTATCCACTGGGATATTTACAGTAACTATCTTTGGTGCAAATTCTCCAACATCTTTTCTTGATTCTGTTATTGCTTTAGCCATTTCTCCTAATATATGTGTTCTACCTTTTTTTGCTTGAGCTAAAGCTTTCTTCATAATATCTTCTGTTATTCCAGATATTTTAATATCCATTTGCAATGTAGTTACGCCTTCTGCTGTACCGGCAACTTTAAAATCCATATCACCTAGATGATCCTCGTCGCCAAGAATATCAGACAGGACTGCAAAATCTTTTCCTTCAAGTATTAATCCCATTGCAATTCCTGCAACTGGACTTTTGATTGGTACACCAGCATCCATTAATGCAAGCGAAGTTCCGCAGACAGTTGCCATAGAAGATGACCCGTTTGATTCTGTGATTTCGGAAACAACTCTTAGAGTATATGGAAAATCTTCTTTCTTAGGTAACACAGGATTAATTGCTCTCCACGCTAATTTACCATGACCAACTTCTCTTCTACTTGTGAAACCAGTTCTTCCCACTTCACCAACAGAATATGGAGGAAAATTGTAATGCAACATGAAAGATTGTTTGTACGTTCCGTTTAATGAGTCAACATATTGTTCATCTTGTCCGGTTCCCAATGTAGCAACAGCAATTGCTTGAGTTTCACCGCGAGTAAATAATGCAGAACCATGAGTTCTAGGAAGAACTCCAACTTCAGATACTATAGGTCTAATATCTTCCAGGCCTCTGCCATCGATCCTTTTTGATGTTTTTAGTATGGATTGTCTAACTATATTTTTTTCTACAGTTTTAAAACAACTTGAAATATCATTTGGATCGTAATTAATTTCCTCATTAGGATTAAGTTCATCAATTAACGCATCTTTAATGCTAGATAGTGTCGATTGCCTTTCTTGCTTGTCGGCAATTTTATATGCCTTTGTGACACCCGTTTTAATAATTTTTTCTATTTTTTTATCTAACGCAGAATTGTCAGAAATTTCTATTTCTCGCATATCTTTAGCAGATTTTTGAGCAAGTTTTATTATCATTTCAATTACAGGTTGCATATTAGTATGGGCGAACATCACTCCACCAAGCATAATATCTTCGGATAATTCTTTCGCTTCTGACTCAATCATGAGTATAGCATTTTTTGTTCCCGCAACAACTAGATCAAGAGATGATTCTAAAAGTTCTTCGGTTTTAGGATTTAATACATATTCATTATTTATATATCCGACCCTTGCACCACCGATTGGGCCTTTAAAGGGAATTCCAGATATTGTTAAAGCTGCTGAAACTGCAATGATGGCAACTATATCAGGGTCATTCTCTGTGTCATGTGATAGGACTGTAGCTATAACTTGTGTTTCATTTTTAAATTCTTTAACAAAGAGTGGTCTGATTGGTCTGTCAATTAACCTTGATACCAGAGTTTCTTTTTCCGTTGGCCTGCCTTCACGTTTAAAATACCCACCTGGTATTTTACCAGCTGCGTAAGCTTTTTCTTGGTAGTTTACTGTTAAAGGAAAAAAATCTAAACCAGGTTTCGGTTTATGATCCGCACAAACTGTTGCCAAAACAGTTGTTTGTCCATAAGTTACAATTACAGACCCATCAGCTTGTCTTGCTACTTTGCCAGTTTCAATTTTTAATGGACGGTTTCCCCAAGTAATTTCTTCACTATGTGTATTAAACATTTTATTTCTTTCGTTATGTAGGAATTATATTTCTACATGTATGGTTTATTTTAATATTAACGGCGTATTCCTAATTCTTTAATTATAGTTTGATAACGTTCCTCGTTATTTAATTTTATATAATCAAGATGTTTTCTTCTTTGACTGACCATTTTTAATAGGCCTCTTCTAGAATGATTATCTTTTTTATGTGTCTTAAAATGTTCTGTAAGATTTTTTATTCTTTCTGTTAATACAGCTATCTGTACCTGAGATGATCCAGTATCGCTTGAATTAATAGCATACTCTTTTATTAGTTCTTGTTTTCTTTCGCTTGTAATCGACATCTTTAGTCTCCTATTTTTTTAATCTTCTATATTTAGAACGCGAATCGGTTTTAAGTCATTTTCATTAATTTTACATAATGCAATTAATTTGTTTTCACATATTGCATATGCACCCTTATTTTCATGCCCTTTATATTCCAGGCTAAGGGGAATAAATAATCCTGTCTTAAGTTTATTTGCTTCTTGTTTACTTACATTAACTGCCAGGATGTCGTCCAGCACAGTCTCAATAGGTTGTACAAGCAAATGTAAATTATCTATATCATGATTTATTTCATTAAGTCTATCTATAGATACAATAATTTTATTAAAAAAAGGACCGTAAGCAGTTCTTTTAAGTTTAGTTATATGACCATATGTATCTAAACATCTTCCAAAATCACGTGCTAGAGATCTTACATAAGTACCTTTACCACATGTAACCTCAAAAGACATTTCTTTTTCTGATATTTTTTCTAATATTTTTATACTATCAATTTTTACTTTATTTTCTTGTAATTTTGGGATCTTACCGTCTCTTGCTATTTTATAGGCTCTTTCTCCGTTGATTTTTTTTGCTGAATAGTTTGGAGGCAATTGATCAATCTCTCCAATAAATTTTGGTAAAATTTTTCTAACATTGGTGATATTTGGGTAGAGAGTTTTTTGATTTATTATATTGCCTGTTGAATCATCTGTATCAGTTTCTTCTCCCCATTTTACAGTAAAGGTATATGTTTTTTTTGAATTCATAAGGTATGAAACAGTTTTTGTTGCTTCGCCAATAGCAATTGGCAAAATGCCAGTAGCCATTGGATCTAAAGTACCCCCATGCCCAACTTTTTTTACATTTAATTTTTTTTTAATAATTCTGACAATGTCAGTGGATGTTAATCCAAGAGGTTTGTCTATTACAATCCAGCCATGCAATTGGTTTTTTTTATATGTTTTGTTCATGCCTTGGTTTTACTTACAGATCTTTCTGTGATGAAGATTTTAGTAAATTATTTATATGGCTAGAGTAAGCAAAAGAAGTATCTTCTTTAAAATATATTCCAGGTATATGTTTTAAAGATACCATTGTTGCAACGCGACCTCGAATAAATTTAACATTATTATTTAACGCAATTATAGTTTTCTCTATTTCTAATCCGCCAAGTGGCATAATATAAGCAATAGCTTTTTTTAAATCAGGAGTTAATTCAACTTCGGTAACTGTAATTGTTTTATCCATTAAATCTTGATCATATATTTCATTTTTTGACATCATCTCGCACAAAGCATGTCTAATTAATTCGCCAACTTTTAATTGGCGCTGGGATGATTTATTTTTAGGTTGTTTTTTTGAATTTAACATATTTTTGCTAAGGGTTAAATTATCAATCAGAGTGTTCGTTCAATAGTTTCAATTTCATAACATTCTATAACATCACCTTGTTTTATATCTTGGTGATTTTTAAAGGCTATGCCACATTCTTGTCCAACTCGCACTTCTTTGACTTCTTCTTGAAATCTTTTTAGGGTTGATAGTTGTCCTTCGTGAATAACTACATCGTCTCTAATGAGGCGAAGATTTTCTTTATTTTTAACTATACCATCTACAACTGTACACCCTGCTATTTTGCCAACTTTAGAAATGTAGAATACTTCTAATACTTTTGCATTCCCCACAATAGTTTCCTTGATTGTTGGATCAAGTAGTCCAGACATAGCTGATTTGATATCATCAATAAGGTTATATATTATGGAGTATTGTCTTACTTCAATGCTATCTTTATCAGCAAGTATTTTTGCTTGTGCGTTTGGCCTTACGTTGAAGGCTAAGATAACCGCATTTGATGCTAGCGCTAAAGAAATATCTGATTCAGTTATACCGCCAACCCCACCATGTATTATTCTTGCAACCACTTCTTCTGAAGAAAGGTTATTTAATGCTGCTGCGATAGCTTCAACAGATCCTTGCGCATCGGCTTTAAGTAGTATAGGTAATTCTTTAATTTCTTTTTCTTTAAGTTGGCCCATCATATTTTCAAGTGTTGTGCGTTTCCCTGGTCCAGTAGCGAAGTTATCCTTTGATTTTCTTTTTCTATATTCTGTGATTTCTCTTGCCCTTGATTCATTTTCTACCACTGCAAATCTATCTCCAGCATCAGGTATTCCATTTATTCCCAATACCTCAACAGGCATAGATGGAATAGCTTCTTTTATATTTTCTCCTTGATCATTTATTAAGGCTCTTACTTTACCCCATTCTGAACCTAGTACGACGATATCGCCAATAATTAGTTTTCCTCTTTGGACTAAAACAGTAGCAACTGGACCTCTTCCGCGATCTAAGGTCGATTCAATAACAACACCATCTGCAGCTCTATTTGGATTTGCTGTTAATTCTAATAATTCAGATTGTAATGATATTGCATCCAATAACTTATTTAAATTTTGTTTTTTTAAAGCCGAAACTTCAACTTCCAAGATATCTCCACTCATTGATTCAACGATAATACCATGCTGTAGAAGTTCATTTCTTACTCTATTTGAGTCAGCACCCTCAACGTCAATTTTATTTATTGCTACAATAATTGGAACACCAGCTTCTTTAGAATGATTAATTGCCTCAATTGTTTGAGGCATTACCCCATCATCTGCAGCTACAACCAACACTACAATATCAGTTGCTTTTGCTCCTCTAGATCTCATCGAAGTAAATGCAGCATGCCCAGGTGTATCAAGGAATGTAATTATATTGTTTGATTTTGTATTTAATTGATAGGCACCGATGTGTTGGGTTATACCTCCGGCTTCGCCAGTAACAACGTTTGTTTCTCGCAAAGCATCTAATAAAGATGTTTTGCCATGGTCTACATGCCCCATTATTGTGACAACAGGTGCACGAGGTTCTAAGTCCTCTAATGCGTCGTTTCTGCCATGCAGGCCTTCTTCAACGTCAGCATCAGAAACCCGTTTAACTACATGGCCCATCTCCTCAGCTATTAATTGAGCAGTATCGGCGTCAATGGTATCGGTGATTTTAGACATTTGTCCTTGCTTCATCAGAAGCTTTATTACATCAACGGCTCTTTCTGCCATTCTAATTGCAAGCTCTTGTATTGTTATTATTTCTGGAAGAATAACTTCCCTACTAATTTTTTGTTGAATTTCAGTACCAAGAGATTGTCTTTTTTCACGTTCTCGTCGTCTCCTAATGGATGCTAATGAACGATGTCGAGGAGTGTCATCTAAAGCTTTAGTAACAGTTAACTTTGTTTTTCTTCTTTCATCTTGGCCAAGTGTTTTACCTAGTTTTAAATTATTCTTCTTTCTTCCGTCTTGCTCGTCATCTAGAGAATCTTCGCCAACAGGAGATCTTTTATTCTTTCTTAAAGTTTCTGTTTCTGTATCAACATTTGTCTTTTCAGTATTATCAATATTATTTTTATTATCTGGATTTGTTTTATTAATTATTTCTTTATTTATTGATAAGACTTGAACACTGTCTTGATCAACAGTTTCTTCTTTATTTTTAGTTACTTTAGCTTCTTTATTTTTAGATTCAATTAAAGCTTGTGTACGCGCATCTTGTTCGCTAGTTGTAAGATTACTATCAATTAGTTTGGTGTTTAATAAATCTTTATTTTCAGATTTCTCATTGCTAAAAACATTACTAATTTCACTATTACTGTCAGGGGGCCTGATAATTCTTTTTCTTTTTGTTTCAACTACTACAGAATTTGACCTTCCTTGAGAAAAGCTTGATTTAATCTGATTTGGTGTCACTACTCCCTTCAAACTAAGTGTTTTTTTACTTGTTAATGGAAGTTTATTGTCTGCTTTATCTTTTGTATCTGTCATATTTTTTTATCTTATATAATTTTTATACTGGGTGATAGAATTAATTATTATATTTGCCATATTACCTGTTTTAACACATAAATGCACAGTATTTTCTTTTCCAATAACTTTACTTATCTCATAAGTATCAAATATATTAAAAATAAAAACATCCGAACTACACGCTGACTCTAATTTTTTTTTCCCATCAGTACCAGCGTCAGAAGCTGTAAAAAGTATTCTTGTTAGATTATTTTTTATACAATCTAAAACTTTTGTATAACCCAATAATACATCACCTGCTTTTATTGCAATATTAATATTATTGAATATTTCTTTTTTGTATAAATTTTCTATTTTTAAAGCCAAATCATTAATCTCAATATTTTTTTTATTTAATTGTTTATTAAATATATTTTCTTTGATAGCTAATTCTATAATATTTTTGTTTGATTTAATCCAAAGTTCAATTCCGGGTAACTTTTTTTTTAAATCAGGTACAATTGTATTATTTGAAGTAACAACTAAACGTACTAATTCACTTGTTGATAACATCTCTTTTGTTGCTATACAGGTTTGTTGATTCATAATTTTATTTTAATATTCTTGCACTTCTTAATTTAATAGCTTTTTCTTTCGCCTTTTCTTTATCTTCGTCAATCACTATGCTAACATTTTCATTTTGATTAAGATCTTCTTCAGTTATCCAACCTACTTTTAATCTCGCATCCATGATCATTTTATCTGCTTTTAGTTGATTAACACTAAAATCACTAAATATCCCAGGGTATTTCTTATTACCATCTTCATTTTTTTCAACCCAGCCAGTTAGATCATCGCTTATGCAACCAGCAAAATCATCTAATGATTTTATATCATTTTCTCCAAGTTTTACTAACATGTCTGTAGTTATTCCGTCTATGCCAAGAAGATCATCTGAAACGCCTATTTTAATTCTTTTTTTATCTTGCTTGACACTTTTCTCTTCAAGATAGTTTTTAGCCCTTTGTTGAATTTCAATTGCAGTGTCTTCATCAAATCCTTCAATATCAATTATTTCTTTGGTTTCTACATAGATTAAATCTTCAATTGATGTAAACCCTTCTGAAACTAATAATTGTGCTATTACTTCATCAACATCAAGAGCTTCAATAAATATATTGCTCCTCTCAGTAAATTCACTCTGCCTTCTTTCAGATTCATTGGCTTCAGTCAATATATCAATATCCCATCCAGTTAATTGACAAGCTAATCTGACATTTTGACCTTTTCTACCAATCGCTAAAGAGAGATGTTCGTCGGGAACAACAACTTCAATTCTTTCTATTTCTTCATCTAATACCACTTTTGTAACTTCTGCTGGAGCTAATGAATTGATAATGAAAGTTGCTATATCTGGGTTCCATTTAATGATATCAATTTTTTCACCCTGCAATTCATTGACTACTGCTTGTACGCGACTGCCTCTCATTCCTACGCAAGCGCCAACTGGGTCTATGCTTGTATCATTTGATTTAACAGCTATCTTAGCTCTACTGCCAGCATCTCTCGATACGGCAACTATTTCAACAATATTATCATAAATTTCAGGGACTTCTTGGGTAAATAATTTTGTCATAAATTGATTGTGTGTTCTAGAGAGGAATATTTGAGGTCCTCTTTGTTCTCTTTTAACTTCGTGAATATAGGCTAAAACCCTATCTCCATTTCTAAAAACTTCACGAGGAAGAAGTTCATCTCTGCGAACTATAGCTTCTGCTTTTCCAATATCAACAATAATATTCCCATACTCAACTCTTTTTACAATGCCAGATATGATCTCACCAACTCTATTTTTAAATTCATCAAATTGACGGTCTCTTTCTGCATCACGAACTTTTTGAAATATTACTTGCTTTGCATTTTGTGCTGCTATTCTTCCAAATTCAATTGGAGGAAGCTCCTCTGAAATATAATCTCCTATTTCTGCCTCTGCATTTTTCAATTTAGCATACTCAAGACTAATTTCTGTAGAATCATTCTCAACCGTTTCAACCACTTCAAGAAGTCTTGCAAGATTTGTTTGACCTGTTTTAGGATCAATTTCAGCACGAATCTCATTTTCAGAACCATAACGTGATTTTGCAGCTTTTTGTATTGCATCCTCCATCGCTTCTATAACAATTGATTTATCTATAGATTTATCACGTGCAACAGCATCTGCTATTTGCAATAATTCTAACCGATTTGCGCTTACACCACTTTGTGCCATTTTAATCTCCAATTTTATGTCTTAATTTTATAATTAATTTAATTAGTATTGGCTAAATTTATTAATTCATCAGTCATAATTAATTTAGCAGAATTTATTTTTTCAAAAGGTATGCCAATAATTTGAGGTTCGTCATATCCATCAATTGCCATTTTTAATAAAATTTCATTATCTTGAGCACCCTCAATTATCCCACGAAAATGTTTCCTATCTGCAAGAAGTTCGCTTAATTCTATTTTTGCTTCTAAACCAATATTTCTTTCAAAGTCTATAATTCTTGCAAGTGGTCTATCAATCCCAGGAGAAGATATTTCTAACCTGTATCGATCTAATATAAGATCTTCAATATCCATAATAGGAGAAAGTACTTTACTAATTTTAGAACAATCAGATATTGTTAAAGTTCCATCTTCTGTTTCAGCCATAACCTGCAATATATTGTGATCTCCACCTATCATTTTAATCCTAACAAGTTGGTAACCCATATTTTCTATTAAAGGCTCAATTATCGAAGAAATAGTTTTTTCTTCGATAGTTTCATTGTTAATTCTTATTTTCTTGTTCTTCTCTTTAATTTTTTTTATCTCCTTTTTGCTTTATATATAAAAAAAGGGCTCTTAAAAAGCCCGAAAATTAATATAAAACTATACTTAGGAATAAGTTTATTATAAATTTCTATTATAAGAAATACAAGTCATTTTAAATAATATTTTTTCTAAATATAAAATACACAGGTTTATTATTCGATTTGATAGCTTTTGTTTCATATTTTGTTAATGGTCCTTTTATTATACGGGCTCTCCAATCATTAGCATCATTGACTAACCATTCAAATAATTTACTTTTTTGTATATGCATTAATATCCAATGCTGGTAATCTTTTGAATCTGTTGCTATTATTATTTTACCATCTTTTTTTAAAATTCTTGAATATTCTTTAATAGAACTTTCGTTGATAATTCTTCTTTTTTTGTGTTTGGCTTTTGGCCAAGGATCAGGAAAAAGTATGTAAATAATTGATATTGAATCAGGTTTTATTGATTTAATTAACGTGAGTGCATCGTGATTATAGATTTTAATATTTCTAATATTTTTTTCTACAATTATTTTTAGTAGGTTTGTAATGCCATTTAGAAATGGTTCTGCGCCAATAAGACCAATATTTGGATTATTGTTAGCTTGAAAAGCTAAGTGTTCTCCATAACCGAAGCCAATTTCAAGCAATATTTCTTTTTTATGTGAAAAATCAGATAAATAGTCATGGCTACTATCTATATTTATAATAAATTTGGGAAGAATATCGTCTAATAAAGTCTTTTTTTCATCACTCAGTTTGTATAATTTTTTTCTACCATGCAATCTATTTGTGCTTTTATTATATTCCATTTGATTAGTAATTTATATAAATTTTAAGTTAGTTCGCTTAATATATCTTGCGCTAGATCTGTTTTTTCCCAAGAGAAACTACCATCATCTTCAGGGATTCTACCAAAATGTCCATAAGCGCTTGTTTTGCTATATATAGGTTTGTTTAGTTGTAGATGTTTTCTAATTCCCTTAGGGCTAAGATCAATTGTTTTATTAATTATATTGATTAGTTTATCTTCGCTGATTTTTGCATTATCGCTTAATTTAACATATAATGATAGAGGTTTTGATACACCAATTGCATATGAAATTTGTATTAAACATTTTTCAGATAAACCTGCATGAACGATATTTTTTGCTATGTATCTCGCCGCATAGGAGGCCGACCTATCTACTTTAGTCGGATCTTTACCAGAAAAAGCTCCACCCCCGTGAGGAGCCGCTCCACCATAAGTATCTACAATTATTTTTCTTCCTGTCAGCCCTGTATCACCATGCGGACCACCTATTACAAATTTTCCTGTTGGATTTACTAAAAAATCATCTTCAGGACACATCCAATTTGCAGGAAGCACTTTCTCGATATAAGGTCTAATGATTTTACGGACTTTTTTTGCATCAATATTTTCTTTGTGTTGGCTGGAAACTAGTAGTTTTCCTACTTTAATTGGCATTCCATTTTCATATAAAAGGGTTATTTGACTTTTTGCATCAGGTCCTAATTCTGTTATCTCTCCACTATGTCTGGCTTCTGCTATCTGCATAAGTATTTTATTTGCATAATGTAATGTTGCGGGCATTAATGTATCTGTTTCTGAACAAGCAAAACCAAACATAATTCCTTGGTCTCCTGCCCCCTCTTCTTTGGAATCAGTTTCATTTACCCCTTGGGCAATGTCTTCCGATTGTGCGTGTATTTTTGATATTATCTCAACTGTTTTCCAGTCAAAATGTTCTTGATCATATCCAATTTTTTTAATGCAATTACGCACGACATGGTTAATCTCATTTTCAGATATTTTTGTGTTGCTCACTTCTCCTGAGAGAACAACTAGATTAGTTGTAACCAGCGTTTCAATTGCTACTCTAGATTCAGGTTTCTCTCTTATATAATTGTCAAGCAGCGCATCTGATATTTGGTCACATACTTTATCGGGGTGGCCTTCAGAAACGGATTCGCTTGTGAATAAATACTGGTTTTTCATTGATTTAAGATTTTTCTCTCTTTTTTTTAATTAAAATGATTCTTCTGATATGCATATAATATACAAAGATGGATATTACCACCATAATTAAAGTAATGCTAATTTTACCATATTGGGAATAGAATGTCGGAGCTAGTTTTTTTGGTAATTTTGATTGTATAATGCCAGTTTCACCCAAAGATAATTTTTTTAAAATCCTTCCTTTTGGATCAATTATTGCACTAATTCCAGTATTTGCCACTCTAATGACAGGTAAACCCTCTTCAACTGCTCTAATTTTAGCCATCCCAAGGTGTTGGTAGGGTCCTGAGCTTTTGCCAAACCAAGCATCATTTGTTATGTTTAATATCCAATTAGGTCTATTATTTTTAGGATAAGATCTTCCAGAAAATATTATTTCATAACATATTAGCACACTAAATTTTTTGGATGAATTTATTGCTTTTTTTGCGCCTTTAGAAAAAGATCCAGTAAGACCATTTATATTGAATTTAAAAAATTTATCAATAAAATTTGAAAGAGGAATATATTCGCCAAAAGGAACAAGTATACGTTTATCATACTCGTCAATGATTTGTTTATTCTCATTAATTGTAAAGAAGCTATTATAATATCTATATATATTATTATTTTTATCCCTTCTTATCGCTCCCGTTAAAAGAAAGGTGTTTTTATTTAACAAAGATGCAATTTTATTCATGATTCTATCGTCTTCATCAATTAAACTAGGTAGTGCTGTTTCTGGCCATATTATATATTTTTCACTGAATGGGATGTTTTCTTCATTTAATTGATTTGATAGGTTAAATAGTTTTTCAATTATTAACTCTTTATAAGAAGGAAGCCATTTTATTTTTTGTACAATATTAGGTTGCACTAATAATAAATCTATATTTTCATAAGAAGTCTCATTAAGTTTTAGAGATTGAGATCCAGAAAAATAAATTATTATTAATAATAGTATGGGTACGCAATATAGATAAAACTTTTTCCTATTTTTTTTAAAAATAATAACAGGTAAACAGGATATATATACAACTAATAAAGTTAAACTTAATTCTCCAAATATTGAAGTAATTTGTAGGATAGGATTAATACCAATTAAAGTGTGTCCAATTTGATTCCAAGGAAAATTAA
>Ga0308019_10000382_pt1 | contig 27704 bp, 18 predicted proteins | sample Neamet284_FD_203135 | JGI IMG/M metagenome (GOLD analysis project Ga0308019, IMG submission 203135) | Marine microbial communities from water near the shore, Antarctic Ocean - #284 | ecosystem: Environmental > Aquatic > Marine > Unclassified | place: Southern Ocean | collected 2014-10-01
TGGTAATAAAATAATCAATGGCGCGTATTGCATCCATTCTGAGTGAACTGTTGTTGTAACTTCTGTACTTGACATTCTATCACCTCAGTTCTTTAGGACATTTACATCGTCCAATGATATCGTTTCGTGTTGCCCATAAACGGCAAGGAAAATAGCCAAACCTATCGCAACTTCACTGGCCGCAATAGCGATGGCAAAGAGTGTGTAGACCCATCCGGTTGTATCACCATGATGGACTGCTGCTGCTGCAAACTGCATGTTGGCTGCATTGAGCATTAACTCTATGCACATGAGGACGATAATCGCATTCTTTCGAGTGAACGCACCACCTAATCCAATGACGAACATCAAAGCAGAAAGGCCAGAAACCAATGCTGGATCAATCATTCCTCTTCACCTCCAAATTCCCAAAGAAGATTTTCCATCCGCTCATCACGAACAAGATAAGCAGCACCAATCATAGCCAAAGCCATGAGTATTCCAATAATCAAGAGCGGTAAGGCCCAATCGGTGAGCAGTGAATCGGCAAGGCCGCTGGTAGTCGGGTACTCTTCACTGCTGTTGGCCCAAACGCTGTCAGCGCTCAGAACTGAGACAAGAATCATACCGAGGGCGAGCAAGCCCATACGAGTGAATAACGATACAAGTTTCATTCAAAATCCTCCTCCAAGATTTGGCGCCGGGTCAACATGATACCGAACAGTACCACGAGGCCAACGCTGGCAAGATAGACGAGAATCTGAATCGCTGCCAAGAATTCAGCACCCAGAAGAATGAAAATTCCAGAAACTGCCATGAAGCAGAAAATCAACGAAAGCATCGAGTGTGCTACACGTTGAGCAAGAACCAAACCAAGTGCGCCCAGAATCGCTATGGTGGCGAATAAAAAGAATACGCCATTTTCAGCGAAACTTGCGATATCCATCTCAAGCACCTTCTTCCGCTTTGTTTGCAATGGCTGCCTTTGCTGCCTTCTTCGCCCGCTTGGTGCGTTCTTTAGTAGCACGCTTGGCAAGTTCAGTGTCAACTGCTTCTTGGTGAAGAGATGGTAAGACGCGAGTTCGACTTGCATCAAACCACAATTCTTGGCGAGAAAATCCTGACATTCCATCGTATTCATTGGTCATGAAGAACGAGGTGAATCCACATGCCTCCATGCAAAGTCCACAGAACATACAACGGCCCAAGTCAATACGTCCTGAGACGATTTGGTCATCAGCAACGCGCAAATCGGATTGGTCCAACACCGCTTCTTCGCCGGAATCATTCCAACGAACAGTTGCAGTGCTGCCTGAAAGGTCAAGCACTTCTCCGAAGCGCCATTCGTTTGGTACATCTGTGTGTGCCGTAACATGGTTGAAATCCTCAAGAGTTGCTGCAACTTCTGGAAGAAGAATTGCTGCATGGCCGCCGATTTCGAGGTCCGCACCCATATCGCCGTGTTCGCCATCTGCTCCATCCAATACGTCAACTCGCAATTCAGTCGTCATGTGAAGGCAATCGTTTGGACATGCTGTTACACACAATTTACATGCAGTGCATGTTTCCCAAATGACTCCGATTCTGCCATTGTAATTTCCAGGAACGAATAGCCAAGGTTCCATTTCCTCAAGTCGCTCGTAAGGGTATTGAACCGTTTGTGGTTTCCAAAGTGTTGGGAACAAGTCCGAAGTAACTCGGTCAGGAGCAAAAGTTTGGGTAGTGATATCATTGAACTCAGAGGTCTTTGCAGCACGAGTTTTACTACCCGCATCGAGGAATTCTGGATGTTCGGAGTTGTGATAGCCCCAATCCAGCCTCTTGCCAAGCAACTTTCCAAAGAACGGGAAAGTACGAAGTGCGGTGACCAGCGTAATCTTAAATGGGTACCAGAAGAGATTTCTGAAGTTCGGTTTTGCGTGTGGATGCATTGGCATGTTAAATCACCTCAGTCCTTTCCCGGAATGTGCGTTCCCGCAGCCTGTAATGTGTGAACGTGATACATTCGGTCTGGCGCTGCGTCTTTGTCTTCATCATTGAGAAGAACATAGAATACGGCCAACCAAAGTACGGTTGTAGCGATTGGGATGAACATTGGAATTCCCCATGCGTCCCAAGCGTTTCCACCTTCTGCGGTGTATGACATATTGTCTGGTTGGAAGAGATACAGCCGGTAGACGACTGAAAGAATCACTTGAACGACAGCTAATGGCAGGAGCATTCTCCAGCCAAATTCGAGAATTTGGTCCGTTCGGATACGAGCAAGAGAGAAACGTGCCCAAACAAAGACAACTAAGAAGACCAACCAGGTCTTCAAGAGTACCACAAGTGCACCTGGGATCAATACATATGCATCACCAAGCACTGGGATTTGGCTGATGGTGCCTTGGAAAGGCAAATGCCATCCCCCCAAGAAGAAATGTGTAAACAGGAAACATGCAGCATAGGTACGGATGTACTCTGCCATGAACAGCATACCGAAACGCATCCCTCCGTATTCAGTCCACCATCCCTCGACCAATTCTGCCTCGGCCTCAGGCATATCGAATGGGACACGTTCAACTTCTGCAATCATTGTGACCAAAAACAGAACTGCGCCCAATGGCATCAAGAACAGGTTCCAAGAACCTGCAGCATGTTGGAAGTGAATGCTTTCGATGATGTTGAATGTGCCTGAAAGAATAGCGACGGAAAGTAGAGTGAGCAGCAATGGGATTTCGTAAGCGGTCAATTGAGCTGCTGAACGAATGCCTCCAATCAAAGTGTATTTGTTGTTGGAAGACCAACCGGCAAAGAAGACGCCAATTGGAGCAATACCAAAGATAGCGATGGCATAGAGAATGGAAAGGTCAGGATTTGTCGCATAGATTCCGCTCGACAGTGGAATGATTCCAAGAATGAGTAACGTCGAAGAGACGATCAGGAAAGGAGACACTTCGAAAATGAGTTTGTCGGCACGTCGAGGGACCATGTGTTCTTTGAGCAAGAACTTCATCCCATCTGCTACGTTTTGAAAGAAACCAGGAAGGATTGAGTAGCCCATCCATGAACGATTGTTGACTCGGTCAACCGTCGGGTTTTTTGGATCGCGATTACCGAATCGCTTGTTGAGGAATTTGTTAATGGCTCCAACGATTCCGCCACCGAACGGCAACATCTTCCACCATTCGCCAGCGGTGACGCCGTTTTCTCCAACCCAAAGTGAACGCAGAGCAGTGGTCGCACCACGACGGTCGTGCATACGAGCGGCGGCTTTACGTTCAATCCAAAGGATACCGAATTGACTGAAAAACAGCATTAAGAAAACAATGTTGACCACTGCAAAAGTACCAACTAAGAACGACAGGTCTGAGGCACTGTCTTCCAGAGCTGTGCCTTCAACCGCTGAAGTAATTAAGGACGAGACAAGACTGTCTTTTCCGAGGAAAATACTGCGTAAGTCATAGATGTCTTCCATAGCAATCACCTCAACGGTCCGTTTCTCCAATACACGGGTCAAAGCTACCCATGATCGCTGGAATATCTGCAATCTTGTAGCCAATCATTGTCTTTGCAACATAAGGAATCGTGATGAACATTGGTGAACGAATCGAAACTCGATACGGATGCTTTCCACGACCTTCGCCGCCACCTTGAACATAGAATTGTGATGCACCACGAGTACATTCGTAGTTACTGAAACCAGTTGCACCTTCTGGGGCACGGGTCGGCGCCTTGGTAAGAATCATTTCATCACCGCTGGCATAGTTGGTATTCTTTCCACCTGGAATCTTGTTGAGTGCATCGAGTACCATTCGGCATGATTGGCGCATTTCTTCCATACGGACACGGTAACGATCGAAACAATCAGCGCCTTTGACTGAAGTTGGTTTTTCGACCGATGGCTCCCAATCAATTTCGTCATAGACGGAATAAGGATGAGCCCAGCGAACGTCGTAGTTAACACCGGCAGCGCGAACGTTTGGCCCTGACACACCTGCATCAACCATCGATTCAGCATTGGCATAGCCAACACCTTGGAGACGGACAAGCCAGATGGTCGACTGGTCGAGCATCATTTCATATTCATCAAGCCGCTTCTCGAACAACTTGGTCTTGGCGATAACTCGGTCAGCAAATCCAATCGGCATATCACGCTTGACACCGCCAATACGTGGGTAATTGTAGTGCATTCGAGAACCTCCAAGTTCTTGAAGCAAGTCGAGGAACATTTCTCGGTCACGCATACACCAGGTCATCAATGTCAAGTTACCAATATCTGGCCCAAAAGCACCAAGCCACATCAAGTGGGAGGCGAGGCGTTGTATTTCAGCCGAAATAAGTCGAATGTATTCTGCACGTGCAGGTACCTCGGCTTCGAGTAAATCTTCAGCCGCATAGATGTAGGAGTTGGCCCATGTCATTGCGCTCACGTAACAGAGACGGTCGCAGTATGGTGTGATTTGTGTGAAATCTCGAGACTCGCAAATTTTCTCAACACCGCGATGAATGTATCCAAGTTCAGCCTCGGTATCGACAACGGTTTCGCCATCAACTTTTACCCGCAACGTCCACAACCCGTGGGTCATTGGATGCTGAGGTCCCATTGTAATCCACATTTGAGCCATAACAATTCCTCACTTAACGCGACCCTCGTCGGCAGGTTTACGAATGAATCCTTGCGGGTCATCGTACATTTCATTGTAATCATGATAACGAAGTTTGTGCTGCTTTTGCAGTGGATGGAATCCTTCTGGGCTGTCGTTTGGATTCAACACGCGGTGCATGTTGATGTGACCTTCAAATTTGATACCGACCAAATCCCAAGTTTCCTTTTCGTTCCAATCTGCTCCAACCCAAATTCTCTGGATAGAGGGCACAGTAGGAGAGTTTCCTTGGGGGAGAGGGATAAAGACTTCGAATTCCATAGGAATATCAATTCCTGAAAGCGCTTCAACATCGTGAACAGTGCAGGTGTTTGGAGTTTGGTCCTGAATGGGTTGACGAAGGAAATGGTAAGCAACTTCCCATCCACGCTCTGGTGAGCCATCAGGGAAATGCGTTCCAGTCACCATCGAACAGTAGTTGACGCCAAGGTCGTATTTCATCCACTTTGCCAGAGCAATCCAATGTTGCGGCGGGCACACGATTCGAACGAAAGCGTATTTTTTGGCATTCGAGTGGTTCGGAACAGACGTTTCAATTCCGCTACCACCGAAGCGGTCGTTGATAGCGGCCATACACGCATCGGCAGCCGTTGCGTTTTGTTGAGAGGTAATCGAACCGACCATCTCAGTCATCTCCGACAATTACTGGCTTGTCACTGGCGCGCTCAGCACTTGGAGCACCACCAATTCGAATGATTTTCTCCCGGAGTAATCCAAAACCGTCGATGAGGGCTTCTGGTCGAGGGGGGCAACCGGGAATGTAGACATCGACAGGGATGACCGTATCAACGCCTTCGAGGATGTTGTATGATTGAAAATAAGGGCCGCCGGAAATCGCACATTCACCCATTGCAATGCAATATTTTGGTTCAGGCATTTGTTCCCAGAGACGGACAACTTTGTCAGCGAATTTCTTGGTAATTGGCCCGTTGATTAACAATACATCGGACTGTCGAGGGGATGAACGGAACAGAACTCCAAATCGGTCACCGTCAAATCGAGGGGTTGCTGCAGCAGCCATCTCGATTGCGCAGCACTTGATACCCAAGTGGAGAGTGAACAGAGATTTGCGACCCGCCCAATTGAAATATCGGCCAGCAAGAACACTGAGGAACTTTTTGATTCGGGTTGCTTTGAGGGCTTCGTCAGTGACTCCACCAACCATTTCGACCAAAGCGCGACTGTTGAAAGCTGCGAAATTATCTCCTGCTTCTGTCATAAATCCACCTCAAATGTAAATGCGTCCTCGCTTTCTGAACACATACCATACGCCCAGAGAGATAATGGTAAAGAAAATCCCGAGGAGCAGGAGTGCGCTCTTGGCTTCTTCGACCGCTCCTTCACCAGCACCGGGTGATGTGGCGTCAGAAGCAACCATGCCCCCAAGGACAAGGAACATGAAAGCAACATCGAAAACTAGGAAAATAATAGCATACCAATAATACTGGAAGTGAAATTGAATCATTGCATCGCCAACAGGTTCGCTACCGCACTCAAAGGTTGTTAAACGGCGCGGATAGAGGCTGTGATCCCGCTCATAGCCTTCCAATAAATACGAACGAGTAATGTGAGGTCGGGCGGGGTCAACTCGTGGACGGATAAACCATGTGATGACGAAATTTGTCAACGGCATGATTATTCCAAGTATCGTCAAAAAACCAATTGAGAGATACGCACTCGGAACCGATTCGAGGCCGGACATAATTTCACCCATGTGCAAAGCATACGCTCCGCAATCTTTCCGACTTGAGGGACCCCCATAAGTATTCCCAAATCAAACAGTAGAAAACGAATCGAATGAGATGTAGAAAACAAGACCACTGCAATATAAAAACTCAAATCTCAAGAACGAGGGCGTTTAATGAAACTTCGGTAAACAATGCCGACGAAGAGGAGTACGAAAAGACCGTACAATCCAGTCGTCATATGTTTTGCCTGTATTCCAAGACCGAATAATCCCTGTTCAACATCACCATTGACTGTGAACTCGATGTTTTCACGATCGACGACTCCTGTCTCAACAGGTTCTGCGGAGAGCGTGAATTTGTAAGTATCCGCAACCTCTGCACCATCCGGTGTCCGAATATTCACTTCAATGCCGATGGTTTGACCAACTTCGACTTCACAGATGAAATCCTTTATCTCAATTTGACAAGTGTCAGTTCCATCGACTTCATCCAAAACGACGCTCCATCCACGGAAACTTTCAGACGAGAAAACAAGAACTTCGGCATCGACGTTTCCGGTATTGGTGAGGAAGATTTCAAATGTTTTCTTCATTGGATAGGTGACGTCAATTTCTGTGTTGCTTTCACCGAGGTCAAATTCAAATTCATAGATAATTTGGACATCGAGTGAAATATCGAAATGACCTGAACGGTTCGCTGCGTTCTTGCTACTCAATACGACCAATTCAAGAATACCACCATCGCCGGTTTCCGCACTTGGGTTGACGGTCAATTCTATTTCGAAATACAATTCAAATGGCCGTGCATCATAGCCGCCGGCACAATGGCCAAGTTCACACATTTGAGTTTCAGCAACATCTTTTGTTGAGCCAATGATCGGTTCTCCAGATGCATCAAGTAAGAACACACTGTTGTTTTTATCCCAAATACCGAACCCTACAGGAATTGAAACATCATCAATAATTGGAAAGCCGTAGAGGGTTATTTCTCGGGTCGCAAGACCTTCGAGCCCAGATACATCGAAGATGGCTCTGTCGTTACCATCGCCTGTGTTTCGAACCCAGAATCCGTATGTTTGAGACCCAGAAGGAGGGAGTATTGCAGTACCTGAACGTTGGTCAAGTCCACCATCAACAAGGTGAACGTCCATAGCGAAAACACGGTCCGAAAGAATAGCAAGGAAAAGGATTTGGCGTTGATTATCTGGCACTCCATCTTCATTTTCATCACCTGAATGTGATGTGTCATCTTTGTTGATGATTCGAATTGTCAACCGACTGGAGGAGAGTTCTTCTTCGCCATCAATACTGACAACCATGAACACTTGCATGGAACTTTGTGGTGCAATTGCAATTCCTTGGGTCGATGAAATGACGTTTCCACTACTGTCTTCACAGTGCACATCCCATTTTGGAGAAGCTGTTTGGTCATACTCGATACATCGATAGTGGTCTTCTGTATTTCCCGTATTTTGAATGGTAACCGGGAATTTTACAAGTGAGCCGGAACGACCTGTTTGTTCAAGTGCTGTGGCTTGGACTTCGATTCCATGAATGGCTTTGACCGTCACCGTAAGCGTAACTTCGGCATAGGCAACACCGCCACCCGCAGGTAATACGGAGAAGACGATTTGAATTTGCTCAGTCGCCAAGGCATTCGCTGGGACATTGATAGTAAGTTCGACATTCTCAGTTTTTTCAGAGCCGTGCTTTGAACCAACAGATACCGTGGTCGAGTCGAGTTGTACGCTCCAACCGGAAGGAGGTGCTGAAGAAGAGACTCGCAGGTTGTCTAAACCGTTTCCTTGATTGGTAACGGTGAGCGTAGCGGTGCCGTTGGAACCGGGTTCAATATTGGAAAGTGTTGAAGTTGAAAGTGAAAGACTCGCCCCAAATGATTGGCCGACAATTACTCTCAATTCTTGCGAACATTTGACCGAATTTCCATCTTTTGCGATGATGAGAATGACTGATTCATCACCTGCAGTAACGGAGTCATCGGGTGTGACGATGATATCAAACATCCTGGTACCTTCACCGTCGGCATACGGCAAGAGGCCTGAAGACGCCCCATCGTAATTGACCCAACCCGAACGGCTACCCGTTTTTGCCATGGTCACTGACCAATCGCTGTTTCCAATGTTGGTCAAAGTGGTCGTGAGTGTTCCTTCGCCATCAGGGTCAACGGTCATACTCGTCTTTGACAACACCATACTGCATTCATGTAACTCTGGCACTGTCAAATCGAATTCTTCGACATCAGAAGCTTCTTGAGATGGGTCACTGGTTACTGTGCCTGTGAGTTCCCAGCAGTATTTATTCGCCTGTTGGCCCGCTGGAACTTCAACTGAAACTGTAACGGTCTCAGTTTCATTTTGGTCAAGGGTTACTGTTTCTTCATCTAAATCGACTGTGAGGTCATCTGCATTTTGACAACCGCTTCCACCAGCTTCAGCAAGTGTAAGGGCGATTGTTTCATTGGTTTGACCCGTGTTTTCAACGACTATATCGTATTCCATGACAGTTTCGCCTCCCCACTCTTGATGGCGTTGAGATTCTGACGCCATTGAAAGGTCTACTCCGAAAACAGCAGAACCTGAGCCATCTCCAGCGGTCGTAGTGACTATTTTGGTTTCTGTCGCAGGTTGGCCAGCGACATCAGGCGGCGTTGGAGCCTCATTTGCATTAGCTGTGATCGTGGTATCGCAACTTCCTTCAGCGGCTTGAGTCAAGGAAACACTCATTGTAGTTTCACCGTAATCATTTGATTCGATGACACCTGGGATTTGTTGGATGGATGATGAATAAGAACCACATTCCTGAGTTGCTTCTTCACTGGTTGAAAGCGATAATGTAATTGATTCGGGACCATTATTGTAGATCCGTACCGTGTATTCTCCTGCTTCTCCCGGATTGACTTCAAGACCGTTTGCAGGGTCTGTTTGAATGGTGATACTGGCATCCCGTGCCCCGTCTGCAGCTACACCCGGTGTCACCATTGGTAGAATGGAAAGCAAAAGAAGCCCTACAAGGAAGTAGGCACGTTTTAAATCGTGCGGCTTGTTTGTTTCTCGGGGGTCCATGACCCCCGGTGGTGGCCTTAGTATCAAAAGACTACCCTTGAATGTATCAAGCAAAACAAACTTAGTTATCAACTTCATGCTTCGACGAACGATGAAACTTGAGTTTGACAGTTCTTGCATTGAGTGAGTGAATCAGAACTACAGGCTGCAAAGTCAAGGCGATGATATCGAGCCCCACATCCTGGGCAACCAAGCATTAAACCTGAGATTTCATTGCGACACGACCAACACATCGGACCTTGCTCTTTGGGTTGTTCAACTGGAACGAACGGTTGAATAGATGGAAGCGCTTTCCCTACAAGCATTTCTGGCCCAGTAAATGTGAGCGGCGGTGGGTTATTTTTTCCACGTTGAGAAAAGAAGATGCCACCGATGAGTAATGCAACGATGAGCAATCCAATCAGTATACCTGTAAGTGGAAGCGCTTGTCCTGATATTTCAATCGGTTCTCCAACGGAAGTAACTTTCAATTCAATTGAAGCGTTTGTCATTGAATCAGCACCTTGTAAACCGAGTGTAAGAGTTCCATCTCCAGGTCGGTCGGCACGCACCAAGAGACGAACCGTCATCGATTCCCCTGGTTCTAAATTTGCAATATCATTTCCATCGATACTGGCAGTCCAATCCTTGGATTCTTCGACCATTAATTTATGCGAAAAGGCAATGTTTCCGGCATTCATCAATGTAACTTCCAATTTTTCTTGAGTCCCTGTCGCAAAAGAAGTCGTTCGTTCTTGAACCCATGATGATTCGAGAACCGTAGCGACTAAGAGACCGATTTCTTCAGTGTATTCAACACCCCCTCCCTCGAGTTTCAACACGAATGAGGGTTCGCTCAATGGAGGCATTGTCGTCGAGATAATAATTGTACATGACACTGATTCAAGGTCACCGAAATGTATTGGCTCGATCGGCGAACAGTCACCAAATAAGCCGCTGCTCAAATATACCGAAGCTGTTGGTTGCCACTCTACATTCGCCTCGTTTCCAACCAGCCATGTGAACACCAATGGAACGCCTGTTGGATGGGACCCGTCTCCAAATGGCGTGTTCCATGATGTGCCATCCTCCAATTCAAGGCTGACAAAATTAAGGGTTGGTTGAGCAAGCACTTCAACATTGAACTGCCCGACCCAAGAGATACGATCCGAGCCACTGTCAAGATGGAGTTTCACTTCCCCAGATGTGCCGCTTCCATCACCTGATATACCGAACAGCAGATTCTTCGAAGATGCCCATGTAAGGTTAAATGGTTCACTACCTGAAGTAACCGACCAGCCAGAGGGTAATTCAAAAGATGGAGTTAACGAAAGGTCAACATTACCTCGGTGCTCCAGTGAGAACAGCATACTAAAGTATGAATCTGGACGGAGAACACCAATGTTTGTTTCCAAATTTACATCAACATTCCTTACTGTGTTGACCTTGATAGGTATATCAAATACCCAACTTTCTGTGATTTCAGTTTGTGAAATTGCAGTCAAGCGAACCATGCGTTCTGCACCGGATATTGTCATCATTGGTGGAGGAGTGAACGACATTCCAATGACTCGATGTGTGTCTTTTGAAATAAGGCCTGTCGAACCAGAACTGGCACCGGGTTCGCTCGAAAGTGTATCAAATCCGGCGTCCCAACCAGCAGGTGCTTCGAGGAATAAATCATAACCGATGTTGGCGTTACCGATATTGAATAAGCGAATGTCAATACTTGTCGGCTCCGTTGGAGATACCGGGACAATTTGGTAATCATATTCAAGACGTAAATCGGGTAACTCGGGAACTTCAAGATACAGCATATATGGATAAGTCACTCCATTATCAACATCGATCCCCAGCAAATCAATCCGGTATAATCCTGGCACGGGCGGAGCTGGATGAACAAGCGTGACTACGATTTCTGCTGAACCTTGACCACCAAGGGTAAAATTTGATTCTGATGCTCCGACATACCATGATTCAGTTTGGCCCGTTATGTCATTCATAACATCTTGAGTAAAGAGACTTGCATTCGTCGAGATCAGAGCAGTGTTGGTAAGAGTAATGTTCCATGATGTCGTTGTCCGACTTGTATTCAATAACATAATCGATTGGGGTTCAGCAGAAAGTTTGACCCCCGGTGCTGTGACGTTCACAAAGACATCATGCCGATTGTTATTCTCAAGAATCTCTTCGATTACGTCGTTCGCATCGATGATGAAGGAGAGCGTCGATTGGCCTGCAATTTGCGGCGTCCAATCCCACATTTGGGTCTTTGATGCACCAGCACCCAAATCGAGCGTCTTTGTTTCAATTTCTATGCCATCTGCTTCAAAGGTTATGTCGAAGAAGTCAGCTCGGACATTTCCGACATTGAATACTTTCGAAGTAACTTGTAATTGGTCCCCAACTTGGGGAATGGTCACGGACATTGTAAACGCTTCTTCCACGATTGAAGGGTCTGGACGCAGGTCATTGACGCCATGCCCCAAGACTGCAAGGGCAAATGGTTGCGCTTTACTGCCACCATGGTACGCATCCTTGACTACGACCGTCCAAACACCAAGTTCGGTATTATCGATCAATACCACTTCGACGTTGTTCAAATTGTCTGCTGTCCCTCCCGTAGTAGAGCGGCCATTCGCAAAATCATTGCCAAGATAAATTTGACCACTTGGATTGGTGACTTCGATATCGAGGTTATTGACTAATTGTGTACTCGAGAAAGGTGAGCCTCGTTCATCCGACCAAACAAGGACCGCTTTAAATTTAGAATTTGCTTGTGTGATGTTGAAGCTATACGTTTTCGAATTGCCTGTTCCTGATAAAATCGAACGGTCATCAACCCATATTCCACCGAATGATGGAGCGAGGGTCTCAAGTAAATTGAGGCGACCCCATCCTTCATCGTCGTTTGGAATATCTCGAGAGCCGATATCTTGAGCCCCTAATATCAGTAAGGCTTTGACTAAAGCACCTTGAGGAGAAGGACGTTGGGCGATTTCTTCAAGGTATTCACGAACCATTACAGCAGCACCTGCAGTATTCGGTGCCGCCATTGAAGTTCCAGTATATTCAACATAGTAGGCATTCGACCATGTGGAACTACTGATATCCGTTGCTTCTTGAGCTCTACATGAACGCACATAGCCTCCGGGTGCGAGAATATCTGGCTTAATGCGCCCATCATCTGTCGGTCCTCGTGAAGAACCAGACATGATTGAATCCGGACTTCCTGAATAACGATTTTGGTGATTGCCGACGGTGATGGAATTTTTGGCTGTTGAAGGCGCACCCACGGTCCCTGCGTCTGGACCGTCATTACCTGCTGCAAAAAGGATGGTCAAGCCGTCATGGCCGTTGTAAAAGCGGTCGTAATAATTCGCGCGGTCATCAACATCTTCGCTCTCTGAAGTATACTTACCTTGGTCACTTTCCAAGGTGGACCCCCAAGAATTCGTATGAGTGTGGGCACCTGCAGAATAAGCGGTATTGAGAAGATAATTCAATGAAGGAGATTGGAAATTACCAGTGTTATCGTTCTCCATGGCTTGGAAATAGAGTTCCGTCGAGGTAGCCACTCCTGAATAGCCCCCTTGAGACCCATCGCCTAGAACCGTACAGGCTACATGCGTGCCGTGACCTGAATGTTTGTCAGCGGTCGAACCGTCTCCAATGACATCATGATTACCAACGACGCGACTACCAAAATCCCCATGGTCAGCATCCAAGCCTGAATCAGCAACAGCTACTATTTGCCCAGAGCCATCTAAATCGGTGGTGAAATAACTGGTCACTTGAGATGTCTTCATGTGCGTACGAGCCTGGCTGTTGTCCGTACTAAAGGTCGGTTCAAAGCGGAAGATTCGCAGCGAAGGTTGAGCTACAATGCCAATCAGGTCATCGGTTGAGAGAGTCCCTTGGTAACGCCCTGAATCCCATTGGTGTGATTCAGAAAAAGCAAGTGGGATGATTTCTGCAACTTTCTGAACCAATTGCGAACCGGCAGCATCTGTAAATTGAATTGAATCCATTGGGCCTTCGTCATTTCTCCAACCTTCAATTCGCATCGATACGCCTTGCAGTGCTTCTTCTCCACCTTCAATCATCAAGACATCGAGAACTGGGTCATCGATCAACAAAGCAAGCGGCACAGGATGTTGCGCCACGATGCCATCGAGAGATGAAAGGTCCGACAATGCGTATGGTGTACCTTGGATAAGAAGACCAGAGGGTGCGATAAACTCACGAACTGCGAGACCTGCAATATCGTTGAGTGCTGTTCGTACATCCATCATCAATACCTCATTGGAAACTAAAACGAGACTCAAATCAAATCGTGTCACCATCCATTCGCTCGGAATGGGCCGGTCCAGTTGGAAGCCGTTAATATCGAAAGTTCCGATTCGACTCGAGGCAATGATCTCTCGGTTTTCAGACCAAGGCGAGTATTCATTGTAACCAGCTGCGTCAGAATAAACATCGTCGATAAGGTCGAATTGAACCCATTCAATTCCACCTTCAAGTTCAATTTCAGATGAAACCACCCCTATGGGGTGGAGCAAAGGAGATGTACTTTGCAAGAGAAAAAGAGTGATGAGAGCGATTGCCCCAAGCATCGAGCGTTTGACTTGCACAGGGTGCCCTCCTATTGCCCTGTTTTATCGCTATGGGTAATCTGGGCCTCAAACATTGAATTCAAAAAATTGGCCATGTACTACGTTCGGCTTTGTCGTTGAAGTGTTCACTGCTCCAAACTCCAACTGAATGTGACCATAATTCTGACTGTACTTTCCCATTGTAGTCGGTATATTGTACATCGATGGAAATAAAGTATTCATCCCAAACAGTATACCCAATAACAAGCATTTCCAAATCGTCACCGGCTAATGAGGAATGGGAAGCAATTCGTTCAACCTCGATGGACATCATCCCAAGGACTTCACCGTCGATTGATTGAAACTCGATTTGAACCGAAACATCCGTAATATCACGACTGCCAACATTGTGAATTTCAGACATTATCAAATGTCCACCACGCTGAAGATACTGAGTTTCGACATCGATTGCATCACGGGGTAAAGCCCAATACCAACCGCTGAAAAGTACCCCGAGAAGGAGTAAGAAGACAATTCCTGCTAATGCAACGCGACTGGGGCTTACTTCTACGCGAATCTTATCGAAGGCTTTCGAAGCCCTTTGCATATCTTCATAGGTTTCGATTCCATCTTTATCCAACGAATAACCAAGAGATTCGATTTTTTGAAGTCGGGCTACATCGAGTAAACCGACTGATTTAATATCATCTTCATGAACCAGCATATCACCATGCTCGTTGACGGCTATGAGGCGTTCATCAGACATAAAATCACCATACCAAGGCCAAACCACTGGCAATAACCGTCGTAATTGGTTCAACAATCAACACGTGTCGTGTCTCAATGCTGTCACCTGTGAGAGAACCGATCAGTGAGAGATCTGTAACCATGCCATTGACACCAATCGATGAAGCGGTCGGCAATGGCCCAGTAAATTGGGCATCAAGTAAGACAGCACGACCACTGAAGGAGTGGCCTTCAAGGAAACCGGTGGTATAACTCGGTTCAACCGTTGCTTCAGCGCTGGCTACAATTCGACCATTGGTAATATCATCTAAAACGATTATTGGATATTGGAATGGGCCTGTATAGATTTGAATGGTCGCGGATTTGAGGTTTTGTCCTATCACTTCAATTCGGTCAATGGTCACACCGGGCGAGGAAGGCAAATTTGTTTGTTTGAGGTAAAGTTGTTTGACGCCTTGACCTGAAGATGCCACACGCATGCCCCAATCATCTGTTGTTTCAAGCACGAAGTCCGAAGGGAGGTCGACAGCCAAAAGTAACACATCACCTTTGGTATCAACCGAACGCCCTGTTGCTTCAAGATACAGGTCCATGTCATCGGTATTGGATTGGTAATCCAGTTCCATCATCCCTTGGAATGATACATCTGCTCGGATGTCAAAGTTGTTATTCGGTTGAGCTGAAAGATTCATGAAGCCTGGTAAATCGCGCATAAAGGCGGTAGCGGGCCACCAGAATCCATCGACGTAGCGCATTTGCTGAATCATCAAGGATTCTGCCGAATGACCATCGATTTGATATTGAGTTGGAACCTTGAGATTGATGAGGAAAATATCGCCAATGGTTGTTGAAAAATCGGTCGATTGAGGAACGCCAACAATCAACGACTCAACTCGACTTAGAGCACGCCTATCGATAAAAATAGCATGAACAGAATCAAGGCGAGTACCTAAATCGTAGTGCATATCAATAGAAACTCGGGGCACTGTAAGGTTGTCTTGAGTTGAAAATACTGCATTTGCTTCGACATTATGAGGACCACTGGTGTCAAGACCTGCAAGAACCAATTCAATATCTCGACCTTCTAATCCGTTGACAATAATGCTCAATTGTTGCCGCTTTGGAGTCCACTGTTCAAGATAGAGGTCCAATTCATACATGGGAATTTCACCCTCCATCCGGAAATCATATTCCAAGAGTATTCGACCTGTCGGCATACTTGGTAGCCAAGAACGAAGATGCCAAGAACGACGGACTTCATAGGTGATACCTTGCTCTTCCCAGATACTAAGGTTGACTCCCTCCATTTCGGAATCCAAAATTATTCCATCCTCGAGGGCCATCAAAAGTTGGTCGATATTGGTGATGTTTGCAGCATTCAGTCCGTCAAACACATTTTGGTATTCATCTAAATGTATTCTGTGATCTGCTAAGGCGTCATTGACAACACTTCGGCTCGATAAAGTATAATTCGGCATTCGTGACAGGTTAAAAGTCACCACTGTTGCTTCGAAAACTTCCATACCAAGTCCATGTGACCATTCAGGTTGTTCAACAACATTCGTACCTTTTTGAATATCCATCGTAACATTGAAAAGTTCTCCAGTCACCAAATCAAGACCCAATGACATGTCTTCATCACTTGATTCAAGTCCACCTAAATCAACAACAGTTGAATAAACAAAATCATTGACAAGCGAACCGAAATTTACCAAGTCTCCTAGGAAAAAGGAAAGCGCTTGAACGCCATCCCCTTCATCAAAAGTTGGCAATTCAAGCCCTGTTGAATCGACATCACTTGGATAGGCCACAATAATATTCGCTGGTAAAGGATCGATGGTGATTCGACCGTTCATACCTTTGAATTTGTCTTCGTAATCAGTTTCATCTTCAAGCAAGATGTTCATCGGTGAAGAATCGGCTCGAATCAACTCGATTCTCGAATTGCCTTCTGGCCCGATGGCACCTGGGTCGAGTGGCGAGAGGCGGCGGATACTTGTCACATCTGAAATTGCAGTGCTGAGGCTGGTTTCTCCAGTCGCTTCATCGACCCAAAATCGGAAATGGTCGCCATCCATGGTGAGTGGTTGCGTAGCATTGGTCAATTGAATTTCAATCGAATCCATCGGCATTGAAGCTACATAACCCACGGTATCACCCAAAATCAATTGGAATGAAGAAGGTAAACCGCTGAGGCGTATTGCATTGCGTTGTCCATCGCCGTTACCGCCATAGGTAATGGTGCCAATTGGGACGGAGGCTGAATAGGTCAAAGCCTCTGAAGTTTGGGTGACGTTGAATGTGCTTGGTCGATTGGAAAGGGTAGCAGACTGTTGATTCGCAGAAAGTAAATCGCCATCATCATGCAAGATGTGCCCAATCAATAACGGTCCACCGCTCACACCATGTAATTCCATGTGACGAATATCGTTGATTGGGTCATACTCATGGCTGATGCTGGAAATTCCACCCATTCGAGCACTCATGGCAATGGGAACGAGAGGGGCTTGAGGACCAAGCCGCCCATTGACCGTTCTAATATTGGCATCTTCGGACAGTAAAATATGGTCGATTTCAGGTAACCATGGTTGGTCGCTGCTTGAGATCGCAATTGAAACTGAACCAATTTCCATTGGCCCGCGAGTTGAGGTTGGTAAACTGAGTCGGACTTGATTGTAGCAATTCAAACGAATCGCTCCACCTGATGCACCGGCTGTTCCAACAATCGATTCAGGAAGACCATTGACCACATCGCCAATATCGAGTACCACTTCAATAATGGTCAACAAAGCATTGTCAAATATTTGTGCAATACTATTGAGATTAGGATTGTCATAATTAACACGACTTAATCCGCTTTCAGGAATTTCAAAACTCCCCGCTACAATGATGACCTTTGGTACATTGGTAATATTCATGACAATTGATGATGAATCTGAAGCATAACCTCCACGCATGAATGTCGATTTGTACTGCAGTTCATCGATGGATTCAGTTGCCACAATCGCAACCAGCGTAGTTGGAGGCGATGCGGGGTTTACTGGAAGTGTTGGGTCATCGACATTGTTGTCCTTATCGTCAGTGAAATTCTTGATGGCGATAATCATTGAAAGGCGGGTTGGGATTTCCCCCGGCAAATCTGTACCACCTGGTTCCTCTCCAATCATAGTGAAAACAGCCGCTATTTCATCAGGATGAAGTGTTCCAGAGGGTAGGCCTCGAATCCAAGTACGAGAATCTGTAATGTTTCCAAAGAGGGATTCTCCCTCTGATGTGTTGGAGCGGTCCTCGAAATAATGCAGGTACATATCTGCCCCATAGTCTGAATAAATCTCTACTGTATCGAAGGTGTTTTGTCCGAGGTTGTCGTTGCGCAAGGTAATATCAACTTCGTTTGGCAATCGAGTATCGCCAATTTCAGGGTGGAATCCCGCATCGATATAGGCAGTTTCGAGTACTTTGACGGTCGTTCCTCCATTGTCGCCTTCGAATCGGATGAAACCAACACCAAGGCCAAAGCCACATTTATGTTCATCACTTTCAGCATCATGGTCGAGAAGTGGGTCATAATAACTCGAACCATCATCACAATTTGATTGGCGGTTCGAACTGTCAGCATCTGGATTCGACGCACGAATAGCATACGGTGCCGAAATCGAAGTGAGGCTCAAATCTGAGGAATTCACTCCACCGGTGACGAGGCCTGCAAGAAAGTCAACGGTATTGAGTATCACACTATTTACGCTGAATGTCATCTTCTGTATACCCACACCGAGTGTAAAGTCATGAGGAGGTTGTGTGAAACGAGTATCGATGACAATTGCATACGATTCGGAGTCGTCAAGCGTGACATCAAAAGCAAAACCTTTCATCAAACTTACTTCGAGGTGCGACATGTTATCCCACAATAAATCGTTTTGATTGAGTGCGGTTACTTTCCACTGGAACGTTGGACGGATCCAGAACTCTTCGATGCATTGAATGATAAATGGGGCCACGCCGCAATCTCCAGACTCAAATCCAAAGCCATCACCTAGAGTCCCGATACCTTCAATGGTCAAACCAACCTCAAGGTCATGAACAGAATCACCATCAATATCGATTCTATTTGTGAATAAAGAGATATTACTGATATTGAGTCCAACAATGATATCTCCGGTAAATGTTGCCGTGACCCATGCTTCATGTGACGGCCCATTATCACGTGAAGTGAAATTAACATAGACGGCATAGGTGTTAATTCCGATGGCCAAGGGGTCAGTTAATCCCAATGATTCGACTGAAAATAAGGTCTCAAACAAGTTGTAAGGCCAACCTTCGGGTTGGGTTGAAGCATCCAGTAGAAATTCATACGGCCGTGGATGGTCTGCTACAAAAGGAGAAGAGTCTCTTAACTCCAGACTCTCCAGATAGCCGCTTGCTTGAGACAATGGGTCGCTTGAATCAACTGGTCGTTGGGCGAGATCAACGGCATTGAGAGCAGCTACAGCCCCGAGTGCAGCAACACTTGCTTCATCGTTCTCAGTACGCTTCGACAATATATCGTCTAATTCGTCGAGGATCCCGAAATCGTTTCGAGAAACTGAAAGTTCTGCGCCAACAGGTTGAGCCAAGGAGATAAACATCAATAAAACCATGGCCACCGCCATTCGACGAGGGTCGGAACTTTGTGGCAAACCAACACGAATAAGACGCGGTTGGCTCTCTACCATGCAAGTAGCAAGAATCCCAACTATGAGAACCCATCCCCTTGGTGTATGGGAAAAGTCACACTCTTGACTACCCGCCCTACGGGCGGAGGATTTCAAGCGGTTATTGTAGCATCCAGAGAACAGGTTGGACAAGCAACAACAATTGTGTTGACACCTTCTGGAATTTGAATGGCGAACACGCTTGAACAGCCTTGACAGGTGATTTGCTGGGGTGCTGCTTCGGATGACGCGGTTGGCTGGGACTGTTTGAATACTGGCTTTGTCGATGGCGTAGTCATTCCTTCAGGGAGTGAAACTCCTCCACTTTTAACAACGGTTTGAGTTGGCTCGGTTGGCTGAGACTGTTGGGATACTGGCTTTGTCGATGGAGTTGGCATTTCTCCAGGGAGTGAAATTCCTCCACTGTTGACAACGGTTTGAGTTGGTGCTGTAGGGTAGAGTTCGTTGGTAGTTTTAGGTGTTGTTTGGGTAATGGGTTGGGCCGAAGGTGGAGGTGATTCGTCATTGAACAACGCCATTGCATCTGCTGCTGCTGCTTGACTGCCTTGAGAGATTGGCTGTTGAGTAAAAGTTGGTGGTGCAAAACTGCTCTCTTGCGATGCCTGTTCGGTTGATTGTGAACCATAGATTGCTGCCATTTCAGCAGCCTTTTCATCTTCAATCTTCGAAGAAGTGGTACGAACTTCACCCGCATCAAGCCCCGCAAGAACAATCGCTGACGAAAACAGCGGTATTTTTCGAGTGCTGGAAACGACCGCCAAATGGGCTTCTGCTTCAGCCATGCTCAAGCCTCTACCAACGAGTAAATCCTTTGCGATTCCATTTTGCCAACGTCGATGACCAAGAAGTGCAACGGCCATAGTGAGCGTTCCGACAAACAAAACCACCAACAAGATCCCAGCAATACTGCCCTTTTCGGGGAGTGATTCAACGGTGAGTGTGAAAGCATGGCTATCAGAGTTATTTGATTGGTCAAAGACGGTCAATACAACATCATAGCGTCCGGATTTTTCGAATTCCAAATCAGTTGAAGAACCAGTTTGGTCTGCATCATCACGAGGATTTCCGTTGCCATCGGTATCCACCTCTGGGCTGAGGTCCCAGTGATAGCGCAAAGAAGTGACGGGGTCGTAAGGGTCTGAGGCTTGTACAGTACAGGTGATTGCCTCATTGACCAATCCATTCGATGGAAGAAGATTGAGACTGGAGCTTTTCAAGATTGGGAGGCTGGCATCAGTGACCAATAAGGTGGTCGAAATACTGTTTGAATTACCGGAGGCATCGGTTACAGTCAATGCGACACTATGGGTGCCAATATCGGACCACGAGAAGGCCACTGAACTGTTTTGTCCGTAAGGAATACCATCCAAGTTCCATGCACACATACTTACCGCATGGTCGTCAGTGCTTCCATCGCAATTGAGTACAATTGATTCATTGGAAATGAGTTTCCATCCACCGCTTATGGGTTGTCCATTACCACCAATTCGGGCAATTGGATTGACAACATCAAGCACAGAAATGACCGATGTTGCAGAAGCGGATGAACCGGTCGGTGAAGTCACAGTTAGCGTGACTGTTCGATCTCCAGGTGTGTCCCAAAGGGCGAGGACTGCCCATCCTGTTGCATCGCCATCATTTGACGCATCGCCATCATTATCAGCGTCAACCAACGCATCAAAATCCCATGATGCAGAAGCGATTTGATTGAGGCCGTTCGGAGTAGATGAGGCATCCAAAGTAATCCCATTACCGATGGCTGTGCTCCCATTCCCGTTGTCGGTAATGATTGGATTCAATTGAGGAGCGAGTTCAACACGAACGGACATTCGAACAGCGCTGATTCCATCTGCACCACCGACAGGAGTGTCGGTATTATCGGCTACAACAATCAACTCTTCACCGTCCAATTCATTTGGGACAATCCAAGAAAACGAAGCGGAACCTTCGACCGATTGTAACGAAGCACCGGTGATGAAAAGAGAACCGACTCCTCCTGAAGTGTAGAGATTATTCATGCCACGAGTTTGCAGATAAACGTCTCCATTTCCCTCCAATGACCATGCGGAAACTACAACACTCGTACCTGCATCAAGTCGTAAATCATCTCCTGAAAGAAGAGTTTGGGATGAATCATTTTCCATCGCAATTAGATTGTGAAATGGAGTCCAGTACGATTCGGTGATTGGAGAGATTGTAAGGCTAGCTCGACTATCGACTCCTCCTTGGTCGCCCATTCCTTGGTCGCCTGAATGGGCAAGGTTATCAAACACAATGTACCATGATTTGGCGTTGATTGAAGCCGGGACTTGCCAATGGAATTGATAACTTTTGTTCTCCGCAGATTCAGTTGAAGGGACCTGTTCAAATGAGTTGCGATATGATTGTCCAAGTTCGTAGGGTTGAATTGAATTTTGGTCGAATATCAAAATATCTAAAGGCCCTTCACTGACAATGATCGAAAGGTCATAGACATCACCTGGCGTTAAAACTCCGAGGTTGACTTTGATACAGGCTCCGTTTCCAATCACTTGTGAACTGGAAAAACTGTCAGGCGTATCATCCAAACAATTCACTTCAGCACGACCTTCTGTAGCCAAGGATGAGGCCGGAATCAGCATCATGCTGAGAAGTAACGCAACAAAGAGAGAGGAGCGCATACACCGCTGTAAGTCGTTATCCACTTGAATGATGTGGCCGTTTGCTCAAGATGACCAGCCGTCGCCAGTCCAAACTAAATGGCTGATTGAGCCTGAATCTGAAATTTTGATTCGGTCGCCATCAACTGCTGCAGACACTGTAACTTCACTTGATTCAAGTGCATGCTTGGCTTCTGAAAATGGTATTTGGGCATCTTTAAGTCGGGCACTAAAATGAGTCAAGACAAGATGGCGAGCATTACAAGCCAGCGCAGTTCTTGCAGCACCCGTACTCGTGCTGTGGAGGAATTCATCAGCCCATTGTTGAGATTCGGCTAAGAATGTCGATTCATGAACCAATACATCGACTCCAGAAAGAGTGGTCAATCCCTCCGCCATTTCAGATGTATCACCTGAGACCACAATGCGTGTCATAGGGCGTTTTTCGCCGCGAAAATCTTGTGCTTTCAATGAAATACCGTCATCCATTGTCAGGTCTTGACCTGCCGAAAGTTGAGTTTTTTGCTCATCAGTCAATCGCAACTCTGCGGCTTTTAGTCGGTTAAATTTACCTGCACCCCCCTTGGATTCAAGCATCCACGCACATGAAGGAACGGTGTGATGCGTTGCTAACGGTTGTATGCGGTTTTTCTTCCAGCCTTCAGGCTGAGGCATGCTATCGAGCGTTGTGGCTGTACCATCGCTCGCCATCTCAAGCCAGCGTTCTGCGGCAATATCTCCAAGTATCCAGCGAACCGAATATCCCAGATTTTCCGTTGTTGCCCCAAGTTCTTGCCAGCCTCTTATTTGCCGAGCTAATTCTGCAGTAGGTGCTGATTCTGGAATTGCTTCACCGTTAAGGACAGCGTCAAAGACTTCTGCCGAAGTAGGGCCGATTACCAAAAGTGGGGTCTCTCGCTTGTCTAATGCCATGGTATGCATCCACGGCAGCACGCCCCAGGTGTGATCTAAATGCCCATGCGTCAAACAGACGACTTGAATTCGTGATGCTCGTAAAGTACTGCCTTTGTCATGCGCCTTTAATCGCTTACGTTGGTCAGCATATCGAGTTTGAAAACCTTCACCAGCATCGATGACTGCTATGCCATCTTCACATTGAAGCAGACTGCCGCTGACTTGCCTTTTACCTGTTGGACGAGCCGAAGAAGTTCCGAGAATATGTAATTCCATACGCATGAAAACACCTCAACTCTGCAGTGGTATTGGCGTTGGTGGAAACCAACGGAGCAAAACAATTCGGTCGATACCTCGAATCCAACGCCAAGGAACTGCGACGTGTACTGAACCTTCGACGAGTTCCTCTTCAGTATCTCGAACAAATAAGTGTGTACAGGTCAATCCATTGGCATCAATCACCGCATCGTGAACGACGCCCAAACGACGCCCATCAGGCAAGAAGACTTCGAGACCCGTGAGTCGGGAGACAGAATCTTCACCTTCAGTCATTTGTATCCCTCGTCATTGCCACCAGCCGAGGGGCAATAAAAGAATCCCGAGATTTCGACTTATCTATGCCATTGAAGGATTTGAATTTAAAGTCGTATTCTGTTTCAAATAAATTCTAAATCCGTTCCAATATTAGCCATCATCTGTTTTGTCGGCGCATTTGTTTGAGCAGTTCCTCCCCGGTAGCCAGTCACTCGAATAGAACGACCAACAGTCAAGGTTGTATTTCCACTAAACACAACTGGTCCGCGTAAAAGGTATGGCGCATAGTAGCGGTTTTGCTGGCTCAGTTGGACTGGTATGTTCGCCGGATAAATGGCTTTTCAACGATGAAGAAGAAGCCATAAATTCCTATGTGGCACGCAAGGGCGAAAATCAGGCCCACGAGGGAACCCGTAACCAAAGCTGGGCCGTAGGCATGGATATTTCCGACACCGTACATTGGATTGCCAAACTTCTTGTAAGGGCCACGTACTGTAAACTCGCCGTGAGACCTTTCGACAAGCAAATCCCGAAAATAATAAGTGTCTATGCCGACAATCCAGGTTGCCCAAAACTTAACTCCAAAACCGACCACAGTCAACAGGACAAACAGGCTCACCCTCAGGGCAAATGGTAGTGGAATAACTGCACCGGTATGAAGGGCTGCTGCAGCAACACCTAAGCCGACGTTAAAGAATAACAGACCGAAAATCATGTCGTAAAATTGTATGGCCTTTTTCTCACCAAATTTTCCAATCACAACCCGCTTAAGACTGGTACCAAGAATCAAACTGATCCCAATATAGTAACTCACCCAAGTGCCGATGGAGTACGCAAAAAACCACTCGGATTGCTCAGCCTGATAAAACAACCAAACGCTCGCAAAGAGCAACGGAATCCATGCAAAAAGAGTACGGCCTGCATCAAGCCGGAGCCCCGACATTGCTACGCCAACATTGATCACTTTCCGAATGGATTTGAAAATGTTCTTCGCTGAATTGGTCTCCATGCCACTCCTAAAACGCCAGCAGTATTATCTTTGTGCCAACTCCAGAAAGGCCAAGAATTCTCTATCTCTGGCAATACAGAAGGCCCTTTGTATGGGTGGGTTAGGAAGGTTAGCGTTGTAGAGTGCCGACGAAAAACTCTTGTGAGTCAGACAGAGAAATACCTTGTATTTAGATAAGCAAGTTTATTCAATACATGCGGCAGGTTTGAACATGTTTAGGCGCTTTCTCACCCGCGGTAAGATTCAAAGCAGCGGCTTTGTTGAAAGGGTTGGTTTTGTTTACATCGATGCAGAAAACTCGATTGCTAACCCTGAAGACTATATGTCATCTATTGAAAACCACTTGGGGACTAAACCGAAAGAATCTGTCGCGTATTCCAAGTGGTCAGCAAATTCACCATTGGCTAAGAAATACAGAAGTGCTGGTTTTCGTTTAATTCAAGCTGACTCTGGAGAAAATAATGCGGACATAATGATGTCTCTCGATGCATATGAAAAGATTCGTGATTTGGCCGACCAAGGAATAGAGGGTAATGTCTACATTTGTTTTCATGGAGATAAAGGATTCACACATCTTTTAGAAAAGTTGCGAGCAGTCAAAGGTTGGAAATCCATTTGGGTGACTTCGAACAAAAAACAAAACAAAATGATTGCGAATGCATCAAGCGAAGTTCTCCTTATTTCGTCATCTAAATCAACGGACAAGAAGCCGACCAAAACGATTGTAAAAGCACCAAGAAAGGTTCGTCAAGCACCCCCTTCAAGAAAAAATATTAAGAGTAATAATTTAGACTTTAAACCCATAATCCTACAATTAATACAGAATGGCGCTACAAATTCAGCAACTTTAGGAAAGGCAATTATTGGATATCAAGGAGATAATAATTGGGCTGAAACAGGAAAAGAAGCCTTCAATTTGAATTTCGGACTTTCAAAAACAAATTCGTATGTCAACACCATTAAACAATTTATGAGTGATTCAATTGATGTTGGTGAAGGCCCAAGATACACATTTTCAATCAAAGGCAAAAAACAATCAATTCCAAAGACGAGTATTCCTATTACAAAGGCAAATATTCCGGCACAGAATTTAGATTTTAAACCTGTACTCCTACAACTTATACAGAATGGCGCGACAAATTCAGCGACCTTGGGTCAGGCAATTATTGCATACCAAGAACAAAATAATTGGGCTAAAACAGGAAAAGAAGCTTTCAATTTGAAGTTCGGACTGCCAAACTCAAATTCGTATGTCCAAACTATTAAACAATTTATGAGTGCTTCAATTGATGTTGGTAGTGGACTGAACTCTACATTCTCAATCAAGAATAAAACACAATCAATTCCAAAAGCAAAAGCAAAAGCAAAGGCAAAGGTGAGGACCCCGGTAAAGGTCTCGGTAAAGAATTTGGACTTTAAACCAATTATATTGCAATTAATACAGAATGGAGCGACAAATTCAGCGACCCTCGGACAGGCAATTATTGGATATCAAGGGGATAATAATTGGACTGAAACAGGGAAACAGGCCTTCAATTTGAAGTTCGGACTTACAAAAACGAATTCGTATGTCAACACCATTAAACAATTTATGAGTGATTCAATTGAGATCGAAGGAAACGGACCAAAATACACATTCTCAATCAAGGATAATTAACAACGCTTTCAACTCGAAGCGATTTAAGTTTCAACATCTGGTATGGTGTAGAAGTAAGCCTTAGCGTAGAATCATCTTCAATCTGATGCTGTGGGTAGCGACGCATTAGAGTAAGAGGCCTAATCCTTACTCTATCAGCAAATGTAGTGAAAATCATCAAATCAGTCTAATTCACGCACCTTCATCAGTATTTCAATATCGCTGGAAGAAATCTTTTGATTCGACATATGCGCTTCATCGGTTGATTTCGACGCTCATACTCAATGATTTCATTGATTGAATGGTAATCTTTCTCATTGGTTGTTGGAAGGGTCGGCACAGATTATTGCCAAAGAAGATATACTCTCGGTGTATTGCAGTACTGATGAAGAAGAGTAGTACTTGCCCAAAATGTTTCGATGAGGGAGTGAAAAAAAACGCAATAGGTGGGTGGCAAAACATGGCACTCGGCGAAATTTACAGGTGTACTGGGTGCGGCTACTCAGAAATATGGTCTTCAAAATCACACAATAAACAAATAAATGCACTAGCCATTACTTCAATAATAATAGTGTTGGGAGGCATAGGCTACTTATGTTTTAGAATCTATACTACTACGTGAAATAGGTAACAACCAAAACCAAAAGCCCTCATAGGTAGCCGATTGGCATGGGCGATGAGAAAAAACCACCTCAAGTTAAGATCCTACTGCCAGACCCATATGGCCGGGGTTTCTCAAGAAATGAAGACCCTTTGGTAAGAACTAAAGCAGTTTGACAATCACAAGATTCAAACAGGTTATTCTATGGTAAAATGGCGAGAAGCCCAGTAATTTTATTTTTTAAGACCTTCGTTGGGTTTGGTTTTGCAGTTGCAGCAGTAAGTTGGAAGGGTCCCTCTTCAAACCATGGGTAGTTGGAACGCTAGCGACGCGTGAGATGCCTGTTGCAAGGGTGTACAGAGGGTAATTTCAAGAAATGTGATTCTTTTAACGGTTCAATTTTATCCATTGAGGTTTTAAGAAATAACAGATTGGTTAATTCATGCGCGTTATGCTAACTAACTTTGTTGCCTTATTGTTAATGTTCCTTTTGGTTGCTCAAACTGCCTCACTTACTGTGACACATGATGTGAATACAACGATGTTAACATCGGAGACGAATGGTGAAGATTCTTTTTCTGTTTCCGCTCGGAATGGCCCTTTCTGGAGCAGCCCGGTCACACTCGACAGCACAGATAGCGTCGGCGAGGATTCCTCATTAGCGATAGATTCCAGTGATAACCTGCACGTGACCTATCTTGACGACACCAATGGCAATCTTGAGTACATGACCTATGATGGCTCTTCTTGGAGCACACCGGTCTCACTCGATAGCACAAATAACGTCGGCGAGTATTCCTCATTAGCGATTGATTCCAATGATAACCTGCACGTGACCTATTATGACAACACCAATGACAATCTTGAGTACATGACCTATGATGGCTCTTCGTGGAGCACACCGGTCTCGCTCGACAGCACAGATAACGTCGGCTATCAATC
>Ga0308019_10000383_pt1 | contig 27692 bp, 23 predicted proteins | sample Neamet284_FD_203135 | JGI IMG/M metagenome (GOLD analysis project Ga0308019, IMG submission 203135) | Marine microbial communities from water near the shore, Antarctic Ocean - #284 | ecosystem: Environmental > Aquatic > Marine > Unclassified | place: Southern Ocean | collected 2014-10-01
CGTGTCTCAGTACCAGTGTGGGGGATCCCCCTCTCAGGGCCCCTACCTATCGTAGTCTAGGTGAGCCGTTACCTCACCTACAAACTAATAGGACGCATGCTCATCTTTTACCGTTAAAACTTTAATCTAAAAGTCATGAAACTTAAAGATATTATAGAGGATTAATCCAAATTTCTCTGGGCTATACTCTAGTAAAAGGTAGATTGCATACGCGTTACGCACCCGTGCGCCACTCGTCATCTGGTGCAAGCACCAATGTTACCGTTCGACTTGCATGTATTAGGCCTGCCGCTAGCGTTCATCCTGAGCCAGGATCAAACTCTTCATTGTAAAACTTTAAATAAATTTAACAACTTGAATTCGAAATGGAATTGTACTCAAAATGGGTCTTACTTAATTCTAAATTATGTAAACATAATTTTACGCTGTCTATCTCAATATTTTCAATGAACTTAAGCGATACTTCTTTTGTAACGCGGTTGCAAATATACACTGCTTTTTGAATCCCACAAACTTTAATTATAAAAAAATAGAATATTTATTAAAAACATTAATTTTCCTCATATAACTATTCAAAAAAAAGTTCATTTAATCATTTTTTAAAGAGAGTTTAATTGACTTATCTGCATAAGCTCTTTTAAGAACGTCTTCAATAATTGCGTCTTCTTTAATATTAACTGGGTTATATTCTTTTTTTAATGAAATATCAAAAAGTTTAGCTAAAGAACTATAAGAGAATGCTCTAAACCCATTTCTTAGTTTTTTGATCTGATTATATACTGTTTCACCTGTTTCTCTATACACTAACTTAATTAATATTTGACCTTCTGTTGTTGTAAGTTTTTTCAATTCAGCTGAAAACTCTTTCTCAATATATCTTTCAACTATTTTGGTGTATTTTTTTTTCTTTGATCTTGACTTAATCAAAGGAAGTCTTTTATTTAACTCAGCTAATCTTTGTGACGCCAAAACAGCATAAGGGTAAACTTTTAAGGTCTTTCTTCTAATAGTATAATACCTTAGTTTGTCTTTATCATTTTTAAAATCAAGTGAGGGATAAACAGTTACTTCTTTTAAATCAATTGATTTAGAAGCTATTGAATCCCCTTTAATCAAAATATGCACATCTAGTTCTTTATATGTATTTTCTTGTGAGTTTGAAAATAAACACCAAAACATAGAGATTAAAAAAAACTTCTTTCGCATTTTTCAAAATTACAGCAATATATTTAAGTATTTATGTATTTTTGAAATCAAATTATTTCCAATGGCAACAAAAAAAATACTTAACAAGAAGTCAATAGACTTTTTAGAAAAATATCTAAACAATCCATCACCAACTGGTTATGAATGGGAAGGTCAAAAAATATGGATGGATTACTTAAATCCATATGTAGACGAATTTATAACTGACACTTATGGAACTGCAGTTGGAGTAATCAATCCAGATGCCAAGTTTAAGGTTGTAATTGAAGGACATTCGGATGAAATATCCTGGTACGTTAATTATATTACTGACAATGGATTAATATATGTAATTAGAAATGGTGGAAGTGATCATCAGATAGCTCCGTCAAAATGGGTTAACATACACATTAAAGATGGTGGTATTGTTAAAGGTGTTTTTGGTTGGCCAGCTATTCATACCAGAAAGCCAGGGAAAGAAGAACAGCCAAGTATGGATACGATTTTTATTGATATTGGTGCAAAAAACAAAAAAGAAGTTCTTGAAATGGGCGTTCATGTTGGTTGTGTTATTACATATCCTGACAAATTCCATATATTAAATAAAGATAAATTTGTTTGTAGAGCAATCGACAACAGAGCCGGTGGATTTATGATTGCAGAGGTGGCAAGATTATTACATGAAAACAAGAAAAAACTTCCTTTTGGCTTATATGTAACTAATTCTGTTCAAGAAGAAATTGGATTAAGAGGAGCTGAAATGATTTCGCAAAGAATTAAACCTGATTTGGCTATTGTTACTGATGTTTGTCATGACACGTCCACTCCAATGATAAATAAAAAATCTCAAGGAGACAACACTATGGGTTCAGGACCAGTAATCTCTTATGCACCTGCAATTCAAAACAAGTTTAGGGAAAGAATAATAGAAACTGCTGAAATCAATAAAATTCCATTTCAAAGACATGCTTCTTCTAGAAGTACAGGAACTGATACTGATGCTTTTGCTTATAGTAATGGAGGAGTTGCTTCTGCCTTGATTTCTTTGCCGCTCAGATACATGCACACGACTGTTGAGATGGTTCAAAGAAATGACGTAGAAAACGTCATCAAATTGATTTACGAAACTCTACTTACAATTGAGCCTGGTGAAGATTTTAATTACTTTGACTAAAGTTCTTTTGAACCTACAATAATTTGATCAACTACTTCTGGATTAAGTAAAGTAGAAACATCTCCTATGTTATTGATGTCATTTGAAGCTATTTTCCTTAGGATTCTTCTCATAATTTTTCCGCTTCTAGTCTTTGGTAGACCTGGAACAATTTGAATAATATCAGGCTTTGCTATAGGTCCTATTGTTTTTGAAACTAAATTTTTAATTTCGTTTACAAGCTGATCATTTTGCTTATTAGTGTTGATAATAACAAAAGCCCTTAAAGCATTGCCTTTTATTTCATGGGGATAACCAATAACCGCACTTTCAGCTACTATTGGATGTGAATTAATTGCATCTTCTATTGGGGCAGTTCCTAAATTATGTCCAGAAACTATTACTACATCATCTACTCTTCCAGTAATCCTAAAATTTCCCTCGCTATCAATTAGTGCACCATCTCCGGGAAAGTAATACCCAGGATAAGCAGAGAAATATACCTTTTTGTAGCGATCATGATTTCCATAAATTGTTCTTGCAATAGAAGGCCATGGAAACTTTATAGCTAATACACCTTCTTTATTAAATCCAGTTATCTCATTTCCTTTTACATCCAATAAAACAGGTTGAACCCCTATCATAGGTTTAGTGGCATAAGTTGGCTTCTGTTTTGTCACTCCAGCTAAAGAAGATAACATTATTCCCCCCGTTTCAGTTTGCCACCAAGTGTCAACTATAGGACATTTACTATTTCCAATATTTTCATTGTACCAGTTCCAAGCCTCTTCATTAATTGGTTCTCCAACAGATCCTAAAACTTTCAAAGATGATAAGTCAGAATTATTAACGAATGAAATAGAATGTTTTGCCAATGCTCTTATGGCTGTTGGAGCTGTATAAAAATGTGTTATTTTATGTTTTTCACATATTTTCCAAAACCTATCAAATTCAGGATAAGATGGAACTCCTTCAAACATCACTGATGTAGCTCCTGAAAGCAAAGGACCATAAACTATATAACTATGTCCTGTAATCCATCCAATGTCAGCTGTACACCAATATATGTCACCTGGATTATATTGAAATACATTTAAAAAAGTATAAGCAGAATAAACCATATATCCTCCGCAAGAGTGAACCATTCCTTTAGGCTTTCCTGTTGAACCTGAGGTATATAGAATGAACAACATGTCTTCTGAATCCATTGTCGTTGCTTCGCAATAACTATCAACTTTAAGAATCTCATTATGCCACCACTTTTCATTACTGTTCATTAAAACCTCTTGTCCTGTTCTTTTTAATACAATTGTAGTTTCTATGTTAACACAGTTTTTCAAAGCTTCGTTAGCAATTTCTTTTAAGGCTATTGTTTTATGTCCTCGAAAACTTCCATCAGCAGTTAACAACATTTTACACTCAGAGTCATTTATTCTTGCGGCTAAAGCAGTAGCTGAAAATCCAGCAAAAACAACAGAGTGAACTGCTCCAATTCTAGCGCATGCTAAAACAGCAATTGTCAGTTCAGGAACCATTGGCATATAAATGCAAACTCTATCTCCTTTTTTTATATTATTGTTTTTTAAAACATTAGAAAACCTACATACTCTTTGATGTAATTCTTTATATGAAATTTCCTGTGTAGATTCATTGGGGTCGTTAGGCTCAAATAGAATAGCAGTTTTATCTGGCTTATTTTTTAAATGACGATCAAGACAATTTTCAGTAATATTAAGTTTACCATTAACAAACCATTTAAATTCCGGTTTATTAAAATCAAAGTCTAAAACTTTATCCCATTTACTTTTCCAATTAAAAGTGGACGCAATTTTACCCCAAAAAGATTCAGGATCTGAAACACTTTGATTATAAAAATCATTATAATCATCCAATGATCTAGGAATAAGTTTATTAATATTTTCCAAGCTTTAAAATTTAAATCTAAATATAAAAAAAATCAACTATTGATTCAATCTATAATTAAGTATTGATTTATTTATTTGCTTAACCAGTCTTGGCCCACTATAAACAAAGCCAGTATATAGTTGAATTAAACTGGCGCCTGCTTTTATTTTATCTAATGCATCTTCAGGACTCATTATACCACCTACTCCAATAATTGGAATAGTTCCATTACTTTTTTCATGTAAAAACTTAATAACTTGTGTTGATTTTTCTCTAACCGGCGCTCCACTTAAGCCTCCTTTTTGAGTTGTTAAATCAATTGAGGATTTTAAATTCCCTCTTGACAAGGTGGTGTTTGTAGCTATTATACCATGTATTAAAGTTAACTTAACTACATCTATAATATCTAACAATTGATCATTTGATAAATCCGGAGCTATCTTTAAAAGGATTGGTTTTGGGTTTAAATAAGTGTTGTTTTTTTCTTGAATTGATCTTAATAATAATTGTAGATTATCCTTATGCTGAAGATCTCTTAAGTTTTCTGTGTTTGGAGAACTAACGTTTAATGCAAAATAATCTACGTAGGGAAAGAGCTTTTCAAAACAAATAAGGTAATCTGAAACCGCGTCTTTATTGTCAGTTAATTTATTTTTACCAATATTACCTCCAACTATAACGTTTTTGTTCTCCTTTAATCTTTCTAAAACTCTATCTACTCCGTCATTATTAAAACCCATTCTGTTAATAATTCCTTCATCATTAACCAATCTAAATAATCTTTTTTTAGAATTTCCTTTTTGAGACAGCGGAGTTACTGTTCCTATTTCAACAAAACCAAAACCAAATGAAGAAAATTGATTAATATGTTTCGCATTCTTATCAAGTCCAGCAGCTAACCCAACAGGATTAGGGAATTTAATACCAAATAATTTAGTTTCTAATTTAGGATGATTTACTTTAAAAAAAGTATTAATTAAAGGAAATAAAAAAGGAATTTTGTTAAGTAATTTTAAAATAAAAAAAGTAAAATCATGAATTTTTTCTGGATCAAAAAAAAACAATATAGGTCTTAAGAGTTTTTTATACATTTATAATTTTAACAAGCTTTTATAATTATTTCTTTTTATTTAGCTTCAAACTCATTTCGTGAGAAATAGCTGAAATTTCATATCTAATTTTTCCTGCCATAGTCTCTAAAATACAAGTGTCACTTCCTTCAATTATTTCAACTATTTTACCATGAAGACCACTTTTAGTGATAACTCTTTCACCCTTTTTTAATTGAGTTAAAAAATTTTTTTCTTTTTTCTGCTTTCTCATTGGTCCCAAAATCATAAGAAAAAAAATGGCACCTGTAAATAACAATAAAGGAATTACGTCCATATTAGTTTGTTTTAGGAGTTACTATAGCTTTAATATTTAATAATTGCTTTCCGGCTGAGGTGTTTGTGACTAAAGTCACAGTTTTTCTCTGTAAACCAGGCTTATTAGAAGAATCAAATTTTACTTTTATAACACCAGATTCCCCAGGTTTTATGGGCTGATCTTTTGGATATTCAGGGACAGTACAACCACAACTTCCTGAGGCATTAGAAATTATTAAGTCTGACGAACCAACATTGGTAAATGAAAATGATGTTTCGACTATATCTCCGTCAGATATCTCACCAAAATCATGATTAGATTTATTAAATTCTATTTCAGCAAGGTTTCCACTATTATTGATTCTTTCTGTGGTTGATTTAATGTTTTCAGCTTTTATCTTTTTTGAGGGGTCAGAGTTACATGACGTTAAAAAAAAGGCAATTGCAAAAGCTACTAAAAAAAAAGTAACCGATAACCTAATGTTGTTTTTTGTTGTTTTCATAATTTAAATTTATATATCGTTAAAAATAGTAAATAATTGCAAACCTCTTTTATTTTTATTTATTCTTCCTTCATTTTCAAATTGTTTTGAAAGAGAATCCATAATTCCATTTATAAAAATATTGCTTTTATCACTAGAATACTCTTTAGCTATCTCTAAATATTCGTTAATTGAAACTTTTAATGGAATAGATTTGAAAAACAAAAATTCAGATAAGCACATTTGAAGAAGAATTAAATCAATTTGAGCAATTCTTTCGTTGTCCCAGTTAGGAGTGACTTTAGATATCTCATTTTGAAGTATTTCTTTATTTTTAATTACATATTTAATTAATTCAATTCCAAATTCTGCATCTTCATCGTTTTTGTAAAGTTTTAATGATATTAAAGAAGCTTTTGACCTTTGCTTTATTTTTTTTAAAGAATTTAAAACTAAGGTATTTATCAAAGGGTAATCATTAGCCCAAGATATTTCTGTATCCTCATAAAAATCAAATAATTTAGGATTTGGAGCAATTATCTTTTTAAATAAGTTTACTAAAAAAATTTTATCTTCTTCAAAAGTATTTTTGGAACCATCAGAATAGTTAATCATCAGCTCACTTTCTTTAATTGATTTCCAAACAGAATTCATTTGTTCGGGATAATCAACCCAGTAATTGATCTTTAATTTTTTTATCTGATCTAATAAAGTTTGATCGGTAGAAATCTTTTTTAGAATATAATTATTTGAAATCTTCTCTAATGATATTTCTGAAGTATTTTTTAAAAATTTTTTTTTATTCTTGACATGAAGGCCTGACGCAAATAAGTGTATTTGATTAAATAATGCAAAAGACGAAATGTATAGTTTATAAAAATTTTTATTTGAGATTAAAAAATAATTTAATTGATGATTAATGTCTTTATCTATAGATTTATCAAAAGCATATATAACTTCCATTGCTTTGATTCTTAATTGTCGACGGTTTAGCATTTAAAAGAACTGTAAATTATTTATCACAAAAATAAATCTATTTTTTTAATAAAAGACAATAATTTAATAAAGAATTAAATCATCAATAATGTATATTTGAATCTACACAAATTGATGTTAGAATTAAGACACTTAAATAAATACCTTTTTAAATATAAAACCAAAATTATTATTGGTATTATAATAACTATTATAGCAAGAATATTTGCTTTAATTGCTCCAAATCTTATAGGAGATTCTATAACTATTATTGAAAAGTATATTTCATCAGAGTCTTCTGACATTGAATTAATTAAGAGTAAATTATTAAGAAATATTTTATTAATAGTTGGCTCGGCATTAATAGCAGGAATTTTCACTTTCATAATGAGACAAATGCTAATAAACGTTTCTAGGTTTATTGAGTTTGATTTAAAAAATGAGATTTATCAAAAATACCAATCTCTAAATTTTGACTTTTACAAAAACAATAGAACTGGTGATTTAATGAATAGAATTAGTGAAGACGTAAGTAAGGTTAGAATGTATATTGGTCCTGCCATCATGTATACTATTACTACACTATCATTGTTTATAATAGTAATAACCTATATGGTTAGTGTTGCTCCAAAACTTACTATGTACACTTTAACTCCTCTACCTATACTCTCTTTTATAATTTATAAAATCAGTAAGGTAATTAATCAAAAAAGCAAGACAGTTCAGGAATATCTTTCAAAACTAACTTCATTCACTCAAGAATCTTTTAGTGGAGTGAAAATAATTAAAACCTATACAATTGGAAAATACATTAATAAAGAATTAAGTGATTTGGCCGCGGCTAGTAAAGAAAAAAATATGTCTTTAGTGAAAATACAAGCATGGTTTTTTCCATTAATGATTTTATTAATTGGGATAAGTAATATAATAGTAGTTTACATTGGAGGAATTCAATATATGAATGGAGAAATAGAGTTAGGTGTATTAGCTGAATTCATTATTTACATTAACATGCTAACCTGGCCAGTTGCAACAGTTGGTTGGGTTACCTCAATTATTCAACAAGCAGAAGCATCACAAAAAAGAATAAACGAATTTCTTAATACAAAATCCTCCATTATTAATATTTCTAATAATAAATTAAAAATTGATGGGGAAATTCATTTCAAAGACATATCTCTAACTTTCAAAGAAACTAAAATCAAAGCTTTAAGCAACATTTCCTTTGCAATAAAAAGCGGAGAGTCTATCGCTCTAATGGGTGATGTTGGTTCTGGAAAATCAACATTGTTAGAGTTATTATGTAGAGTGTACGATCCTGATGAAGGAGAAATCTTAATAGATCAAAATAATATTAAAAATATTAACATTAATGAACTGAGAAATTGTATTGGATATGTTCCTCAGTCTACTTTTTTATTTTCTGATTCCATTGAAAATAACATAAAATTCGGAAAATCGGATGCAAGTAATTATGAAATAGTTAAATCCGCTGAAATAGCCTGTTTGTCAAAAGACATTGATTTGTTTAAAAATAAATATAACACAATTTTGGGTGAAAGAGGAGTTAACCTTTCCGGAGGACAGAAACAAAGACTGGCTATTGCAAGAGCTATAATAAAAAAACCCAAAATTTTGATTTTAGATGATAGCTTGTCTGCTGTAGATACTGAAACAGAGGAAAAAATCTTATCAAGCTTAAAAGATGTGACCAAAAACATGACAGTAATTATTGCTACTCATAGAGTTTCATCAGCAAAAACCTGCGATAAAATATTAGTATTAAGAAATGGATCTATTCTAGAATTCGGATCACACGAAGACTTAATTAAAAAAAATGGATATTACTCTACTTCTTATAGGAAACAATCATCAGAAAAAGAAATTATTTAATATTTGGTGAGTTTGTTTTTTTTATTCATTTTTGAAATATAAAAATCAACTTATTATGGAAGACAGAAAATACAACGATGCTGAGGATATTTTTTCGAAAATACTTAGAGCTGGTAGAAGAACTTACTTTTTTGACGTTAGATCTACAAAGGCGGGGGATTATTATTTAACAATTTCTGAAAGCAAAAAGTTTACAAATGAAGATGGAACTTTTTATTTTAAAAAACATAAAATTTATTTATACAAAGAAGACTTTGAAGGTTTTTCAGATTTACTTGAAGAAATGACAAAATATATAGTTAACGAAAAGGGTACTGAAGTTATAAGCGAAATTCATCAAAAAGACTTTAAAAGAGAAGTTCCCAATGACCAAAACTCTAGTCAATCTGAAGTGAAGACTGAAGATCCAAAAACTGAAGACTCTAAAGAAAATTTTACTGATGTAGATTTTGACGATATTTAATTCATAAATTATGAGATATATAAGCTGTTTAGTAATATTATTTAGTTTAATATCTCATTCTCAAAATCAAGTCAATTTATCTTACTATTTAGAAAACCTAGATTCTTACGACGAAAATATTCCGAAGCCTAATGGTTATTTATTAAACAACAATGAAGTTGGAAATTCTCATGTAAGTCATGATAGGCTAGTACAATATATGTATGCTTTAGCTGAATCATCTGACAGGATAATCATAGAGAATAGAGGACAAACATATGAAGGAAGACCTATTCTAATTCTTACTATTTCATCGAAAAAAAATCTAGAAAACATAGAGAGAATACGACAAGATCATATTAGTTTAAATTCTGAAAGTGGTTTAGCAAAGGATTTAAGTAATATGCCAGTAGTTATTTACCAAGGTTACTCAATTCATGGTAACGAACCAAGTGGCAGCAACTCTTCGATGATTTACGCATATCATTTAGCTGCCTCCAAAAGTCCTAAAACTATTAATGCATTAAACAATGCCGTCATACTGTTAGATCCATCATTTAATCCTGATGGATTACAAAGATTCGCTCATTGGGCTAATACAAACAAGAGCATGCATTTAAATCCTGATAGTTCAGATAGGGAGTTTGATGAAAATTGGCCGGGTGGCAGAACAAATCATTACTGGTTTGATATGAATAGAGATTGGCTACCTGTTCAGCTGCCAGAATCTAAAGCAAGAATTAAAACATTTCATAAATGGTCTCCAAATATTTTAACAGATCATCATGAAATGGGAACAAATTCTACTTTTTTTTATCAGCCAGGAATTCCATCTAGAGTCAACCCTCTAACTCCTAAAGAGAATCAGACTATCACATCAGAAATTGGTAAATTTCATGAAAAGAGACTTAGCGAAATCGGTTCTCTATTTTATAGTGAAGAAGATTATGATGACTTTTATTATGGGAAAGGGTCTACTTTTCCGGACATTAACGGAAGCATTGGTATATTATTTGAACAAGCTAGTTCCAGAGGACATCTTCAAAACAGTATAAATGGTGAAATTTCTTTTCCATTTACTGTAAAAAATCAATTAACAACTTCACTTTCTTCATTAGAAGCTGCAATTAATCTAAGGTTAAAGCTATTGAATTATCAAAAGAATTTTTTCAAAAATTCAAGAAAAGAAACATCAAAAAATAACAATGAGTACTACTTAGTTGGTGATAATGATAAATCTAAATTATTTCATTTTTATGAATTATTAAAAACACATGAAATTATAATCAAAACTCTTCCAAAGAATGAAGTTATTAACAATGTAGAGTTTAATAAAGAATCTGCATTATTAATTCCGAAAAATCAAAATAAAAGCAGGTTATTAAAGGCTATGTTCGAAGAACGAACTGAATTTGAAGATAGCTTGTTTTATGATATATCAGCTTGGTCCTTTTTACACTCTTTCAACTTAAATTTTACTGATTATTCAACTAAAATTAAAACTAAAGATTTAGGATTAGAAAAGCCTAAAGGAAAGATTATTAATAAAAGTGATTATGCATATCTATTTTCGTGGGACGACTATTACACTCCAAAAGCGCTATATAGATTTTTAGACAAGGGTGTTAGAGTTAAAGTAGCTACAAATAATTTTAAGATTGGATCAAAAGAATTTGATTATGGAACACTTCTTATCACTATAAAAAATCAGGATTTAAACACTAATCAAATTCATGAAATCATTCAATCATTAATAAATGAAACTGGAATAGTATTTCATGGTTATAATTCAAGTTATACATCTGGGATTGATTTAGGAAGTAATGATTTCGTTAATGTTTCTAAGCCTAATATTGCATTAATAGTGGGAGAAGGAGTTACTAGTTATGATGCTGGTGAAATTTGGCATTTACTTGATACTAGGTATCAAATTCCAATAACAAAAATTAAAAAATCAAGTTTATATTCTCAAGATTTGTCAAAATATAATACTTTAATATTAGCTAATGGAAATTACAACCTTACTGATAAAGTAGTTAAGAAAATTAAAAACTGGGTTGAGGGTGGAGGAAATATTATTGGATTTCGTAACACTATTAATTGGTTAAATAAAAAAGGGTTAATTTCTGTTGAATTTAATAATAACAAACCATCCTTAAAGAGCATTAAATTCAAAGATAAAAGTAATTTTTACGGTTCTCAACTAACAAGCGGAGCGATCTTTAATACTATTTTAGACAGGTCTCACCCAATAAATTATGGTTATAATAAAAACAATTTATCGATATTTAGAAACACGAATATATATTTGAAAAATGATTCCATTAGTTTCAACAACCCTATAACTTATTCTAAAAATCCACTAATAAGCGGATATATTTCTAAAGAAAATTTAAAATCTTTAAAAAACGCAAGACCGTTTGCAGTATTTAATCACAAGAAGGGCAAGATAGCTGTGTTTAGCGATAATACAAATTTCAGAGCATTTTGGTATGGCACTAATAAATTAATGATGAATGCTATTTTCTTTACTAACTTAATGTGAATTATTTATTAACGTGAGATTTAGATTTCTCAAATGGTCTAAAAAGTAAATTTTTAATACTTTCATTTTCTGTTTTATTAAAAAAAGTATCTACACCATAAATTATTTTAGAAGGGTCTAATTTTTTAAAAGTACCTAATAAATGGTCCCAGAATGAAAAAATATTTCCGTAATTAGAATCTGTATATGGCATCTTATAATGATGATGAACTTTATGCATGTTAGGAGTCACAATTATGTAACTTAAAAATTTATCTATTTTAGGATTTATATTAATATTTGCATGAGTGAATTGAGTGGAGATTAACGAAAGAGATTGATATAAAAATACGAGCCACATATTAATTCCTAAAACTGCAACTCCAATAAGAGTAAAAACAAACCTAACTACACTTTCAAAAGGATGATGTCTATTCCCAGTTGTAGTATCTACGTTATGGTCAGAGTGATGAACCAAGTGAATTTTCCATAAGAATTTAACCCTATGCTGAACATAATGCGGTAAATAAGCTCCAATTAAATCTAGTAAAAAAACACTTAAAATTATATTTAGAAAAAGAGGGATTTCAAAAAAATTTAAAATACCAAAATCATTAGCAGTAACCCAATCGGCCGAGTTTAGTAACAAAAAAGCAAGAGAAAAATTTATAAGGATTGTAGTGAAAGTAAAAAAGAAATTAGTGGAAGCATGCTTTAGTTTCTTATAATTAAAATTAAATAATGGAATTATAGATTCTACAGACCAAAAAAAAGTAATCCCACCAACAAGAATAATAGCTCTTTGTAAGGAAGTTATATTTTCGAAAAAATCAATAAAGTCTAACATAATTAATTAATTTTTGACAATTTATAAAAAAAATCAATTTAAATTTGGATAAAATATTATAAAATGTCTAAAACTCTTTCAAATATGGTTCCAATTGGATTTAGTGCTCCCTCTTTTGAACTGTATGACACTGACTCTAAAAAAATATTGAAATCAGATAATCTTTTTGGTAAAAAATGTACTCTTCTAATGTTTATATGCAATCATTGTCCATTTGTAATTCACGTAAATAAAGAAATTGTAAAAATGGCAAATGAATTTCAAGACAAAGGGATTTCATTCATTGCCATCTCAAGTAATGATGCAAAAAATTATCCTGCAGATAGCCCTAATAAAATGAGTGAGACAGGAATTCAAGAAAAATATACTTTTCCATATCTATATGATGAAACACAACAAGTTGCTAAAAGTTATGACGCAGCTTGTACACCAGATTTTTATATTTTTGATGCGAATAAAAAACTAATTTACAGAGGACAACTAGACAATTCAAGACCTGGTAACAACATACCATTATCAGGCTCTGACATTAGAACAGTTTTTAAATGTGTTTTGGAATCTAAAGAAATCACAATTAATCAGAAACCTAGTATAGGCTGCAATATTAAATGGCTTAGTTAAAGTAACTCTACTTCAAAAACAAGAGTAGCGTTTGGAGGAATCACCCCTCCTGCTCCACTTTCGCCATAAGCTAAATGTGAAGGAATAACAAACCTTGCCTTATCTCCTTTATTTAAAAGCATAAGACCTTCATCCCAACCTGGTATAACTTGTCCTATACCAATTTTAAATTCTATTGGTTCGTTTCTTTTATATGATGAGTCAAAAACAGTTTTATCAAGTAGTTGACCTTTATAATGAACTTTCACCATATCACCTTTGTTTGGAGAGACTCCATCACCTTTAGACAAAATAGTATATCTTAAACCTGAATCAGTTTCTGAGTATCCTTTAGATATTTCTTCAATAATTTGTTTGTTTTTTTCTATTAAGTCAGTAAGATCATTATCTTTTTTTGATTTAAATTCAGTGAAACTCAATGAAGCATCCCAAGAATCTGCTTCATCTCCGATTCTAATTATTTCAATTGAATTAATTATATCATCCTCTTTAATGTCATTAACTACGTTTTGACCTTCAATAACTTCTCCAAATACAGTGTGTTTATTATCTAGCCATTCTGTTGGAATATGAGTTATAAAAAACTGACTTCCATTTGTAGCTTTTCCAGAATTTGCCATTGAAAGAATACCTGGCTTGTCATGTTTTAGATCAGGATGAAATTCATCATCAAACTTATAGCCAGGATCACCTGTTCCTGTTCCCTGTGGACATCCTGTTTGAATCATAAATTCAGGAATCACTCTATGAAACTTAATTCCGTCATAAAATGGTTCGTTTTTTGACTTAAAGGAATTATCAATTTTTCCTTCAGATAATCCAACAAAATTGGCAACAGTACCTGGCGTTTTTTTATAATGAAGTGTCAATAAAATATCACCTTGATTTGTTTTTATTTTTGCGTAAATACCTTCTTTCATTTAGCTATAATTAATTTAAAGGGCGCAAGTTAAACTAAAGCTAGGAGATTAAAAAAATAAATTTATAAGTTTTGAATATTAGTTAGAGATCTCATTTATGAATTTTATTCTATACAATTTTAAATCTAATTCTTCATAATCTCCGTCAAACTCATCAATTGCTAAATTGATATCATCAGATTCGGAATCAATAAAATAATCATATAACTCTTCTTGTTGATCTTCATCAAAAATCTCATCAATCATGTAAGCAATATTCAACTTAGTACCTGAAAACACTATAGTCTCAAGTTCTTTAATTAATTCTGATAATTCAATTCCTTTTGAATCAGCAATATCAATAGGTTGAATTTTTCTATCTATACTTTGAATTATAAATAGCTTCAAAGCAGAATTAGATCCTGTTGTTTTAATTATTAAATCTTCTGGTCTTATTATGTCATTTTCTTTAACATAATCATTAATTAAAATAACGAAAGACTGACCAAATTTAGAAGCTTTTCCTTCACCTACTCCGTTAATATTTTTTAATTCATCTATTGAAATTGGATATTTAAAAGCCATTTCTTCAATAGATGATTCTTGAAAAATAGCATACGGAGGAATACCTTTAGATTTAGCTATTGTTTTTCTTTCAGAAATTAAAATTGAAAACAAAACCTTATCAAAAACATTTTTTTGAATTATTTGCTTTTGGGTATTCAGCCTTTCTTCTTCTAAATATTTATGATTTTCTGTAATATAAAAATCAAAAGGTTCTAATAAATAATTTCTTGAATTTTTATTTGTTTTAATAACACCATAAGACTCAACTAATTTTTCAATTAGTCTTTCCACTAGCATATATCTTATCAATGAATGCCAAAAAACTTTATCGAATTGTTTTCCCGAACCAAAAAAATCGTTTTTACTAACATTGTGAGATCTTAATAAATTTGTTTCTTCTCCTACAAGATAACCAACTAATTCTTTAATTCTATATTGCTGCTTTGTTTTTTCAATCAATTCTAAAACTATTTTAACTTGTTGATTGACCTTAATTTTAGGCTTAGGATTTTTCATGTTATCATCCATCAAAGCTCCTTCCCCATTAATTTCATCAAAATCTTCCCCAAAATAGTTTAAAATAAATTTTCTTCTAGACATTGAAGTTTCCGCATAAGCTGCTATTTCATCTAATAAAGAATAGCTCTGCTCTTGCTCAGCTAGAGCTTTTCCTGACATGAATTTTTCTAACTTCTTAATGTCTTTAAAAGAATAAAAAGCCAGGCAATGACCCTCTCCACCATCTCTTCCTGCTCTTCCAGTTTCTTGATAATAACTTTCTAAACTTTTTGGAATATCATGATGAATTACAAATCTCACGTCGGGCTTATCAATCCCCATTCCAAATGCAATTGTGGCTACAATTACATCACATTCTTCCATTAAAAACATATCTTGATTTTTAACTCTAGTTTTAGATTCGAGTCCAGCGTGATAAGGAAGAGCATTTATACCATTAACCTGTAGTGTTTGGGAAAGTTCATTTACGTTTTTTCTTGATAAACAATAGACAATTCCTGATTTACCATCTCTATTTTTAATAAATGATATAATATTCTTATTTACACTAGAAGTTTTATTTCTAATTTCATAAAAAAGATTAGGTCTATTAAAAGAAGATTTGAAAAGCTCAGCCCCATTGATGTTCAAGTTTTTTATTATATCTTCTTGAACTTTAGGTGTTGCTGTTGCTGTTAGGGCTATTATAGGAATATTGCTCTTTATTTTATTTAAAATTGAATTTAAGTTTCTGTATTCTGGTCTAAAATCATGTCCCCATTCAGAAATACAATGAGCTTCATCCACGGCTAAAAAAGAAATGTCTGATTTACTTAAAAAATCAATATATTCTTGTTTAGCTAAAGATTCTGGTGCGACATATAAAAGTTTTGTAATTCCATTTGAAATATCAGTTTTAACATTTTGAATTTCCGTATTATTTAGTGAAGAATTTAAAACATGTGCAATACCTTCATTTGAGGAGATTCCTCTAATAACATCAACTTGATTTTTCATTAAAGCAATTAATGGAGAAACCACCAATGCTGTCCCTTTAGATAATAACGCTGGTAATTGAAAGCATAATGATTTTCCAGCTCCCGTTGGCATTATAACCATAACACTCTTCCTCTGTAAAACTGAATTTATTATTTGCTCCTGTTCTCCTTTAAAGCTTGAAAAACCAAATAAAGTTTTTAATTCTTTTTTTAAATTCAATTCTAAACCCATGTTTTGATTATCAAGGTATTTTGTACATTTGTTACATACAAGATAAGACTAAAACATTATTTAAAAAACTATTTTGAATTCAAATTTCAACATATTAAAAACAGCTCAAGAAAGCATCAAAAATCAGGGTGAAGCAATTTTAAACTTATCAAATTTTATTGACTCTAGTTTTGAAAATTCAGTTAAAGCTATTCATGATATAAATGGTAGAGTTATTGTCACAGGTGTTGGAAAAAGTGCGCTTATTGGTAAAAAAATTGTTGCGACATTTAATTCTACTGGAACTCCAGCAATTTTTATGCATGCTGCTGAAGCTGTACATGGAGATTTAGGAATTGTGCAAAATAATGATATTGTGATTTTAATTTCTAAAAGCGGAAATACATCTGAAATTAAAACACTAGTGCCATTTTTAAAAAAAATTAAAGTCATATTAATTGCCATTTCATCAGAAAAAAATTCTTTTCTAGGATCAAATTCTGATTTCTTTTTAAAAAGTTTTATTAAAAAAGAGGCTTGTCCAAATAATTTAGCTCCTACTACAAGTACTACTGCCCAATTAGTTATCGGAGATGCTTTAGCAATATGTTTGTCTGAACTAAATGGGTTCAAAAAAAATGATTTCGCTAGATATCATCCTGGAGGATCCTTAGGAAAGGAACTACATCTAAAAGTTAAAGAAATTATTTTAAAAAACAAAAAACCAAGTGTAGAAGAAACTGACAACCTTACTACTATCATCAATGAAATATCAAATAAAATGCTTGGTGCAACTGCAATTACCAAAAATAATAAAGCTGTAGGGATAATTACTGATGGTGATTTGAGACGTTTTTTATCTTCAGGCAAAGAAATGAATTCAATTTCTGCAAAATATTTTATGTCAAAAATTCCTAAAACTGTTAATTCTGAAACACTAGCATCAGAAGCATTATTAATGATGAACAAAAATAAAATTACTCAATTGATTGTTCAGGATAACAATAATTATATTGGGATTATTCACTTACACAATATACTTAATGAAGGACTATCTTAATGGAAAAAACTAAAGTTGATGAAATGTCATTCCTGGATCATCTTGAGGACCTAAGATGGCACTTAATAAGATCTGTTTTTGCAATTCTTATTGCTGGATCTATAGCTTTCTTAGCTAAAGACTTTATTTTTGACAAAATTCTATTTGGACCAAAAAACATCGACTTCTTCACATATGACATGTTGTGCACCCTCTCCAATAAACTTGGCCTAGATGATAGTTTTTGTATAAGCGAAATGCCTTTCAGAATTCAAAGCAGAACAATGTCAGGGCAGTTTTCGGCTCACATATGGATGTCAATAACTGCTGGGTTTATAATCTCATTTCCATATGTTATATATCAGTTCTGGAGTTTTATTAGTCCAGGCTTACATGATAATGAAAAAAATAATGCAAAAGGTTTTATTTTAGTTTCGTCAATTTTATTTTTTATTGGGGTTCTTTTTGGGTATTATATTGTTACTCCACTTTCAATAAATTTCTTAGGATCCTACAGCGTAAGTAATGAGATTTTTAATGACTTTGATCTAGATAGTTACGTTGGATTAATAAGAGCCTCTGTCTTAGCTTCTGGACTTATTTTTGAGTTACCAATAATAATATATTTCTTGACAAAAATAGGGTTAGTAACTCCAGAAATAATGAAAAAATATAGGAAAATTGCTCTTGTTATTGTTTTAGTATTATCGGCTGTCATAACCCCTCCTGATATCGCTAGTCAAATAATAGTAGCAATTCCGATTATAATACTATATCAAATAAGTATATATATTTCTAAGTTTGTTTTAAGGAAAGAAAAAGAAGGAATAAGTAATTAGATTATTAAGATGAAACTAAAAGCTAATAAAATATTTAAATCGTATAAAGGAAGAAAAGTAGTCAATGAAATCACTATTGAAGTTAATCAAGGTGAAATAGTTGGTCTACTTGGACCTAACGGAGCTGGAAAAACTACTTCCTTCTACATGATTGTTGGATTAATCAAGCCTGACGGTGGAGTTATTTCATTAGAAAATGAAGACATCTCATCGTTACCCATGTACTCTAGAGCACAAAAAGGAATTGGCTATTTAGCTCAAGAAGCTTCTGTTTTTAGAAAACTTTCTGTTGAAGACAATATAATGGCTGTATTAGAACTTACATCTTTATCAAAACGAGATCGAACGACTAAGATGAATTCTTTAATTGATGAGTTTAGTTTAGGTAAAATTAGAAAAAATAGAGGAGATTTATTGTCTGGAGGTGAAAGACGTAGAACAGAAATCGCAAGGGCTTTAGCAACTGATCCAAAGTTTGTGCTTTTAGATGAACCTTTTGCAGGGGTGGATCCAATAGCAGTTGAAGATATTCAAAAAATAATCTCACATTTAAAAAGTAAAAATATAGGTATTTTAATCACCGATCATAATGTTCAAGAAACATTAGCCATCACTGACAGAACTTATCTTATGTTTGAAGGTAATATTCTAAAAGATGGGGTGCCTGAAGATTTAGCAAAAGATGAAATGGTAAGAAAATTATACTTAGGTCAAAACTTTGAGTTCAGAAAAAAAAATTTAAAATTTAATTCTGAATAAATTAAAAAGTAAATAAAGAATTATTGTTAATGGAAAAGCTGCAATTTTAAAAAAGACAAACAATAACAAACTCAAAGAAACAAATATAAAAACCAAACGATTATCATTGAATTTTAAATTTTTCAATTTAAAAGAAAACATTTTCATATTACAAATTAACAAGTATGAAGAAACTATTACAATAGAAATTAAAAAATAAGTATTTTCTAAATAGTAAGTTTTATTAAACTGCTCAAATAAAAAAGGAATGAATACTATTAAAATAGCATTTGCTGGAGTAGGCAGCCCAATAAAACTTGATTGATCTGAACTAATATTAAATTTTGCTAATCTGTAAGAGGAAGCTATTGTAATTAAAAATCCGAAGTACGGTAAATAGCTGATAAAATTAGATGTGTTATCTAAAACTAGTTCTGATTTCTGAATCAACAAAAACATTACAACTGAGGATGTCATTCCAAAAGAAACCAAATCAGAAAGTGAATCTAATTGCACACCTAAAGTTGAATTCACTTTTAAAAGTCTAGCAAAAAACCCATCTAAAAAATCACATATAAGTCCAAGAACTACAAATAACAAAAGATATTCTAAATTACCAGAAAGCCCTAAAACAACTGCAACACAACCAAAAAAAAGGTTTAATAAAGTAAAAGCATTAGGAATAAAAGAAAATGATTTCATTTTTTAAAATTAGTAATTTAAAAGAACTTAGTTTATTACGGTTTAATAATTACTGATTAATTTTTGAATTTAGTAACTTGCTAATGAAAATATCAATAAATTTTTGAATAAAAAATATCTTTTATACAGCATCTTATCTGGTCTTCTTTTAGGATTTTCTTGGCCTGTTAATGGAATAGTTTTTTTAATCTTTATAGCTTTTGTTCCTCTTTTAACAATTGAAAACAAGTTAAGACACAAATCAATTAAAAAAATATTTACTTACAGTTTCTTGTCTTTTTTTATTTGGAATACTATCACCTGTTGGTGGATAATTTATTCCACAGTTTTTGGGATGATATTTGCCATTTTACTTTATTCGCTGTTAATGGCTTTAGTGTTCTCCTCTTACAGTTTAATTTCAAAAAAAATTGGAAACAAACTAGGCTATATTTATTTTATTTCATCGTGGATTGTTTTTGAAAAATTTAATTTAACATGGGATTTTTCATGGCCATCGTTATTACTGGGCAATGTTTTTTCAGAATCTCATTATTTAATTCAATGGTTTGAATATACAGGCTCATTTGGAGGTACATTATGGGTGCTTATTGTTAATTTGCTTTTTTATAAAGCTTACAGTAATTATATTTTAAAGAAAAATAACTATTTAAAAACATTTTCTATTTCTTTATTAAACATATCAATTCCTATAATTATTTCTCTTATCATTTACAATACCCAAACTAAAAGTGATAATTCAATAAATATATCTATTATTCAACCCAACATAGACCCGTATAATGAAAAGTATGGTAAAACTAATTTTAATATTCTAAAGGAATTTAAACAAATCACTAGTAATAGCGTTTTTAATAATAAAATAATTTTTACACCAGAAACATACTTTTCAGAAAGTCCAGGTTATTCAATGACTGATTTTTTTGAAACTCCTTTTTACAAAGATTTAAATTCATATTTAAATAGTAAAAATTCACAATTAATAAGTGGTATTCAATTTTATAAAATTTACAATTCAAAACTAACCAAAACCAATAGTTCAAATTACATTAAAGATAGTGTCTGGCTTGATATCTATAACAGCAGCTTTATAAACTCCACTCAAAAACAAGTCTACCATAAATCTAAATTGGTTGTAGGAGTAGAAAACCTTCCATATAAACAAATTCTAGAACCTATTTTAGGGAATTTACTTTTGGACTTTGGCGGAACCATTATGTCAAGAGCTACTCAAACAAACAGAACCGTTTTTACAACAAATAATAATAATAAGATTGCACCAATAATTTGTTATGAATCAATGTATGGTGAATACATAAATGAATATGTAAGAAATGGAGCTCAATTTCTAGCAATTATTACCAATGATGGTTGGTGGAATAATTCGCCCGGGCATAAACAACTCTTAAGTTATTCTAAAATACGAGCAATCGAATCCAGAAGAGATATAGCTCGATGTGCAAATACGGGAATATCTGCTGTGATTAATAAAAGAGGAGATGTATTAGAAACTATTGGTTATAATGAAAGTGGAGTAATAAATAGCTCTATTAATTTATCCAATCAAATTACATTTTATGTTAAGTATGGAGATTATATTTACAGAATAGCACTTTTTTTCTTTTTAATTATAGTCTTATTTTATTTTACAAAAAAAAAATAACATTAAATTTTTCTTTAAAACATTGCATGAGTCAATTAAAAATTTATTTTTGCAAATATTAAATTTTTTATATTATGTATTGGACACTAGAATTAGCTTCGTATTTAAGTGATGCACCTTGGCCAGCAAATAAAGATGAATTAATTGATTTTTCTATAAGAACAGGTGCTCCGTTAGAGGTTATAGAAAATTTACAAGAAATTGAAGAAGAAGAAGAAGAAACTTATGAGTCAATTTTAGAAATTTGGCCTGATTATCCAACAGATGAAGATTATCTTTGGAACGAAGATGAATATTAGGTCTTTTAAAAACTTCATTAAAGTCTCTTTTGAGGCTTTTTTTTTGCTTAAATTTGATTAAAATATAATATACTAATGAGCTTAATAAACTCTATACTTAATGTTTTTGTTGGTAATAAATCAAAAAAAGATTTAAAAGAGGTTGAAGGAATAGTAGAAGAAATTTTGAGTTTTGACATTAAAATCTCTTCATTAAACCACAATGAACTTAGAAATAAAACTATTGAGTTCAAGGAAAGGATTCAGTCTGTTAAAGCACCCTTTAATCAACAAATTTCTCTTATAAAAGAAAAAATAGATTCTTCTTCAAGTATTGATGAAAAAGATGAGTTATTTCAGGAAATTGATTTAATTACTGAGCAATCAAATTTGAAGGTAGAAGAAAAGTTAAACGAAATACTTCCTGAAGCTTTTGCAGTTGTAAAAGAAACTGCAAAAAGATTTAAAGAAAATTCTCAAATAAAAGTAATTGCTACAACCTTTGACATGAATCTTTCCTCTGAAAAAACATACGTCAAAGTTGAGGGTAGTAATGCAGTTTGGTTTAACAAGTGGAATGCTGCAGGAAAAGAAGTAATATGGGATATGATTCATTATGACGTTCAACTTATTGGCGGAATAGCTCTTCATAGAGGGAAGATAGCAGAGATGCATACAGGTGAGGGTAAAACATTAGTTGCAACACTTCCCGTGTATCTAAACGCATTAACTGGAAACGGAGTTCACCTTGTTACTGTTAATGATTATCTAGCAAAAAGAGATAGCGCTTGGATGGCTCCAATATTTGAATTTCATGGTCTTAGTATTGACTGTATTGATCATTACAATCCTAACTCTGAGGGAAGAAAAAAAGCATATAATTCAGACATTACTTATGGAACAAATAATGAGTTTGGTTTTGATTATTTAAGAGACAATATGGCTCATTCATCTTCAGATTTAGTACAAAACAAACATTCATACGCAATTGTAGATGAAGTTGATTCAGTGTTGATTGATGATGCTAGAACGCCATTAATTATTTCTGGACCCGTTCCAAAAGGAGATGTTCACGAATTTGATGAGTTAAAACCAAAAGTTCATTCAATAGTTCAAAAACAAAAACAACTATTAATTCAAGTTCTAGCAAAAGCAAAAAAATTAATCAGTGAAGGGAATCCCGAAGAAGGAGGGTTTCATCTATTTCAGGTTTTTAGAGGTCTTCCAAAAACTTCCGCATTAATAAAATATTTAAGTGAAGAAGGAGTTAAGCAATTACTCCAGAAAACTGAAAATTTTTATATGCAAGACAATAATCGAGAAATGCCAAAAGTGGATTCTGATTTATATTTTGTAATAGATGAAAAAAATAATCAAATAGAATTGACAGATAAAGGAATTGACGATATTTCTAACGATAAAGATAATTCACATTTTTTTGTATTGCCAAATCTTTCAATCGAACTAGCTGAAATTGAGAGTAAAAAACTAGACGTTAGTATAGAAGTTGAAGAAAAAGAAAAAATTTATAATGAATTTGCGATTAAAAGTGAAAGAATACACACTCTTAATCAATTACTAAAAGCTTATACCCTGTTTGAAAAAGACACTGAATATGTCCTAATGGACAACAAAGTTAAAATAGTAGATGAACAAACCGGAAGAATAATGGATGGAAGAAGATATTCTGACGGTCTTCATCAAGCTATTGAAGCAAAAGAAAATGTAAAAATTGAAGATGCTACTCAAACATTTGCTTCTGTTACACTTCAAAACTACTTCAGAATGTATAAAAAACTTTCTGGAATGACAGGAACTGCTATAACTGAAGCTGGAGAATTTTGGGATATTTACAAATTAGATGTAGTTGAAATTCCAACAAATAGACCTATCACTAGAGAAGACAACAATGATTTAATATACAAAACAAAAAGAGAAAAATACAATGCGGTTATTGAAGATGTTACCAAAGTTGCTAATGCAGGTCGTCCAGTTTTAATAGGAACTACATCAGTTGAAATTTCAGAACTATTAGCAAAAATGCTTTCAATAAAACAAATAAAGCATAATGTTTTAAATGCTAAACTCCATAAAAAAGAAGCGGATATTGTAACTGAGGCAGGAAATGCAGGAGTAGTGACTATAGCAACAAATATGGCTGGTAGAGGAACAGACATAAAGATTAATCAAGAGGTTAAAACGAATGGTGGGTTAGCAATAATTGGTACTGAAAGACACGACTCAAGAAGAGTTGACAGGCAATTAAGAGGACGTTCAGGAAGGCAAGGAGATCCTGGAAGCTCTCAATTTTATGTTTCTTTAGAAGATAACTTAATGAGACTTTTTGGCTCAGATAGAGTTGCTAAAATGATGGATAGAATGGGTCTTGAAGAAGGAGAAGTTATACAGCATTCGATGATGACCAAAACAATAGAAAGAGCTCAAAAGAAAGTTGAAGAAAACAATTTTGGTATTAGAAAAAGGTTGCTTGAATATGATGATGTAATGAATGCCCAGAGAGAAGTTATATATAAAAGAAGAAGGCATTCATTAGAAGGAGACAGGCTTAAAGTAGATATAGCGAATATGATTTATGATACAACTGAATTAATCGTTGAAAATAATAAAATATCAAATAATTATAAAGAATATGAATTTGATATAATCAGATATTTCTCATTAAGCTCTGAACATTCCTCAAATGATTTTGAAGCAGCTAGTATTGAAGAATTAATTTCAAAGACATACAAAAGTGCTTACAATCATTATAATTCAAAAATGATTGTAAGTGCAGAAAAAGTATTTCCAGTTATAAAAAATGTGTTTGAAAATCCAGCTAATAATTTTGAGAGAATTGTCGTTCCATTTACAGATGGAAAAAAAACATTGAACGTTGTCTCAAATCTAAAAAAAGCATACGAATCAAAAGGAAAAACATTAATTAATGATTTTGAAAAAAATATTTCATTAGCCATTATAGACGAAGCTTGGAAAGATCATTTAAGAAAAATGGATGAACTAAAACAATCTGTTCAATTAGCTGTACATGAACAAAAAGATCCTTTGGTTATTTACAAATTTGAAGCATATGAATTATTCAAGTCTATGTTAGAAAAAATAAATAAAGAGATAATATCTTTCTTGTTTAACGGACAACTACCTTCAAAAGATCCCTCAGAAATTAGAGAAGACAGAAAAGTCAGAAGACAACAAAAACTGAATCTGTCTAAAGAGGAAGTACTAAATAGTGATGAAATAGCTTCGATCAACAAAAGAGCTGGGCAAATGGCTTCACAAAACAATGATTATGTTGAAACTATTGTTAGAGACGAGAAAAAAATTGGAAGAAATGAAAGAGTAACTATCAAACATATTACAAATGGTGAATTAAAAACTTTGAAATATAAACTAGCTGAAAATCATTTAAAAAAAGGAGATTGGATATTAATAAATGATTAAATATGAAAATAGTAGTAATTGGGCCATACTTTCCATTCCGAGGAGGAATAGCAGACACAAACCAAGAACTATGTAATGCTCTTTTAGAATCTGGACATTCTGTTGAAATTATCAATTTTAAACTACAGTATCCATCCGTATTATTTCCAGGAAAAACTCAACTATCAAAAAAAATATCTGGAAAAATAATCAATTCTAAGAAAATCATAAATTCTATAAACGTATTAAATTGGTTTAAGTGTGCGAAAAAAATAAACGACTTAAAACCAGACATAGTAATATCTTCATACTGGACGAGTTTTATGTCTCCATGCCTATCTATTATTAACAGAAAGTTAAAAAAGAAAATTATAAAAATCGGAATAATTCATAATGCTTATCCGCATGAAAAAATCTTATTACAAAAAGCTTTTTTTAAAATTTATTTAAATAGTATAACTAAGTATTATACACTATCAAAAAATGTATTTAAACAAATTAAACTAATAAATAAAGAAAAAAAAGGAATAGAATTGTTTCATCCAATTCCTAAAAAATTTGGAGAATCAGTTAGCGTTAAGTTTGCTAAAGAAAAATTAGGATTAAACAAAAGATTTAAATATTTATTATTCTTTGGGTTAATAAGAGAATACAAAGGTTTAGATATTTTAATAATTGCAATGAAAAAGATTATCAAACATGACAATAAGATAAAATTACTAGTTATAGGTGAAAATTACGGATCAGTTGAGAAATATAAAAATCTAGCTATTAAAGAAAAAGTATATGATAATATTCATTTTAATAATAAATTTGTGGATGATGATGAAATTAAATATTGGTTTTGTTCAGCAAAGTTAATAATACAACCTTACAAAAGAGCATCTCAAAGTGGAATAACCCCAATGGCAATTCAATTTGAGATTCCATCAGTATGTTCAAATATAGATGGATTATCGGAACACATAACTGAAAGTAAAGATGGATTTTTATCAAATCCTAATCCAAGAGATTTAGCAGATAAAATTCTTTTTGCATTAAACTTTGATTTAGATTTGATCAAAAAAGAGTTAAGTATAAAAAAGAAGAAATATTCATGGAATAAGTTCAGTAATAAATTAATTCAAAAAAATGATTAGAATAATTTTAATATTTTCAGTTTTATTAATTAAAACAGGTTATAGTCCAAAAACTTCAGAACAAAGTTTTGAAAAAGCATACTTTGCTTCAGGATGTTTTTGGTGTGTTGAAGGAATTTATGAAAATATCAAAGGAGTAATTGAAGTTAATTCAGGGTATTCAGGTGGGAGAATGAAAAATCCAACATACCAGCAGGTAATTAGCGGGAAAACTGGACATGCAGAAACTGTAGAGATAATTTATGACCCTGAAATAATAGATTTTAAAACTTTAGTAAATGTTTTTTTTGGATCACATGACCCCTCAACATTAAATAGACAAGGACCAGACAGAGGAACACAATATAGATCTATAGCCTTTTATAATTCAAAGAATGAAAAAAATGAAATAGAAAATGAGATTAAAAGATTATTAAATAATAGTTCTTACGATAATATTACTACTCAAGTTAAACCTTTTAAAATATTTTATTTAGCCGAAGAATACCATCAAGACTATAAAAAAAATAATCCTAATGATCAGTATATAATGAAGGTTTCTGCTCCTAGAATCAATAAATTTAAAATGAATTTTCCAGAATTAATAAAGTAAACTAATTGAGTTTGCTTTCAATAATTCTGTCCATATAATCTTGAAAAAAAGCTTTTAAATAAGTTTCTTCTTTGGAATAATCAATATTAGGGTCATTTATTAGATTAAATTCTAAATGTGAATCATTAATTCCATATGCTCCTATTATCTCCTCACCGTCAAAAACTAAATTAAAATCTCCCATAGAAAAATGATAAACAGTTCCTGAGAAATGGATTGAAAAGGGAACATCATCAGAATTAGAAAACAAGCTTCTCCCCCATGTGTTTATTGGCTTATTATATCCAATTAAATCAATGATTGAAGGAAATATATCTAATTGTTGGGAAAGCTCATTGTTTACACCTCTAAAGCTGTTGTCAGGACGATAAAACATAATCGGAATCGCAAATCTATTTATTGGGGCTCTGTAAAACGGATACCAAAACTGATTACAATGATCAGCAGTTATAACAAACAATGTGTTGTCAAACCATGGCTGAGTTTTAGAAGCATTAAAAAATTCTTTCAAAGCATTATCTGAATAACCTACAACCTGATGCATTTGAATATTACCTTTTGGAAAAACTCCCTTATATTCATCTGGAACATAAAAAGGTTCATGAGATGATAAACTAAAGAAAGTAGTAAAAAAAGGTTCTTTAAAATTATCAATTTCACTTTTTACAAACTGTAAAAAAGGTTCATCCCAAATACC
>Ga0308019_10000384_pt1 | contig 27646 bp, 20 predicted proteins | sample Neamet284_FD_203135 | JGI IMG/M metagenome (GOLD analysis project Ga0308019, IMG submission 203135) | Marine microbial communities from water near the shore, Antarctic Ocean - #284 | ecosystem: Environmental > Aquatic > Marine > Unclassified | place: Southern Ocean | collected 2014-10-01
GTCGCGCCATTCCAGTTCACCTCAATGTCCTCAACACATAGTGTTAAGCAGGCCTCCGACCAACCACCCCTATATCAAAACCGCGATACACTATCCGCGACACTGAGCCTTGAAAACACCGTCTTTTTGGCGCTTAATTTTTTGATTCGATTGTAGTCTCTTCCAGCCACTATAAATTCCTCAAAACAATGTCAAACTCAAAACCTTGCCGCAGTTGCCGACCTATGGAATAAAAATCGTGCGTTTTTGTTTCTCTTTTACTCTACAATACACAGCAAAAGCATCTCATCACCAGGTTGTTGAACGACGAACGCAGTTCTCTTGCCATGTCTTCTAGCCAACTGCCGGTCGATGGCCCCTTGCACCTTCGGTTGGACCGCGGGCTCAAGTGAAACGCGAACAGTCAATTTTTGAATATCATGCTCTAAAGCGATCTTGACCAAAGAGTCGACATCATCCAATGTGAGGTTGGTATGAGCGAGAGCTACTATTTTGCCCGTGGCTTGTACTAAGAGGTTGTTTTTATCTTCTAATTGCAGCGGATGATCGTGATGAATCTGTGGTCTTCTACCTTCGACTACACCCCAGTGAATATCTTCAGATTTTGTAACTTTTTCTAGCCAAACTTCGGCTAAACCACTCTCTACCAATGCCGCATCTAGTAGACTTACTCTCTCACCTTTTCTCGGTGGACGTCTTGATTTGACAGGCAATCCATCCCCGACTAATATCGGTTCGCCGCCATCTATGATTAGTGGTTCATCTTGCAAATCAGGGGGGATTCTGACAAATCTTCGAGCAACATTTGGAATTGAAATAGAGCCGAGCCAAAGCGCTAATCTGTCCACTCGTCCACGACCTCTTGAGGTCCAAATCCATGTACGTTCAATTTGTGGCCAAACAGAATCAACCATCTCCTCAACTTCTAATCTTTGTTGATGGCTAAGTCGTGGCGAGAGGTCGAGTAGTAGAGATGGACCACGTTTTCCTTGTGAAAGATAAGGGGCCCAGCCAGTGAAGATTTCATCCAAGCGTGGTGCCATTTCATCAAGTCCATGGCTACGACTATTCCTTGGCCTTGCAGGGTCCAAATGCAATAATGCAATCTCTGGCATTTGTTGTAGATTCAACTCGTTTTGTAAGGCTTCTAATGCGCCTTTGCCATCTCTGCCATCACCACAAAGAATTCTAGTTCCAGCCATTCTCTGACTATTTTGTTGCCTCGAGGATAATGCTACGGTTTGCAAATTTACCGCACTTGCTAGTGCACGTGTTGGCTCTAATTCTATGCCGAGAGCGGCTCTTTGAAGATGAATGGCATGAGCAGCCAATTGAATCCCACTACCGCAGGCACAATCGAGAATAATTCCTTTACCAAGGCTTGAATCATTGATCATCTTGGAGCGAGTTAAGGCAACTTGCCAAGGTGTTGCAAGAGGTTTACCTTGTTCTGCATGATAAAAAACAATTTTTTCCGCTGATGTAGTGTCGGGTGCTGATTCGGTTAAAGTTGAAGATTCAACTTCTGATGGTCGAAGGACTGTATGCAAATTTTTCCTCTCCTTGCCTAATGCCGCGATTATTGGCCCGCGACATCGCTTCGTGTCATGATGCTTTCAAAATGAATTCCAGCCGCTGTAAATGCTTCCACAGCCCCTTCCTCTCTATCGACAATACTGATGACTGCAACCACTTCACAATCAGTTGCCTGATGAATCATTTGTACTGCTTTAATCGATGAACCACCTGTTGTTGTAACATCTTCAAGGATGACAATTTTTCCGCCTCCAGCGAGCGATGAACCTTCAATTCCTGGTGGGTTATTGGTTTTTCTTCCACCTCTTCCTTTCGCCTCTTTTCTCACCATGAATCCCCTTAGCGGAGAATCTGCATCTGAAGAGGTAATGACGATTGCAGTTAGTGGTACTGCGCCCAGTTCCAAGCCACCGACGAAATCAGCACCGAGTTCATCAATTCTAGCATTGAATAATTCTCCAAGCAAATGTGAACACTCAGGGTGCATCATTACTGGTTTTGTATCAAAAAACCACCTAGAAGACCGGCCACTAGCAAGGGTGAAAGCATCATCACTCCCCCCATCAAGGAAGGCTAGTTCGCGAACATATACGACAAGCTTGGCCCAACTGGGGTGGTCTCTAAGCGCAGGATGGACCGTCATCAACCAATCCTCTCATCCGATGAACATGAAGTTTGCTTTAGTATCTGTATAGCGAAATTGACATTATTGAACCGACTTTATCATAAAGGGTCGGCTATTAGTGTGCTTGGATTGCTATGGGTGATGTTGGGGTTAATACAAAGTCAAGAGGGCATAATCCTCTTCTTGGTATTGACATCGAACGTTTGGAACAAGAAATGGAATCATACCAAAATTGGCTTGATGAGAGGGCCGACGAAGCATATATTATCGCTGAATCAGCAAGATCATTGGGGATGGACCATCGCGATTTTGTCGAAATTCCTAGGGCTGCAGATCTTGCTGGCAGAACTGAAAAGTTACTCATCGAATACTTGGATGGTTACGAGGTTGCTGATGATATTCGAGAATTACTTCCGATTCATGACAGAGAGACCACTTCTATCATGATGGCACAATCTGTGGCGAGAGGATTTAGGGCTAAAGGGCACGATCTACAAACTGCAATTGATGTAGGGTTGCGGGTCGGTTTAGCAATTCTTACTGAGGCTGTTTTAGTGGCCCCCCTCGAGGGTATTTCCGAGGTTAGATTATTGAATAATCTCGACGGATCACAATTCGTATCGGTTCACTTTGCTGGTCCAATCCGTGCAGCGGGCGGTACCGCGCAAGCACTTGCTGTGCTAATTGCAGACATGATTAGGCGCGAATTAAATGTTGGACATTATATTCCAACACAACCGGAAGTAGAGCGCGTAAAGGAAGAATTCGGGTTATACAGAGGTAACTTGCAATACCGACCTACTCCGAATGAAATTGAAGAAATTGTCAAAGCATGCCCAATAATGATTAACGGTGAATCAACTGAAAGTATTGAATGTGCAGGTTATGGACGTGTTAGAAATATAGATGAAGCACGAATCCGCGGCGGTGTTCTTCTTGTCATTGGGGAAGGAATGTGTCTGAAGGCTCCGAAAATACAGAAGCATACTGAAAGAATGAAGATTCCGGGTTGGGAGTTTATTTCTAAATTTGCTAGTAGGGGCAAAGACGAAGATGGTGCTGACTCTGCTAACAAATTCAAATCAAGAAAGGTAGTTCCAATTACTAAATTCATGAGAGATATTATCGCTGGAAGACCAGTATTCGGCGCTCCATTGCAGCCAGGTGGATTCCGCCTTAGATACGGTAGGGCAAGACCATCCGGCCTCGCAGCAGCATCGGTTAACACCGCATGTATGCTGGCGATGGATGATTTCATCACCATCGGGACGCAGATGAAGATTGAACGGCCAGGTAAAGCCTGTGCAATAACTCCATCAGATGATACAGATGGACCATGGATTGTTTTACAAGATGGTCGTTTTTTACGAGTTGATGATGCAAAATCTTATCGAGCGATTAGCGATAAAGTTTCAATGGTTTGGGATAATGGTGAATTGGTTCTTGGGTATGGTGAATTCATGGAAAATAACAAAAATCTGGTTCCAGCAGGATATTGCGCCGATTGGTGGGCAAGTGATTTAATTGAAGAATTATCTACTCAGAAAGCAATTGATGAATTCATTGAATTATCTAATCTAAATCAATCAAAACTACCTCCCGGGGTACCAGGGATACACCCCGAGGATAGTGAAGATGGCAACGCCCAATTTCACATTCGTAGGAATTGGCATAGTGAATTAACAAAGATGCAACTTAACTGGGACGAAACAAAAGATATCGCTCTTCGCTTCAAAACATCATTGCCACCTCCGCATAATCCTTGGTTCTTAGACCTCCCGATCGAATGGGTTCCATCTCTACTCAACATGATTGAAGAATCTATTATCGAACCACTCGGAACTACAAAAGGTAACGCAGTAGAATCTGAAAAGACATTGAATGCAATGCCATTACCTGAATCAAGACAACTTAGAATCGTTGGTGGCGTTAAAGGATGGGACGCTAAAGTAATGGATGTTTTACGACCTGAGATATTGCCAGACTTCGCTTCCGAATCAATACCTGGGCCTATTGTGACACTAGAAACACCAATATTCGCTGATGAGATGCCCGAGGGATGGGCATACATCCAGCACGGTTTCGCCAAAGCGAGTGCAATGATCCTTGGTCTTGCGCATCACCACGATGGTGATGACATGGTAATCACAACAGGTTGGCCAGCAATGTTGGAAGGATTTGGATTCTCCAGTGAAGGCGAATCGCCTTTGCGCATCAAGGATGCTAAAAGTCACTTTACACAGAGGATTTCGCAATTAAGGGATGCGCATACAGTGCTAGTAAGTGAAAGAGCAAGACAAAAAAAGTTGGCACAAGAAAAAGCAGTGGTTAGAATCGCTGCTGAAACCGATGCAAGGCAACGAGGTCTTGGTATCACAGAAACAGACAATGTTGGAATAGCAGCTTCTGACAAAGTAATTGACAATGGACCAGATGATCCCAAGGGATACTTGGCATCACAAATCCACGAGGATGACCATGCAGTAGATGGGATTTTGATTGAAATTAGAAAAATTTCTGACTTGAGATGGGAGCACAGTGCACCTGTTAGAATCGGTTGCAGAATGGGTCGACCAGAAAAAGCTGCACCGCGTGTAATGAATCCACGAACTCATACTTTATTTCCAATTGATTTGAACGGTGGAAATCAAAGATTGTTAGCAAATGCAATGGAAAAGGACACTATTAGCGTGCAGATGGGTAAACGTGTTTGCACAAAATGTGAAAAAATATCACCTATGGTAATCTGCCATCATCGAATTCTCAATCAAGATGGAAAAGAAGAGGCGGGATTAACTTGTGGCGGAAGAACTCTAATGAAACCCGCTGATGGAAAAAAGAAGCGTAGACGTGGAGAGTTACAAAATGTTAATCTCACAACGTTGATTGAAGATGCTAGGGTGAAATTGGGCTTGGATAGAATTCCTCGCCAAATCAAATGCATGAAGAAAATCGCCAGTAGAGATCAAACACCGGAGGCGATTGAAAAAGGTATTTTGAGGGCTAAGTATGATTTGCCAGTTTTCCGTGATGGCACCATTAGGTACGATATGTCGGATGTCCCGATTACACATTTCACGCCTAGGGAGATAGGAGTACCATGGAAAACTCTGAAAGAACTAGGGTATAATCATGATTGCCATGGTAAGGAATTATCAGATGATGAACAGATGTTAGAGATTTATCCACAGGATTTCATTGTCGCTAAAAGTGGCGGTGATTTCTTTGTTAAGGCTGCAAAATTCATCGACGAAGTACTAGTCCGCCATTACAAAATGGAACCGTTTTACAATGTAGACACTCCTGCAGATTTAGTAGGTCACTTGATTTGTGCCTTAGCACCCCATACATCGGGTGGAGTGTTGTCAAGAATTATTGGTTGGACTGATTGCTCAGGTGGTTATGCACATCCACTTTTCCATGCATCAAAGCGAAGAAATTGTGATGGGGATGAAGATGCAATCATGCTATTGATGGATGGTTTACTCAACTTTAGTAGAGAAATACTTCCTGCAAACCGTGGCGGTCTAATGGATGCGCCTTTGGTTTTAACCACTAGATTAAATCCTACTGAAGTAGACAAAGAGGCATTGAATGTTGATACTGGTTGGTTCTATGAACGTGATTTCTATGAGGCAACATTGAACCAACCCCATCCGAAAACCATCTCTGATAGAGTTGATTTTGTTGAAAGAAGGCTAGGCTCAGTAGCCGCTGTAAGAGGCTATGGCTATACTCATGGATGCCATTCAATGGATGAGGGCCCAGCTCTTTGTGCATACAAAACCCTCGATACCATGATAGACAAAATGAATGGACAACTAGACCTTGGCCATAAATTGAGAGCAGTCAATGTAAGAACAGTTGCTTCTAGTGTAATTCGTTCTCACTTTTTACCCGATTTAAGAGGTAATATGAATGCGTTCGCAAGACAAAAAGTAAGGTGTCTAAAGTGCGCACATTCATACAGAAGATTACCGGTTGCCGGTAAGTGTATTCAGCTAAGGAAGATAACTGGGAGAGGGTTATCTGCGGTAGGTGTGATGAAATCTGAAGGTGATCAATGCGGTGGAAAGTTAGCCCTCACAGTTTCAGAAGGTGCTGTTAGGAAATACATTAAGGTCACAAAGCACGTTATGGCAACTTATGGTGTTGATAACTATACCAAACAAAATGTTGAATGGTTGTCAGATAGCACAGATTCACTGTTCAAGAACGACCGTGCAAAACAGATGTCATTAGCCGATTTCCTGTGACAATCACTCGTTTGTTGGTGAACGCCATGGATCATCATCATGAGGTTGATCATTCTCAGGCATGCCGTCATCATTAGATTGGAATGGGTTTTTCTTCAATTTAGAGGCTTGAGGGTATTTTTTCGGAACTATTTTGGCGATATTCTTCTTTACAATCGGCTCCAAGAATGCTAAAACTACTAATCCGATTGAAAGTAACAAATGCCCCTCTAGGCGTAGGTTTTCAAAGGGTTTGATATACAGATTTTGTTCGGTTAGAATCCCTTCATCCATGGTGGTATTGATGATATATTTGCCAGGACTTAATTCACCTTCCCAACCCTGCCCTTGGTCGGTAGAACCTTGCCATTTTGCAATTAATTGCCCATTGTCATCTGTTATTTTCCAAGAAGCATTACCTGAATCAGTACTTACTTTAAAAAACTGAACAGAAAATGTGGCACTGATTTCTTTGTCCAAACCAAATACACTGGAGATGTCGATAGTCCTGTCCTCTGTTGAATGTTCTTGATCGTTAATTTCGTGCTTAGCCTCGCCGCCAGCAACGCCATACCACGCACCGTTGATTATCGCTAATGCAACAATCCACAACAACGGATTGAACTTCCCCGCGTCGGCCATAAAAAATCCCTGTGAGCATATTGTTCTTCAAAATGATGTATTGCTGTTCAATCTATTTGCTGCTCTAATCCCAACATCTGAACAACGGTTGCCATCCATTGCAACTTTGCTAATTTCCTACTCTCTTGAGTTTTACCCGACCATTGCCCAACTCGCGATAAAGTATAGCCGACTAAGTATACATCCTCAAAATTAACACCTAAAGAGTGCGCCATACACAAGGCTCTGTCACCATCAGTAAATCCGCCCCAATTGTGCATTCCTTCAAAATGATGTGGAGTTTGATGACTTAAAACCAATGCAGGTGGGTTGGCAAAATGAGACCATGTTTCAACACATTCATTCCAAGCCTCTATGTTATCTCCATGCGCATGTGCAATAATCGTAGCACCACTTTTTGCTGCTAGTTCTAAATGCGGTGTTCCATCGAAATCACTAACGATACAAGCTAGATTAGCCTGTGCTGGTAAAGCGCCTACTGCTCCATCAGCAGCGATGAAAACCACTCCATCACCAACCATCTCTTCGAGTTGTTGAGGTTCTACTGCCGCACCTACAAAAACCACAGCAGTTGCCTTTAGTAATTTGAGTTGTAAATCGCCCAGTGCTTGATTTCGCCCATCACTATTCCACTTACTGAGTCCAAATGGTTCATTATTGCTGAAGGCTAGTTTCATTGATTCTGTGCTATCAATATCCGCTTGTAATTCCCAACCGAAATGGGTGCGCACTTCGTCTTGTATCGCAATGAGAGGGTTGACTTCAGTATCGCCCATGCCGGGGTGAATAGGCATCCCTTCAAGAATACATCTTTTCTGATTGAAGTTCATATGCTGTCACCCCTCATGGAGTATTATGCCAGTGCCGACATCTCATCCGAAAATCTCGGACGAGGTTACTTTTGCACGCTATCCATTTTTGCCCCAGGCTGCTGGATGGATTAGACAAATGGCCATTGATCACAAAATCGATTTGGATGAATTACTCGATGGCGTATGGATGGAAAAGGCAAGACAAAGAGCAAGAATTAGATTAGTTGACTCAATTAATTCTAAGGATGGCGTAGAGGTCATTGGTGGCGACATATATACCGAGGAAGGAAGAATAATAGAAGCATTTTCATTTTACTATGCAAGATTAGTAGTTTGTGCTAGTGAGGATGAAAGACTGATTGCGCGCTGGGCACAGGCTGAAGCAGCGCGTGCTGAACAATTACTAATCAAGGATAAAGCCTCATTAGACATCATTGCGCGAACATATATTTCACAGATTAAGTCAGAGGATAAGCACGGTCTAAACAATCCCATGCTGGTCAATGATGGTGGAGGGATTAGAGAAATGCGTCAATCATCTTCTGGTCCATTATGGAAGATTGGACTTTCAGATTTTATAGAAATCTGCCCTAAGATAACTGGTGCAAGATGGAGATTGCCGAATTGTGATATCAGCAATGGATGGATTACTCTTTTTGACGAGGCACAATACGGTTCTTCTGCTAAACTTGCTCGATTACTAAGGGAGAGAATTAAACGAGGAGTTGAGGCTGAGGCTTTGGAAAAAATGCGGGATGTTACAACAGATTTGGCGATTAGATTGGCAGAACCGGTTGGAATGTTGCGAAACCTAATGTCCAGTAAAACGAGTGAGGCGATTGCATTGGTTGGTGCGGAAGAAAGTGAGTGGCCACCTTGTATGAGAAAACTTGTCTCAGATTTGTCTAGTGGGGTAAACGTTAACCACTTCGGCAGATTATTTCTGGCTTCTATTTCAGCCACAATCGGATTACCTACTGAATCAACTGTTAATTTCTTCCGCGGCGCACCCGATTTCAGTGAGAGCACGACTAATTACCAGGTTTCTCATGTCTACGAACATGCATACACTCCGGCTGGATGTGGTAAATTGAAAGTAAACCACAATTGCCCTGTGTTGCCTGGTGATGACCGGTTATGTGACCAGCCATGGCTAGATCACCCACTCAAATATATCAGAGCAACTCAGCGAAGGAATGCCAAAAATAAGGTGGTTGTAGTCGCCAGTGGAATTCCACAAAAAACTTCGGAAGACGACAAACCACTAGCAACTGAAATCTCTAAAGATGATGAAAAATCCTGATTGGCCCCTTTTGTTTTAATAAAAAAGGGCTTTATTGACACAGCATTCGCGCGAAGGTTTTGAATTGGAGGAGCAGATAGGTTGTATCAGCCACAGGTGAATAGCCATGACCCGAATTCTAGTATTGACAGTTGACCGAGACAATGATCTTGGAAATAAAACGTCGATTCGGGGACCGGTTATTGGCCGTCGACAGGTTCTCACTGCTGCTTTGAAGTTGGGAATTGCTGACCCTGAAGAAAGCGATACCAATGCAATTCTTGGTGCCTTGAGACAGCACGATACTCTAAAGGAAGCAAATTCTGAAGAGGATGAAGTTGAAGTTGCGATTTTAACTGGTGATGAGAAGGTTGGAATGCGCTCAGATAGAGCGATTGCAGCCCAATTAGAGGAAGTCGTAGCAGCATTCCAACCAGATGAAGCAATCCTAGTTACCGATGGCGCTGAAGATGAGTCAGTTCTTCCAATCATTCAATCACAAGTGAGAATCAACCATGTTGAAAAGATAATTGTCAAGCAGTCCAAAGGTATTGAAGGAACATATTACTACATTGTCAAGGCACTTGAAGACCCTAAATGGAGAGGGAAAATCATGATTCCATTTGGCTTGGTATTGGCTATTATTGGTCTCGGAATAATGCTCCCAGATACAACCGGTGACTTCGTTATCGGTGCCTTACCCCTGGCCATTGGATTGTATATCTTCAGCAAAGGTGCAGGAATTGAATCAACTGTAAATCGAGTAATTCAAGAAATGAGAGAAAATGCTGACGCAGCAATGCTGTCAACTCTACTTTGGTTTTCAACCCTATTCAGTGCGATATTTGCTGTGGCAGAAGGATGGCGCCAATATAGTGAAGGAATGAATCAAGCGACTATTAATTCAGTACTTTGGCTTGAAGTAATTCACGCATCACTAGCTTGGATTATCGTAGCATTCCTAACTTCGATTGCAGGATTCATGTTGCTGAGACTGAAGAGAGGTTCTTTCTCTGGACGCTTGGTCGTTCTCAGTATGTTTGCCATGGTTGTTTATTCATTCGTTGATGTAGGTTTGACGATCTCCATAGATGTCTTAGGGGATTCAAATACAACCGGTTATGAGTTAGGATTCATCAACATAGTAAATGACTTGTCAACACCGTTGATGTGGGTTGGGTTATTGTGGGTTACAATGACTATCGTTAGGGCACTAAAATCAAAACAAGCTCTATCAGACCGTTACTGGGGAATTTGAACAGTTATTGTTCAATCAAATGATGAACTTAGGCATATGTCTTGCCATAGTATGGTGCCCTACTACGCCAATTAATGTTCCATCATCATCTACGACAGCGATTTGATTTAGATCGTGTGCTAACATCAAAGCGCCTGCCTTGAGAAGAGGTGTATTCTTCCTAACGGTCATCGGTGGAACATTTACCAACTGCTGTGCAGGTACTCCATGCATCCATGCAACTGAACGATTAACAGTTTTACGTGCTATTAGTTTCAGAATATCAACTGCATGAATTCGACCCATAGGCACTCCATCTTCATTGATGATGAACACGTGGTCCCAGTTGTTTTGGGTTATTTGTTCTAGAACTTCTGCTACAGAATCCATTGCGAATAATGCGTGCGCTTCAATCATGGTTTCGCCGCAAGTGATGGAGCGCGCTAACATAGAACGCTCCTTTGTGGACATCTTTGCAATCGCTTCGCGAGTGAAGCGTACTGGGGCTGCTGACTTCATCATCATATCACCTATTGAGCGCCGGCGCTCGCCCTTCCGCTTAAAGGCCTTCGGTGAGATGTTATTTTCCACATCATGTTAATGGGTTCCCGAATTACGGCGGGATACGTTTGCACAACATAGGTCAAGACTGAAAGGTGATACGCTGCTACGAACCTCTATGAGTGCAATACCTGCTGCTGAATTAACCGCATTAGCATCCCTTTCTGGCTATGAACAGATGTTGCAAATTGACCAAATCGCAAGGCAATATAGCATTGATGAAAGTGAGGTCCAAAGGCAACTTGCAGTGCTATCTACGCAAAGTCCTAGTGCGCCATCAGACGTGTATAATGCTGCAGCCGAATACGACCCTTCTGGTGGAAGAGGCCATATTTCACAGAACCACAAAGAAGACCCCTTTGCATCAGTTAATTCGCAACAAAGCACAACATCAACACCCCAACTAATCGAGAACAATAACCTTCATTTTGAGTATGATCCGACAGAAGGGGTAAAACAACGCCGAGCACAAATTGACCAAGCGATATTATGCCCCGCTTGTGGAGTTAGGCTCGGTATTCCTTCTACACGCCCCATCAAGGTGACTTGCCCACAATGCTTGCATGAAGCAACCTTCACAGCATGAGCGACTAGTTCTTGATGGAGAAGTAACCCCGGCGAATCATGAGCGATTCATCTCCTCGGCTGTGGCCTTATTCTCCAGCCTCTTCTCCGGTCTCTTTACCAGACAATTCAATTCTGTTTACTCAGAATGAAGTTATTGATTTAACTTGTACAGTGGCTGAAATAGATACTACTCTTCTTTTGGAAGGTGCTGAGTTGCAATCATATCTTAGTTCCTTTGCAAGTGATTCTGCTACAGTTGAACAATTGATTAGCAAACATGGTGGTGCAGCAATGAATGAGCGCAGACCATTTTTGTTGCTGGGAGAACTAGCAAATCCATACCGGTTACAAGACCTTAACATTGGCGTATTACCTGTTTTTACTATCCGTCTTGAGGGATTATGCCGAACTTATGCAGATGCTCTAGACAACCGCGATATGATACCTGGTGTACATCATGTGACATTAGCAAGAAGTACAGGTTGGTGGGAACTATCCCATATTGCAATGGCTACAATTGAACAAATGAAGGCTATGGTGAGTTGGCTTGACAATAATCAAAGAGGTAGATGGAAACCAGTAAAACCAGCTGAAGGATCAATTCGTTTACACATTGGTCAGCCATTTGAATGCCCTACAAAAGAGATGATTACATATGACGGGAATACAGAAGTAGTTCTCCAAGAAATGCCACCTGCAACAGGTCCAAGTATTGATTTGAGCAAAGTGATGGTTCCAGTTCATACCGCCTATGGCTGCTATGACCATCGCGGTAGACTTGCCCGTACTGCACATTACCAACAGCGCGATTTCCATGAAAACATATTCCGCAAAGGTTCCTCAAATAAGTGGAACTCTGTACTAGATATAGTATGATTTCAATCAAACGGAACCCTTGTGTTTATTTGGTAAATAGAATAGTTGGAAATTACTAATTCCGACTGAAATCAATCTACTTTGGGAATTAAGATTCTGTAGAATCATCTTCAGAATTATTTGAACTCGCTGGAATTATCGACATTATTTCCTCATCGCTTTGATTTAGGAATGTTTCAAAATCAGCAATATATTCTGTCTTTGTCTTATTGAAATGCTTCTCGAACGATCCATCAAATCCTAATTCATCAAGGTCTCCATAAAACCCATTTAGATATGCATCAATGCCTTCATTGTGAATTAGATAGGCGGTAAACCAAGCACCAACCGCATAGACATTGACCTCTGAGGAATAGGTTAATTGGTCTAAAGAAATATTTTGATTAAGATATGAATCCTTGGAATAATCTAACTTGTTTTGCATAATTTCTCTAAGATAATTATCTCTAACACCTTCTTGTTTAGAGTATAGTGTTTGAGCCATATATTCTGCTCCACCTTCAGCAAACCAAGGTTTTTGATTTCCACCCAGTTTAGCATCTCTCTCACAGGTATCTCCACTACCATCGCTGCATTTATCACTAATTTGTGAATGTTGGAAGATATGGAAGTATTCATGAATTACAACCGGTTTGTAATCGTCTTCTTCTGGACCAGGATATTTAGCAGACATGATCATCATGTTGAAATCATACTCAAGATGTGTTCGCTTGAAAGTACTGATTGCTGCACCACCCTCGTCGACATATCTGCTGAAGATTTGATAATTCTCATTAGCGCAATCCCACTCTTCATTCCAATTGGAATCAAGTGCCTTATGTCTTTCACAATATTGATCTTCTAATTGCTTAGCAGCATCCATATCACTGCCGATAATATAAATTTCAACCGGGCCAAAATTACCCCATTCTGCGGCAGCAATATTATACCACTCCATGGTTAAATTTTGAGTTTCATTACTGACATCTGACGTTCGAAAAACCTCTGGTTCTGCACAAGTAATAACACCCCATTCAAGTGTTCCATTAGTTCCATCAGGACAGATTATTTGGTTTGGGTTAGGGGTATTTTCTTCAGAGGTATCATTGGTTGTATCATTATTTGAGGAATCATCAGTAGTATCAACGATTGGTGGTTGTGAGTCATCGGTTGTATCATTATTTGAGGAATCATCAGTAGTATCAACGATTGGTGGTTGTGAGTCATCGGTTGAATTATCATTAGAATTATTTTCTTCTGAATCTTTATTATCGTCTCTAGATCCAAAACATCCTGATAATGGTGCAAATAAAAGTATTAGGCATAATGTGATTGCAATGTTACTCTTCATGATTGGGCGTAGCAAAGGGGATTAAAGAATATACTTGCAGTACATCTATTAAAATATGATTAACAATTATACTAATGTATTACAAATTCTTTGAATATCAATAACAATTATTCAAATCATGTCGGGACCAGTATGCAGCCCAGATGGTCAACATTTGTGGACAGATGCTCTCTAAATCACCAATCGTGACCCAAGACTCTTCGAACGACTCTCTTCGCACTGATGATACCGTTGTTGTGATATTGCAATCCCGAACGACAAGCTTGGGTCCAGAATACATTTGTGCATTGAGAATCAATTTCACGCCAAACCGTGTTGCGGTCGATTGAATTCTCAAGGTTGAAGATAGGCAACTTTGGTTCATACAACTTGACGATTGTTGCTTCATCTATATGATTGGCTTTGAAATCGAGGTAATTTTCAGTATTATACACATATGTGATTAGATACTTTGCGTTCAAATCGCCCATTCTTGGTTTGATCGTATTGGTGATGTAATATTCCCCAGTTGTAACATTTGTGTGGGTTTGGTGCAACCAGGGGCGCTCCCCAATATCTGAAAAATCTGTATGGAATAAAACATAGCAATCCATTTCTTTCCATTTCTCAAGTTCATCGGATAATATCTGTGGTGCAACTTCTCCAAGGATAGGTAGAGCTTGAATCGGTTGTGTGGCCACAACAACAGCATCACATTCCCAACTGCCGCCCTTCCCAGCATTGATTGTCAATTTCCCATCTGGATTGCGCACAATACCCGTAACTGCGGTGCTCAAATGTTGAGTGTAACTCTTGCTCAACAACAAACTATCTCTCAATTTGTGAATTAGGCGACCATCGAGTACACACCAGTAATCCTCCTTGTATTTTGCAGTTTTATCACGAATCTTGAGTGTCAATGCGTACTCAAAGATGAATGCCGCAAATACGTGGGCGGGTTGTCTCTCTAAATCTTCGAATCGGCACCAAGTATTGATGCCCACCCAAGGCATGTAGAAATGGGTGAATACGGTTGAATTGGCCAGGCGTTTCCCAAGGACATCAGCTACGCTCTTGGCAGATTCGGGCCGGAATTTGAATTGCCGATATAATTTGTAGAATATAATGAAGCCATCAAATAATTCCTGAAATGTTGCTTCGCGATAGATGAATTTCAGAAAACTCCAGATTCCAGATCCCATTTTTGTCTTTAGTTCGCGGTCTTCAAATATTATCGAACCTTTGAGGTCTTCAAAATCGTGTGGAGTTTGTTCGATTCCGTATTCACGGCATAGATGTAGATAGTGGGGTTGCTGAGCAGGTAGTGTGATGATGACCGTAGTCGCATGGTGTGTATCGTTTTCCAAGTACGGTTCATTGTTACCTCCAACAATCTCTCTCTGCTCTAGAAGTGTCACCTCACAGCCTGCCTGAAGGAGATATTTTGCCGCTGAGAGCCCGCTAATTCCACCACCCACGACGACCACCGATTTCCCTTCTCCACCCGCTTTAGGCATGTCAATTAGAAGCGCATCTTCAGCCATGATTCGAGCCGTTGATTTGGGGTGATCCAATTTGAGTAACATTAAGAAAAAGATGACTAGCAATAAGAGGCTTGAATATCCAAAATTAGGTATGACATACAATACCATTGTGACAACTGTGATTGCAAATACCGACCAAGCGGTAGTAAATAACGAAAATCCTCTCATTAAATCACCCCTTAAGCAGAATTATTGCTGAAGTCCAAATCTCCAGAGAGATAGAGTGCTACTGCGATTAGAAGCAATTGGGCCATCAAACGAAGAACGTGTTGTGAGGTTGTAAATTCGGTTCCGTTGAATTTAATATTATGCGTCCACATGTAGAGATTGGCAGGGTAAATACCGATCAGAAATAGGGCTAAAAACCGCCCTGCAATTATTCTTGTTTCTGGATAAATAATGGCCACCCCACCTGCAATCTCCATTCCACCTGCAATGAAAACGAGCATTAAGGGAAAGGGCAGAAAGGTTGGGGTAATTTCGACAAATTTCTGAGGGTTTCTGAAGTGCTCAATGCCAATCAAAACGAATGCGAGCCCAAATATTCCGGCCAACAAATTCTCCATGAAATCAGCGGGCTTGGAACTGATTAAATTAGTTTCTTCATTAAGAACCTCGTTTCAAATTTATTCTGGTACAATTGGTTATAGTGAACCGCACTATCCTTGAAGAAGTTGCCAGTCAGATTACACAGGCTTAGAAGAAAAATAATTTGCAAATGATAGTATTATGATAGTCTGAAAAATACTAAGTCGTAAGTATTTGTCCAGATTGCTTCAAACCAAATACCGAATCCATCGGCCCCATTGATGCTGATGAGGGTTACGAGCAAGATGGCCATAATATTAGCTGGAATGAGGAATATAACGCTGAATGGGAATCCAACCTTTTTCAGATCAGTTTGGTTCATGTGGAAATCATCTTGGAGACTGAAGTAATAGAAACCCATCGAAAAGCCTGTCAAGGCTATTACAAAATAAGAAAATGGCTCTGCGATTAAAGTTGACGCGCATGCGATAATAAGCGGAAGTAGTGGAAGAAAATATGGACCTATAGTGATCAACCAATTGCCTTGGCCCCCGTATTTGACATGACCGCCACTGCAACGACTTGCTTTGATTTCTTCAACAGTGCAAAAGCAACATAACGCGAGGAAAGCATGAATTAATTCATGATGAAGGACTTCAAAGGTAGATGTCCAACTACGTTCACCTAAGAATATGTGGCGAATAGCAGCATACATTATGATTCCAATCGTTAAGGAGGCGAACTCAATCCAATTTCCAGATACGCTCGATGCAACATCTATAATTGACATGAGTAATGCTGGAGTCATAGAAAATATGATGATGCCAATAGGCCACTTAAGTACGGTTGCAGAGTTCGACACGAATGCATTGGCTGCCACTCTCCAACCATTCCACTCGCGTCCGATTTCGGTTGGCATTCTTCTCTACCCGTATATGCCAATAGATGGACTCATATAATGGTGATATGAATCTTTTAGATCAAGAATTCGTAAATTTCTTCTCAGCAGCTGCATAAACTTCAGCATCTAATGAACCATCTCTAACCAGTGATGAAAGTGCAGCCAATGTCACAGAAACAGCATCGATTTCAAAGAAACGGCGTAGGGCAGGCCTGGTATCAGACTTACCAAACCCATCAGTTCCCAATACACAATAATCTCCACCAACCCATTGACGAATCATATCTGGAACTGCAGCCATATTATCGGATACAGCAATAGTAGGATATATTCCGCTTCCAAGTTGTTGTTGAACCCAAGGTTGTTTGGCTTCTTTATCTGGATTTTGTCGATTCCAACGGGCAACTTCCAATCCTTCTCGTCTTAATTCGCCATATGATGTTGCAGACCAGATTTCACAACGGACTCCAAACTCTTCCAACAATTCTACAGCCTCAAAAGCTTGTAGCATAATCGGTCCTGAAGCGACTAAACGTACGACAGGGCCATCGCCTTTTGGCGCTCCACGCAATCGGTACATGCCGCGAATTATTCCTTCATCAACGCCTTCTGGCTTAGGTGGCATAGGGTGATTTTCATTGTAGATTGCAATATAGTATAGCAAGTCCTTGTCTTGCCCATACATTTCCTCAATTCCATGCTTGATTATTGTCGCTAACTCGTAAGCAAACGCAGGGTCCCATGCTCTTACAGCAGGATTTGTATGAGCCATCAGTAGAGAATGCCCGTCTTGATGTTGCAATCCTTCACCGTTTAGAGTGGTTCTTCCAGAGGTCGCTCCCATCAAGAATCCGCGTGCGCGTTGGTCTGCTGCTGACCAAATTAAATCAGCAACTCGTTGGAATCCAAACATTGAGTAGAATGTGTAGAATGGTATCGTTGGGCAAGCATGTGTTGCGTAGGAGGTCGCTGAGGCAATGAAAGTAGATGTTGCACCAGCCTCATTTATTCCTTCCTCAAAGATTTGACCTTGTGAAGATTCCTTGTACTTCATCAAAACCTTGTGGTCTACTGGCTTATACAATTGACCTTTAGGGTGATAAATTCCGAATTCAGAAAACAGTGGGTCCATTCCAAAAGTACGACCCTCATCTGGGATAATTGGAACTATTAGGCTGCCAATTTCTTCTGACTTCATTAACGATCTCATCAATCTAACGAAAGCCATTGTTGTGGAAACTTCTGATTTACCTTTTGTCCCTTCATCGAATGCTGAATATGTTTCCTGTTGTGGTAGAGTTAGAGTCGATTGATGGATGAGTCTTTTTGGAACAAAACCATCCAAAGCAGCACGACGCGCTTTTGCGTACTCAACAACAGCTGGAACACTCTTTGGTAGAATGTATGGATATGATTCTAATTGTTCATCAGTAAAATCAAGAGACATGTCGTCTCTCATCCATTGAATAGAAGCCATATCAGCCTTTTTCTTACCATGTGTTGAATTCTTTCCAGCAAATGAAGGGCCAATTCCATGACCCTTGGTAGTACGCATTATCACAACAGTTGGCTGTCCTTTGTGTGCGGTAGCAGAAGCATACGCAGCATGCATCTTTAGGAAATCATGGCCACCTAAGTCAGCACATAACTCCTCTAATTGCTCATCACTTAGATGGGAAACAAGCGCCTTTAATCCATCACTATTGAATAGGTCATTACGGATTATCTCACCAGTAGAAGTCATGATTCTTTGTTCATCCCCATCAACCAATTGACTCATTCTCTTTGCGATTAGACCTTTATTGTCTACTTCAAACAAAGCATCCCATGAACTGCCCCAAAGAACCTTGATGACATTCCAGCCAGATCCTCTAAAGCGCCCTTCCAATTCTTGAACGATTTTTGAATTTCCACGAACAGGGCCGTCAAGGCGTTGTAAATTACAATTCATTGTCATAGTGATATTGTCAAGTCCTTCTCTTCCCGCCAAAGATAATTGCGATAATGATTCAGGTTCATCAGATTCGCCATCACCCATTGTATACCAGACACGAGATGCAGTTGTTGAACAAAGACCTCTGTCCTCTAGGTAACGATTGAATCTTGCTTGATGAATGGCGGTCATTGCCCCCAAACCCATGCTGACAGATGGAAACTCCCAATATTCAGGCATCAGGCGAGGATGCGGGTAAGAAGACAAGCCGTCTCCTCCAACTTCTTGTCTAAACAAATCCATGTTTTCTTCAGTGAATCGCCCTTCTAGCCAAGAACGAGCATAAACTCCTGGAGATGCATGACCTTGCCAATATAGGTGGTCGCCAGATCCATCTCCATCCTTGCCTCTAAAGAAATGGTTGAAGCAAACTTCCCAGGCATGGCTCGTGGAAGCATAAGTCGAGATATGGCCTCCAATACCATCATTGGCTTTGTTAGCACGAGTGACCATCATCATAGCATTCCATCGAATAACTTGATGTAATTTAATTTCCATTGCTAAATCGCCTGGATATTTTCCTTGCATTGAAGGATGTATTGTATTCAGGTATGGTGTGTTTACCAAGTCAATATCAACGCCTGCATCTTGAGCAGCATTGACAGTTGCGAGAAGTAAGCGACGGGCTTCTTCGTCTCCTAATTTATCAGCAACGGCAAGAATGGACTCAATCCATTCTTGTGTGACAACAGGGTCGGGGTCGGGTAATGTGTCACGAACGCCGAATCTCATGTTTGCATCTCCCTTAAACAGCCCTTTAGCATTGGGGTTTTCAATTGATAGCATGGGAATCTCTCAAAACGGACAAATCTCATTACTCAAAAAAAGATTTTTAGCAAAAAGACGAACTTGCTCGCAGTAGGGCGTTTATGGTAAAAAATCACGAAACAGCGTAGGCGCAATAGATAAAGACCGAAGACGCAGCGCTGTAATTATGTCCGTAGAGGCTAATGTTCAGAAGATGATTGACGATTTGACCGCCGCACTTGCCGATGCTGTAAAGCACGACAAGGGCAACAGTGCAGCAGGTACACGAGTACGAAAGGCTATGCAAGCAATTAAGGCTGATTCACAAGGAATCCGTGTTCAAGTTCAAAACGACAAGAATAACTGAGTAAAGAATAATTCTTTTTCAGATTCAATAATACATTCAAGTGCGCTTGAATGAACCCGAAGTTATCAAGGTCGAGGCCTTGGTAACTTCCCAACCATTTCTTTCATTATTTAGTAACTGTAGGGTGTTCCATGCAAGAGATCCTCACCGGCGTTAAGGTTCTGGATTTGTCACGCATTTTGGCAGGCCCATTAACAACTCAATATCTTTCCGATTTCGGGGCAGAAGTGACCAAGGTAGAGGCACCTTGGGGAGATGACACTCGTAATTGGGGTCCTCCATTTGCTACAGGTTTCGATGGAGAAAAAGTAGCGGCCTACTATTTATCGGCTAATCGCGGCAAGCAAGTTATCACTGCTAATTTAAAAAATGAGAAACAACGAATTCGTCAATTGATTGAACAGAGTGACGTGGTAGTTGAAAATTTCAAACCAGGAACTCTGCAACGCCTACTAGGACCAATGCCACAACATGTCATTTTGTGTTCAATGTCTGGATATGGGGCAACTGGCCCCCGCAAGGATGAACCTGGATATGATTTGGCAATGCAAGCACAAAGTGGATTGATGAGTGTTACCGGTGAAGCGGATGGACCACCTAACAAAGTAGGAGTGGCACTAATCGACGTCATTACTGGATTGAATGCAGTATCAGCAATCCTGGCAGCATTATTACATCGGGAAAAAACCGGTATAGCAAAGAACATTGAGATTTCATTATGGGATTGTGCAATCGCAGCACTTGTCAATCAAGCACACAATTATCTTGAGAGTGGTAAGTCACCTCATAGAATGGGTTCTGCCCACCCGAATCTAGTTCCATATAGAGCATTTGAAGTTGAGGATGGATGGTTTGTAATCGCAGTTGGTAACGATACACAATGGCATAAGATGGCTGAGATATTATCGATTCCAACAAAGCCTCAATGGGATACAAATGCAGGTAGAATCGCTGAGCGAACAGAGATAGAACAACTCGTTCAAAATGCTTGTAGGCCATTCACTAGAGTGCAACTTGCGGAATTGCTTGAAGGAATTCCAAATGCACCAGTCAATACTATCGAAGAAGCTCTCAACGACCCTCAATCAATAGCGAGAGGAAATGTTACGCAATTCGCAGGTGTTAATGTATTAGCAAATCCACTTAGATTTATGAGTGATGATTAGAAAGAGAAAAGAGATGTTTGGCCACCTTCTCTAATCAAACCACCTGCTCTTAACTTGTCAAATGCATTATCCATTCTTCTCTGGCTAAATTGTCTTTCTTCCATTAGGAATTTATTGAGTCCAGCAACATCAATCACTCCAGGTTGTAGATCTTCATCTGATACTTGGTTGACCGGATGGTTGTGGAATATTTCTCTAATTTCATCCAACCGTTGTGGAACTTCTTTATCCTTAGCCGCGCATATCGCTTCAATGGTATCGAATTCTTTAATCAATTTCATACCAGTCTTTGGACCGATTCCTTTGATTCCTGGGTGGAAATCAGTACCGATCATTATCGCTAAATCAACTAATTGTTGTCTAGTGATTTGATTTTCTTTCAATACATCTTCTAAAATTATCTTTTCAGCAGTAACGACCTTACCGTAACTCTTGCTTCCATGATTCATTAGATTTCTAACCAAGAATGGAGTCCCATAAAGAACAGCATCCCAATCTTGTGTAGCGACAACATCTAGTTGTCCATTTGCAGCCATTACCGCTGCTTGCGCTTCACCTTCTGCCTTAGCAGCAACCCAAGGAACGCCTAATAAATCTAGCAATCTCTTCGTTTCTTCAACCATCTCTGGGCTATAATGCATAATTCGTTGAGCCATTTTTTGTGCTAACTTGAAATCACCAGCAGCCAATGCTTCTTTGTGGATATTTTCAGCTTCTACTCTTCTTTTTCTTCTTGAAGCGATTTCATCAGCTTTCAATTCAGGAGCGCGACCATCAAAGACATAAATTGGTTTAATTCCATGAGATAATAATGTGCATGTGCGATTTAGAAAACCCATCAAATGTGCAACTACTTTTCCATCCTTGCTTCGCAATGGACCTCCATCGCCTTGAGGAGATAAATCTCGCATTGTTGTTAGAAATTGGAAGGCTGTAAGAAAAGCATCGATGCCTACACGCTTACCAGATAGGCTTGCAAGTTCAATCGGTTCCTTGGGCGCGATGTCCTTCAGGTTACAGCCCATGTATTGACAAATAAGGCGACAGTATGTAGCCATTGGCCTGCGAGAGCATCAAGAAGGATTGACGATGTGCAGTGAATATGGCGCAGCATATTGCAGTCCTTCGCGGATGGCATCCAGCTCTTGCCATAGCCGAGTTGACAGCCTTGCTGCCAAGCCATAACCCGATAGCAAGCGAATCAAATCGCCTTGCAATATTAGAGGGTCCATTGAATCCGAGTGAAGCGTTTGAAACGCTATCGGTATCTAGCGGTTGTCAAGCAATTTTGCTAAATGGATTCATTCATAATTGGCAAGATGATCAATCTGTTTTACTGGACAAAATTGAAACCTATTTACAAAAAAATCAACGCGATGGCAAGATGGCGGTTGTACCTTTGCGAATTGAAGGAAAAATAGCACAATTTAGTTCTAGCAAAATCGCCGGAAAGATTGGCTCGATAATGAGTGGGATGGGTTGTCAGATTGATCTATCAAATCCACAACACCGTTTTTCAATAACAGTTGATGGTAGTTCATCGCAAATTGCTTGTGGATGGATGGTTGGGGATGATACAGGTTTGGATGGAGTGGCGACTAGAAAAGCAACACAGAGACCTTTTTTCAAACCGGTTAGCCTTTCTCCGCGCTTGGCCCTATTAGCAGTAAATCTCGCAACTGGGCCAATTGGGCAAGGCCCCGTAATTGATGCGATGAGTGGAACTGGTGGATTCATCATGGAGGCAGTAGCAACCAATCGTCAAGCATTGGGTATTGACCTCAGTTCAGAAATGGTAGCAGGTGCTAATCAAAATCTAAACTGGTTATTAGAACAGCAAAACATTACCGATTCTTCAGCACAAATAGTGTGCGGAGATGCAACAAATATTGAGGCTAGTATTGATAAATCGTGGGTTGGTAAAGTTAAGGGATTTGTATTAGACCCTCCATATGGAAGAAATTCTCAAGGTTCATTAGACCACGATGATCTACTAACTAAAACACTGACTAGTGCCCATCGAGTAGCATCTAGTGATGCTAATTTGGTATTGATTGTGCCCATTAATTCAATGCCTGCACAAATTAATTCTCCACTAACAGATAATTCTCAAGTTGAGTTATTACACGGTAATTGGGATTCACTACAAAAATTGATGAAATTGAGTGGCTGGGTAATAAAAAACCGATGGGTTGAGCACGTTCATGGCAGTCTCAACCGTCTCGTGATTCACTCAGAATACGTTCCTCTAGATTGAGTAATGTCGCAGCATCATCATCACTTGGTGGCGGGAATTGATCTTTATGTGGACATCCTTCATCTAAAATCGCTGTATCATCTTCAGATAAAACATAAGGATAAGTTTGGCAACCCTTTGGCCTTGCATCATAAACCGAACAAACACCTTCTGCATTTGTATCGGCAGAATCGGTCAGCAAAAATACACAAGCGCGAGTTGTTTCATCATTGAGTAGAGTTAGAACTCCCGTATCATTAGCATAGGAGAATTTGTCGACAGACATTCCAGTTCTTCTTGCTAATTTTGCAGCCTCTGCTTTGGTAAGAGGCATTGTTGTCTCTCTACAACATGCCGAGCAGCCCATTGGAATACAAGGAAGTGAGCGACCCATATTCCCACCTGTGCACCCAACTTATTCAAAAAGGGTGGGCTGTTGGAACGAAATAAGGGCGGTTAGGGTAGCCTGGATATCCTGATGGGCTTCGAACCCGTCGACGCGGGTTCGAATCCTGCATCGCCCATTCTCAAGGGTTTTTGATATTTCGAGAATGGTGATTTATTCAAATAATGACCAATCAGAATTAGAATCGGTTACTCTATACCAATTTTCACCTTCAAATTGGACCCATTCAAATCCATTCGCATCGACCTTTTCAGCGGTAAGAGAAGTAGCTGGAACATTTTTTATACTAATCTCTGGAAGTATCTTTGTATCTTTATCAGATGACAGTTTCTCGTGTGCCACTATTAATTCGGTTTGGTCAAACCCTTGAACTATCAGATTCGCTTCATTTTCAAGTACATCGTCCAATTCTGCACGTAATCGTTCTAACTTTATCCCTTGATGTGGTCCAAGCATTCTCAGCATCAATGAATATTCTGAACGAATTGCAATATCTTCTAACTCTTTGCGAGTTGTTGCTGCTTTTAATTGCTGTAAATAGCGTTCACAACGCCTATTTCTTGTGACGAAACCAAATCCAATCCAAGCGAATAAGGGGAGGCCTCCGAACATTCCGATTAAATCCCAAGCACCCAAGCCAATTGAAGTTCCAGGAATTACAATTTCAAAACTATCAACTGGTACATCATTTGCATCAAAAGGATCTGTTCCTAATCTTCTTTCATCAGTATCAGCCCATCCATCATTATCATCATCAGTATCAGCGTTATTTCCTTCTCCATCTTCATCATTATCGAAGCATTCTCTCATGTCAGCAGGAAATGCATCAACATCATCAAAGCAACCATCATTATCAAGGTCGCCTGGAGAATAGAATTTAGGTAAAATATCAATATTATCTGGATATCCATCATTATCAAAATCATTGAGATAAGGGTCTGCATTATCTCCAGTGAGATTGTCTCCTAGTCCGTCACCATCAGCATCTTCCCACTGTGTTGCATCATTAGGAAATAAATCGTACAATCTTCCCGCAGGGTTGTCTCCATAGCCATCACCATCAATATCAGACCATTGGGTAGCATCGGTTGTGAAAGCATCCGCATCAGTTCCACTTGAATTATCACCATATCCATCTCCATCAATATCTCCCCATTGAGAAACATCATTAGGAAATTTATCTGCACCGATTCCCATCGGATTATCTCCCATACCATCTCCATCAGTATCTTTCCATTGGGTCGGATCATACGGGAATGCATCACTGCCATCATCTCTGCCATCACGGTCAGCATCAGAATGCTTGAATGGGTCGTTAGGGAATGCATCAGCAAGATTTCCATTGGCATTATCTCCATAGCCATCTCCATCACTATCGGTTTTCTGAGTTGGGTCAAATGGGAAGTCGTCCAAATGATCTGGAATTGTATCTCCGTCAGTATCCAGGTGTTCATCTGGATCATTAGGGAAATCATCACCAGCATCACTCCAGCCATCTCCATCAGAATCTATACAACCTTTTCTGTCAATTGTTGAATTACCGAATGTTTCGGGACAAGCATCTCCCCCATTACCTGTAATTTGATTTCCATATCCATCACTATCTGTGTCATTCCATTGAGTAATATCGGTTGGGAATAAATCGTCTTCATCGGAATATCCGTCATTATCGGTATCTTCCCAACGTGATGAGTCATTAGGGAATTTGTCTCCTTCAGAGCCAAACCGATTGTCTCCATGGCCATCCCCATCTGTATCATTCCATTGAGTTGCATCATTTGGAAATCTATCAATTAAATTAGCTCCTTGCGATTGATTGTTCCCATAGCCATCTCCGTCACCATCTTGCCATTGAGTAATCTCATCGGGCAAACCATCGCCACCATTAGACCATCCATCGAGATCATTATCTGGGCATCCATGGGTATCTTTGGTACTAAGGCCATATAATTGAGGACATGTATCTCCTTGGTATCCATTGAATTCATCACCATAGCCATCCATATCACTATCGACCCATTGGCTCGATTGGTTGGGGAAGTGATCTTGTGAATCTGCCCATCCATCATAATCTACATCTGAGCAACCGTAGGTATTGTTACGGTTTGATTCACCGAATTCATTTGGACAATTATCTCCTCTCGTGCCTGTGAGGTTGTCACCATATCCGTCAAAATCAGTATCGGAAACTTGTGTTGGGTCTGTGGGATAAAAGTCATTCAGATTAGATTGTCCATCACCATCAGTATCTAAGCATCCAAATCGGTCAAGGGTCGAGTTTCCTATTTCTGTAGGACAAGCATCGTGGTTATTTCCAAATATATTGTCGCCAAACCCATCGAGGTCAGCATCAGTTTGTTGACTTGATTCGAACGGAAAGGCATCCAACGTATGACCAGTGCCATCATTATCTACATCAATTGAATGGGATTCGATTCTCCAGTCATTTCCGTAAGCATGTGAACAAGAAAATCCACTTGAGTATTCAGTGAACATTATTGGTCGGTCCTGATATTGCCCACTACTTGCACAATACCTACCTTGAAAAGAATCAACCCAAGTTCCATCATCTAGTATTACTGTGCTCCAAGAACTTGAGGTAGTACTTGGTCCTGGATAAGGTGATGTTCTTCCATTTGCTTCTTGAGACCAATCCAAATTGCTGTAGCTTGGTGGCCCCGTCCAGATTAAACCGAAAGATGTGGTTAATATCGAATAGGAATCATGGTTTTCATTGTCATACCAAGAATATGTCCATTCTTGGGTGCCATTTGGATACTGTGAGCCGAGTGTGACAGTATTGGTTGCAGCAGTACTATCGAAGGTTGAATAATTTTCATTATGCCAAATTGCTATTTCAGATGAACAACTTGAACTTCCACCAGTAGCAAGATAATACGTTTTTTCTGGTAAAATTTGTACAGATTTAATCTGCATCGCCGAACAAGGAACTTCATCAACGGTACGGATTATGTTCAAATCAAGGTCGAATCCAAAGAAGATACCGCCTCCGTTTTGCATTGAGAAAGAAATTTCATTCCCATTTGAATCATACATATCACAAGTAGAGCTTGCGGGTACTTTAATTTGAATAGAAGTTTTATTGGCGATTTCGAACCACTCAATCCCCGAACATAGCATATAGTTTGGATTTGAGTTGGCTCTGTAATCTGTGAAGGACAAATGGTCCATTAAAGTACCATTTGCATTCACTTTCACTAATATTTTACAATATCCGGTGACTACACTTGGGCAATCTAAGGTACCATTAGGAAATGTAATTGAGTGTGTAGATGTCCACTCCAATAGCATAAATATGCTATCATTTACAAAATGGACTTTGTGAAAATAATCTATACTTGATACACCATATAAATTACTGGTCCATTGATTAGATGATGCTCCAGCCAGGGGTATCCAAGCATTTACGAAATGACCTGTAATATTCCAATGCATGAAAACATCTTGGTTGCTTTCTATTAGAATTGAATTATTATTGCCAAACTCAAGCAAATCGGAACTTGTGCCCCCTCCGTCATACTTGATGCAATATACGTAGATTTCAGAACCATAGACATGAGGCTTACAACTTTTAAATTTCGAAAAGTTAGCAGTAAGTGGAATCTCTAAATCTTCACTTAAATCCGCTATATCTAAAATGGAATTAGAACTTGCACCTTGAGGTGGATAAGACCACAGTGAAACAGAAGGAGATTCAATACCTCCACTTGAAAGAAAACTCTCTTTGAAAACAGAAACAATTTTGCCGTCATCATATTCATGTATCACATGTCCTGGACTATCCATATTCCCAGTATTGACCTGTATGGAGAATGTCTGTTTGTATCTTGACTGGTTTTGTGGACTTGGTACAGGAGAGTAGGCTTGTTGTCCACTGCCATTAGAAAGAATTTGCCAGGGGTAGTCAAGGTGTGAAGTCTCATTGAACACAGTTGCAGAAGCTGCTTGCTGTAGTTCAAGAACCACTGAATTAGAAAGACTGGTCGAATGAGAAAGGCCAACAGGGTCATCGCCAGTTATAGTTGCATAGATTACTAATGCAGCAAGATAAGATC
>Ga0308019_10000387_pt1 | contig 27604 bp, 29 predicted proteins | sample Neamet284_FD_203135 | JGI IMG/M metagenome (GOLD analysis project Ga0308019, IMG submission 203135) | Marine microbial communities from water near the shore, Antarctic Ocean - #284 | ecosystem: Environmental > Aquatic > Marine > Unclassified | place: Southern Ocean | collected 2014-10-01
TAAATGTTAAAATAGGGTTTATTTTAAATATATCTGCAATTTTTTTAACTTTATGTGAAATACGTCCACCCTTGACGATATTATCTAAGCTATTGAATCCAACGTAAAGATTTGTGTTCTCAATTGCTTGTTTAGAAATGCGAGTTATTTCTTCAATATTTTTACCGGCGATTATGGCTTCTGATGTTCGCATTGCAACTAAGCCGATTCCAATTGTACCACTATAGGAATCTAAAATATGAATAGGAAAATTAGATATAGACTTTGCTGCAGTCGTAGCTGATTGGTAAGTACCACTTAATGCTTCTGGTAAATGAATTGAAATTGCAGATTTATAATGACTAGATAGGAATTGATATTGCCTCCGAAAATCCCCTGGTGAAGGTTGTGAAGTTTGTGGATGATTTGGATTATTTTTCAACTCTTTCCAAAATTCATCTGAAGTTAATGAAACTTTATCTATATAATGTGTATCTCCAAAATTTAGGCGAACAGGAATGACATGTATATTCATATCATCCATTAATTTTTCAGGTAAGTCACATCCTGAATCCACAATAATTGCAGTAGAAGAATGAGAAGAATGAGCATCGAATTGTTGCTTCATCATATCGTCAGTTTTTTCTCCTTTAATAATTCCAAATTCTTTACAAAGGGAAAAAACATTTTGAGGCTTATCAGAATGAATATGTACTTTTGCTTTTATTTTTGTTCCAGCTAATACAATACTGTCACCGAGGTCCATTAGTTTTTCTTGAAGTTGACGCCGTGGAATATTTTTACCTAAAATAATACATTCAGTGCAGTATCTAAATTTTTCATTAGTGTTAGTATCTAATTGTTGAATCTCATCAATAATTATAAGTTCCGTTTCCGTCACTTTACCTGATACTATATACTCTTGAATACCTGAAAGCATATCAACAAATCCTTGTCCACCAGCATCTAATACACCTGCTTTTGCTAATACCTTTAATTGACTTGGTGTGTTCTCAAGAGCTTTCTGGGCATTAATTAAGCCATCAGAAAGTATGGATAGAAAATCCTTAGAAGTTTTACTAGATTTTTCTATTGATTCACTCCAGCTTCGAATTACTGATAAGATTGTACCTTCTCGAGGTTTTGTTAGTGCATCATATGAATAATCTTTCGCATGAGAAATTGCTTTAGAAAAGTCAACTGTGTTAAGTCTCTTAACATCTTTAATACCATCTGAAAAACCAACAAAAAACTGAGCAAGAATAGCTCCAGAGTTTCCTCTTGCTCCATCTAATGCACTATCTGCAATTGACATACTCATTCTTTTTATATCTGAAAAAGCATTATTCTTAATTCCTTCTTCAATTGAAGTGAGTGTATAGGCCATATTAGTACCTGTATCGCCATCTGGTACAGGGAAAACATTGATTTTATTTAAATATTCTTGCCTAGAAACAACTCGATGAAGTCCAGCTTTAACTGCTCGATAGAGTCTAATCCCATCAATATATTCAAGGGCCATTTTTTAAGATACCTTATTAGGTAATTTTTTACTTAGTGATGTACCTGGTTCTAAAATACCACCTGATATAATTGCCTTTAATCCATCTTCAACGGAAATATCGGGATGGATAGCTTCTTCTTTAGGTACAATAATAAATACGCCTGAGGTAGGGTTAGGTGTTGTTGGTACAAATACATGATAAAAAGCTTGGCCAGTGTCATTTGAAGATTCATTGGTTACAAAACACATTGTCCATAACCCTTTTCTTGGATATTGAATAAATATAACTTGCTGAAATGATTTAAGAGTTGAGCCAGAAAAGGCACTGGTTATTTGTTTAATTGTATTATAAATAGTATTAACAAATGGTAACTTATCTAAAATTTTCTCACCCCAATTAAATAGAGTTCTACCTAAAACATTTGTAATTATAATACCCAGGAAAAGAATAAAGAGTAATGTAAGAATAATGCCAAGGCCTGGGATTTCAATTCCAGTGCTTTTAAGAAAAGGCGCTGCAAGACTATCAAGAAAATTAAATAAAAATTTAAGTATCCAAAATGTTGCTGCTATAGGGACTATTGCTAATAAACCAGCAAAGATACGCCTTTTAATAGATTGCCACATTTTATCTGCTTCCTATTTTATAAATAAAAACCACTGAAAATTAAAATGTACCTTCAAGGTTTAGAAGATAATTTTTAATTTTTAATCCACCGGCATATCCACCTAATCGACCATCACTAGCTAAAACACGATGGCAAGGTATTATAATGGGAATGGGATTGCAAGCATTGGCTGACCCAGCGGCTCTAACGGCCTTAGGACTACCAGCTCTTATTGCTATCTCTTTATATGTACTATATTGACCATAAGGAATATTTCTTACAGCCATAAGGGCTTTAGAATAAAAAGGTGGGAGAGTTAAATCAAGTTTTAGCTCAAAGGATTTACGTTTACCTTTAAAATATTGATCCAATTGAATAATTACATTTGTTAGTGATTTATTATCTTCGACTAAATTTTCATTAGTGATTTTTTTTAAAATAATTGATTTGAAATCTGGTATTTGGTATTCAAAAATAATATGATTTAATCCTTTATTTGATTGGGCAAGCAATAAATTTCCTATTGGAGAATTAATAATAGTGTATTGAATCATAACAGAATTTACACTTAAATAATAAAATGCATTTTATATGTTAATATTAATCATAACCTTTGACTTTAAAATTATAATTAATAATAAATCCTCCTAAAATAATTAGAAAGGCACCTATTAATGGCATTATGGTTAGTGACTCATCAAGGAATATCCATCCGGTTATGATTGCAATAACAGGTGGAAAAAAAGCTATATAACTTAATTGGCTTGCAGCTAAATGATTAAGCAACCAGATATAAATCCCCCATGTCACGACTGTACCAGGAAGTATAAGAAAGGATAAAGAGAATAGGGAGGATGAAGTTAGTGGTGATAGTTGACCCTTCTCAAAAATAATTGATAAGATAAGAATAATTATCCCTGAAAGACTTAATCCACATGCATTAAGGTGAAAAGAATTAATTTTTATGCGGTGTTTTTTTAAATAAACTGATGGCCAAGAGCCCGAAATAACAGCCAATAAAAGAGCCATCATTGCCCAGTGTACTTTTTCTTGGCCAAAGGATGATCTGTTATAAAGGATGAGTAAGGTCCCAATAATTCCAAGACTTAAACTAAATATTTTTTTTAAATTAATTTTATCATCTGGCAGAGTCATATGCGCCATTAGAGCTATAAAGAGAGGAGATAAGCTCCAAAAAATAGCGCCAAGATTTGAGTAAACATATTGAGTTGCCCAATATGTTAATACATAACCCAATGTGAAATTAAATATACTATAAACTAAATATATATTCACAATCTCAGGAGAATATTTAACTTTTTCTTCTTGAAAAAAATAGAGTGACCAAAAGATTCCTCCTGCTATTATAAAGCGTATAGATAAGCTCCATAAAATAGGCATTTCGGTAACATTTATTTTTAAAAATAGCCATGTAATACCCCAAGAGATACTAATAATTGAGTAAAGGATTATTATTTTTATTTTCATAAATAATTATAGGTGAATATATGTTGGTATTTTTTAATATTATATATATACATTGATGCGGTAAAAAAATATCTTCTTAAATTTGCAATCAATTACTTTGGAATTATAATGATAAATGTAAAAAACCTGGTTAAAGATTTTTCACTTAATAAGAAACAGCGTAAAGAAATGGGTGATAAATATAAAGACTCCAAAATACTTCGCGCAGTTGATGATGTGAATTTTGAATGCAAGCCAGGTCGTATTTTTGGACTTTTAGGGCCTAATGGAGCTGGAAAGACAACAACCCTTAGAATGATTGCAACAATGCTCAAGCCCACCTCTGGAGAGATCACGGTTGCTGGTTATGATTCTATTGAAGAGGGTCAGGAAGTTCGAGGTCAAATAGGGTTTATGACTGGACAGACGGCTCTTTATGATCGATTAACTCCAACTGAAATGGTCAAGTATATTGCGGATCTTCATGAAATGGACAATAAAGACTTTAATGCTCGTAAAGATTATTTATTTGATTTATTAGATATGAAAAGTTTTGCAGATAGGCGAATTGCTAGGTTAAGCACTGGAATGAAGCAAAAAACATCTATTGCTAGAACAATTATTCATAATCCTCAAGTCATGATATTTGATGAACCAACATCTGGTCTTGATGTTATGACTTCTAGAGCTATTGTCAATTTGATACGTTCCTGTCAACAAGAAGGAAAGACAGTTATTTTTTCTACTCACCGAATGGGTGAAGTAAATCAATTGTGTGATGATATAGCCATCATTTATAATGGGAAGTTGTTTTACAATAATACATTAGATCAATTTAAATCAGAAATGACACAACCCACTTTTGAAGAAGAGTTCATATATCGGGTGGGGGAGGCATAAAATGAAATTTTTAATTATAGCTAAGAAAGAATTCATTGATATATCACGTGATAGAAGAACTTTATTTATGATGCTAGCTGTTCCTTTACTATTAATGCCAGTTTTGATTGGTACGATGTTAAAGATTACTTCTTCGCAAGCTGAGAAAGCATCAGAGAAACAATTAAAAGTTGCTTTTATTGGAAAAGAATACGCACCTAATTTATACCAAGCTTTCTCAGATTTAGATAAATTGATTATTCTAGACCAAATTCCTGTTGATAGTGTTAAATCCTATATTCAATCTGAATATTTAGATGCAGCCATAAATATTAGCTCTGATTATCAAGCAAATATTAAAAGTGATTCTCAAGCTAAGATACAAATTCAATATAAAGGGACGGATTCATTTGGTGCAGCTAAAGAACGTATTAATTTTGTTTTAGATCAGTATGAAAAAGATATTATTGAAGCTCGAATGAACAGATTGAAGCTCAAACCTTCTGTGGTTAAAGCCTTCAATATTCAATTTGATGATATGGCTTCTAAACAAGAGAAATTTGGAAAAATGGCTGGAGGTTGGTTACCATATATTTTTATTTTATTTGGCTTTATGGGTGCGATGTACCCTGCTTTAGACCTTGGCTCAGGTGAAAAAGAAAGAGGTACCTTAGAAACTATTCTTTCATCACCGGCAAGTCGATTAGATGTAGTCTTGGGGAAATTTATTGTAATTATGTCCGCAGCATTTTTAACTGCATTCATAGCTTTGGCGGGTATTCTTATTGGCATTCAACAAATTTCAGAAATACCTCCAAACTTGCTTGAGTTAATTAATGATATCTTCTCATTAAAGATTATAGCATTAATTATGACATTAGTATTCCCCGTCTCAGCATTTTTTAGTGCAGTTTTATTGGGATTATCTATTTATGCCAAATCATTTAAAGAGGCTCAAAGTATTATAGCTCCATTAAATATTGTCATTATTTTTCCTGCTGTTATAGGCACGTTACCAGGGATAGAATTAAATATGATTACAGCAATGATACCTATTCTTAATGTATCTCTTGCATCTAAAGATATTATTGCTGGTGTAATGAATCCTTTTTATATGACAGAAGTCTATTTGTCACTTTTTGGGTTTGCAGCTTTATCTTTATTCTGGTGTGTAAGGTCATTTAATAAAGAAAGTACTATTTTTAGAAATTAATTGGTCTTGGAGCAATTGGTAAAAAAAAGCCCTGAATGAAATCAGGGCTTTTTTTTTATTTCTTATATAAAATTATTTAGTTGCATTATCATGCAACTGTATGACGATAGGGCTAGCTATGTATATTGAAGAGTAAGTCCCAACAATTACACCAATTATCATAGCGAAGGCAAAGTTGTGAATTACTTCTCCTCCAAAAGTCCATAATACGAAAACTACCAAGAAAGTTGTCAGAGATGTAATAATTGTACGAGATAGAGATTCATTCATGCTTTTATTTACAATGTTAGTATAAGAATCTTTTTTTGATAATTTAATATTTTCTCGAATCCTATCAAAAATAACGATGGTATCATTTAAAGAATATCCGACAATAGTTAAAAAAGCAGCAATGATAGGAAGGCTGATTTCATATCCAAGTAATGAGAAAATACCTAAAGTAACAAAAACATCATGTGTTAAGGCTGCAATAGCACCTAACGCAAATCTAAATTCAAATCTAATGGATATATATAAAAGAATTAAGCCTAATGAAGAAATAATTGCCATAAGAGCTTTACCACTTAATTCTGAACCAATTTTAGGACTAACGGTACCTTTCCCAAGGACAAAGTCTGTTTTATTCTCTGGTACTTTTTCTGGAAAGGCATTATACAAGTGATCTACAATTTTTTGCGCAAAGTTTTGTGGCGCATCATCAATATGAGGCACTCGAATTAAAACTGCACCTGGATTTCCGAACTTTTTAATTTCTTCCCGACTAAAATCAAATGATTGTCCATCTACATTTAAATTGCCCATAGCAGATCGAACGGCAGTAATATCTATTTCTTCATTGTATTGAACAGATACCAATATTCCACCTTTGAAATCAATACTTAGCTTAGGTCCACCATTTATTAAAAGTGATACTAATCCAGATAGAATCACTAATGAAGAAAGTGCAAATGCGATTTTTCGCTGTTTCATGAAGTCGATTTTTGTATCTTTTATAATTCTCATATGCTCAACTTATTTAGGCTTTTACGTCCTGTGAAGGAGTTAAAAATTGTTCGAGTAACAAAGATTGCAGTAAACATTGATATTAAAATTCCCCAAAATAATACTGTAGCAAAACCTTTAATAGGTCCAGTTCCAAATTGCCACAGAACTAAAGCTGCGATTAATGTAGTTACATTTGCATCTATAATTGTAGTTAGAGCACGATCATATCCACCGTCAACAGCTGCTTTTGGAGTTTTTCCTTTACGTAATTCTTCTCGAATTCTTTCGAAAATTATGACATTGGCATCAATTGACATTCCTACTGTAAGAATTAATCCCGCAATGCCAGGAAGTGTTAGCGTAGCTTGCAGTGTTGCCAATACAGCTAAGACAAGAACAATATTCCATATTAAGGCAAAATCTGCAATACTTCCTGAAGCACGATAGTAAACCAGCATAAATATTAGAACTAAAACTAAACCAATTATAACAGATTGTGTTCCTTTTCGTACAGAATCAGCTCCTAATGATGGACCTACAACTCGTTCTTCAATAATTTTAACTGGTGCGGGTAACGCACCTGCTCTAAGAACAATTGCAATATCTTTTGCTTCATCAATATTAGCAAACCCTTCAATTAGTGTACCTCCGCCAGAAATTTTTTCACGAATGTTTGGAGCCATATGAACTTTTTTATCTAAAACAATGGCTACTTTACGACCAACATTTGATCCAGTTACAATTGCCCATTTCCTTGCCCCATCTGAATTCATTGATAGATTTACAATAGGTTGTCCTGCTGAAGTTGAGCCCTGTGGACCTAGGTTGGCTTTGGCTTCTTCAACAACACCTCCAGTAAGTTCTGGTTGATCTTCTAAAAGAAATAGAGAGTATACAGATTCAACATCACCATCTACAGTTGGATAATCTTCTGCTTTATGACTGAACATGAAGGTTCCACCAAGAGCTGCAAGCTTTTCCTTCACTTCAGGGAGCTCTAGCATTTTTCTAACAGCATATGAATTTTTTACTGGTACGCCAATTGTATTTCCTAGATTACGTAACATGCTGGAGAAAGGCTGCTCTACATTTACATCCTGAGCAACAGAAGAAGAGTCTGATATTTCTTCGCTGCTTGATTCACCAAAAAGCTCACTTACAGAAACAGTTTCATCATTGTTAGATAGAGTTTCTCTTTTTTTTGTTTGATTGCTTTCAGTTACATTCGCAATTGTTTTATTACCCTTAAGGACTTGGTCAATCTTGACCATTAATTCATTTGTAGTAGTAATATCTTTAACAATAAAAAACTCAAGGAGTGCGGTGCTTTCTAGTAAAGAACGAGCACGGTCAGAATCTTGGACACCGGCAAGTTCAACAATAATTCGTTGGTTCCCTTGCTTTTGAATTGTCGGTTCAGCAACTCCAAATTGATCTACACGGTTTTGAAGAATTTCTAAAACGCGATTAATTGCATCTTCGGATTCTTCACTTAGAGCTGTAATTATATCTTCATTACTAGAACCATATTCATAAAAATAACGTGAAAGTTTTAGATTGTTTTCATTCGAAAAATTAGTCAGGATAGTAAAAAAATCTGCCTCAGGTGTTAATAAAATTTGTTCGCGGATTGATTGAATGGATCGTTTGAATTTATTATCTATATTAATTCCTAAGTTTTCAACTAAGGTTGGAAGATCAACCTCGAGGACAATATACATTCCACCCTTTAAATCGAGTCCTTGTTTAATAGTACGAGACTCAAGGAGTTTAAGTTTGCCTTCTTCTTTAAGCGTTTCTTTATCGCCATCAGTTAGGCTTTGATAGTGAATCGTAGGCCAAATTGCCCAAATTGCCCATGTTAGAACAAGGGCTATAATTAAGAATCTAGGTGTAAGTTTGTTATTCATATATCTTTAATGTTATATGTTTAAAAAAGTCGCGCAATGTAACCTTGCTTTGTGAAGAGAGCAAGGGCATAGCTATTTAGTCTAAATTACCTTGTGTTCTTTTCCAACTTTTATAAAGGCAGTTATGGCACAATCAAGATGCTCTTTTTCCATGCCCGCAGAAATCTGCACTCGAATTCGAGCTTCCCCTTTTGGTACAACAGGAAAGAAGAAACCAATGACATAAATACCTTCCTTTAATAAAGATTTAGCCATTTTTTGTGCTAATACAGCATCGTAGAGCATGATGGGTACAATGGGGTGAATACTTTCTTTAATTTTAAAGCCAGCTATTTTTATTTTTGATCTAAAGTATTCAGTGTTTTTTTCAAGTTTATCGCGCAATTTAGTATTTGAAGATAGAAGGTCAAAAACTTTAATACTTGCAGCAACAATTGAAGGAGCTACGGTATTAGAAAATAAATAAGGCCTCGATCTTTGTCTAAGAAGGTCTATTATATCTTTTCTTCCTGTTGTAAATCCTCCTGAAGCACCACCTAAAGCTTTGCCCAAAGTTGATGTCCAAATATCAATTTTATTCATAACTTTATGATATTCTGCTGAGCCACGTCCAGTTTTACCAATAAATCCTGTTGCATGACTATCATCAACCATCACTAGAGCATTATATTTTTCTGCTAATTCAGTAATCTTATCAAGTTTAGCAATATGACCATCCATCGAGAATACTCCATCAGTTGCAATTAAACGTAATCTATTACTTTGAGCTTCTTTTAGTTTAGATTCAAGATCTTTCATGTTATTATTTTCATAACGGAAACGTCTTGCTTTGCAAAGTCTAATTCCATCAATTATTGATGCATGGTTCAACGCATCTGAGATTATAGCATCATCAGAATTAAGAAGAGTTTCAAACAATCCACCATTAGCATCAAAGCAAGATGTATATAAAATCGAATCATCTGTACCAAAAAATTTTGATATTTTTGCTTCTAATTTTTTATGAATATCCTGAGTTCCGCAAATAAATCTAACAGAGGCCATTCCAAAACCATACCTATCTAAAGCCTTCTTAGCTTCATTGATAATTTCAAGATTATCAGCTAATCCGAGATAGTTATTAGCACAAAAATTTAAAACATCACCACCTTCTGTGGTAGATATTCCTATGTTTTGAGGTGTTGTTATAATTCGTTCTTTTTTATAAAGGCCTTCAGCTTTTATTTGAGAAAGTGTATCCAAGTAAATTTTTTTTGAATTTGACATATTATATCTACCAGTTCAGAACTATTTTACCACATTGACCCTGTTCCATGACTTCAAATGCTTTTTGATAATCATCAACATGAAATTGATGTGTTAAAACGCCTGAAATATCTAGACCACTTCTTATCATTTGGGTCATTTTATACCATGTTTCATACATCTCACGACCATAGATACCTTTTAGATGAAGTCCTTTAAAAATAATATCATCCCAATTAATTTGTGTTGATTCAGGAAGGAGTCCTAATAGTGCTATATGCCCACCATGATACATATGTGTTAACATATCTTTAAACCCAGAAGGATTCCCCGAGACTTCTAATCCGATATCAAAACCATTAATCATATTTAGATCGGGATAGGAATCTATTATTTTTTCTTTTGAAATATTAATAGCTTTTGTTGCGCCAAGTTTTCGTGCTAAATCAAGACGATAGTCATTTATATCTGTGATAACGATATTTCGAGCGCCAACAAATTTGCAAATAGCTACAGCCATTATACCAATTGGACCTGCGCCCGTAATAAGGACATCTTCACCAACCATATCAAAAGAAAGCGCTGTATGAGTTGCATTTCCAAATGGATCAAAAAAAGCGGCAATTTCAGAGGGAACATCTTTATGAATTGACCATACGTTTGATTCCGGGATCACTAAATATTCAGCAAATGCACCTGGACGTTGAATTCCAACGCCAGTAGTTTTGTGGCAAATATGTCGTTTACCCGCGCGGCAATTTCGACAATAACCACAAGTAATATGTCCTTCACCTGATACTCTATCTCCGGGTTTAAAGTGTGTGACGCCAGGACCTATTTCTTCAATGATACCACAAAATTCGTGACCTGTAATAAGAGGTAACTCTAAAGTTCGTTGCGCCCAATTATCCCATTTATAAATATGAAGGTCTGTCCCACATAGTGCCGTATGTGTAATTTTTATTTTAACATCATTTGTTTCACATTCGGGGACAGGCATCTCTTCCATCCAAATACCAACTTCAGGTAATTTTTTTACTAATGCTTTCATATTTTTTCTTATGATGATAAAAGAGGGGGTTATTTAACTAAAAAATATAAAGGCTTCTACTTCCTATACCCAACGAAATAAAGTTGGCACTATATAATAATGCTATAACATATTGTAGTGAGAAAGTTATTTAAATTTTGTCAATTTGATTAAAGAAAGAGCACTCATGAGTATTCAAAAACAGTTTTTGTGGATAAATATTATTGGCGGAACTTCAGTACTTGGTGGTTATGTCTATGCATTGTTAGGTCATCCTATTTTAAGAGCACAAATCTGGGGAGGTGTTCCAGAAACGTGGCAGCCATGGATTACTATATTTATGTTTATTTCTGCCTTTGGGTATTGTTTTGGAATGTATTATTTGATTTTCAATGAAGGTCTAAAGTTGAAATTTTTTAATGGAAAATATGATTCAACTATAATGAGAATACTTTTAGTTTTATTTTTGGGTTCTTCTTCTATGTGGATCCATTCAACTTTTAATTATTTGGAGCTTCCAAACGAAAATTCTTGGACTATGGTTCGGATTGAGCTTTGGTGTGCAGCTATATCGCTATTATTAATGACGTACGGGCTAGCAACAGCCAAAGGTATTCAGAACTCTCAACTTCATAAACTATCTGTATTGGGATTAAGTATTATTTCATTTCATTGTTTTTTCTTTGATGCAATTTTATGGACAAATAAGTTTCCAACGAGTTTCTAATGATGAGAATTAACAAAATATTGTATTATGTTTCTTTTTCCATTTCTTTTTTAATGGCTCAAGAAAAAGTTGTTCTTTTTAATGTTAATGTAATTGATGGTCTTAATTCAACTGTCAAAAAAGACATGATGGTCTTTATCTCAAATAGAAAGATTGAGTCTATAAAAAAGATTGGATCAATTCCCAAAGATTACAAACGAATTGATTTAAGTGGGATGTTTTTACTCCCGGGTTTTATTGATGCTCACACTCATATAAGTTCAATGGAGGCTGCTGAACGTGCTTTACAATCAGGAGTGACTACAGTTAGAAGCGCAAGCACCTCAAGTTTTCAGGATGTATCTTTACGTGAAATGGTTAAGAATGGAGAATTGATTGGTCCCGATATGATTGCTGCCGGAGTTTTTGTTACACCAAACCTTGGTGAGACAATTCTGGCAGATGTACGCCTTGGGAATCTTGTTAAAGGTGTTCAAGAAGAAGAAGAATTAAGAACTGTTGTTCGAATAAATGCAGAACGTGGTGTTGATTTTATCAAGACAAGAGGTACTGAGCGCGCAGGTTTACCATATACAGATCCAAGGAAACAAACTTATAGTGAGCAGCAATTAAGGGTAATCGTAGATGAAGCCAGTAAGTATAATATACCTGTTATGGCACATGCCCATGGTGATGAAGGAGGCTATGCGGCAGTAAAGGCAGGTGTGAGAAGTATTGAGCATGGCACTTACTTATCAAAAAGAACTTTAAGTTTAATGAAGAAGAAAGGCACATATTTAGTACCAACTTTTTCTACTGTAGTGGACTTAACTGAGCCAGGTGGTGATTATGATGATCCTGTACTTTTTATCAGAGGGCAACATATGCTCCCTGCATTAGAAAATACAGTTAAAATAGCTTATGAAATGGGAGTGAAAATTGCAACAGGGGCAGATACTAGATATGGACCAAATAGTACTACTCGAGTTGGAATGGAAATAACAAACTTTGTAGATCTTGGAATGAAACCTATAGATGCGATTAGATCAGCAACGATTATTGGTGCAGAGTTATTAATGATTGCTGACAAAACAGGCACAATTGAAGTTGGAAAGGAAGCAGATTTGATTGCAGTTACCAATAATCCTTTAAAAAATATTCGTACTATTCAAGATGTTGTTTTTGTTATGAGTAATGGAGAGATAGCTTTAAAAAGAATACCGTTTAATAAGGAGTAAGTCATGAAGCGATTTAATATATTTGTTTTTGTTTTTTTGAATTCTTTTGTTTTGGCTACCTCGCCATTGAAAATTTTTATTTCAGTAGATATGGAAGGTATTGGTGGTATTGGAACAGCTGAAATGACACATTCAAATGGTAAGGATTATCAACTAGGTAGAAAATTAATGACTGCCGAAGTAAATGCTGTTGTATCCTCAATTATTAAATTTAATAATGATGCTGAAATATTAGTAAATGATTCTCATGGGGATATGCAAAATTTGAATCATCAAGAATTAGACCCTAGAGTTATATATATTCAAGGTAATAAGAAACCATATGGTATGGTGCAAGGTTTAGATAGAAGTTACGATGCAGCAATTTTTATAGGTTATCATGCAAGAGCAGGCTCTCCCAGAGGATTTCTAGCGCATACAGGCTCTGGAGCAGTAAAAGGATTATGGTTAAATGGGATTGAGGTTGGGGAGGGAGGTTTAAATACATATTTTGCTGGTGAAATGAATGTACCTATTATTTTAGCAGCCGGAGACGATGTTTTTACAGAACAATTTGGAAAACTTGTTAATTGTGAATTGGTGATAACAAAAAATGCTATTACTGCTCAGGTTGCAGAACTAAAACATGGAATAATTGTTCAAAAAGAGTTATCTATTGCTACAACGAGAGCATTAAAAAGTATTAAAACTAAAAAGCCAGTCAAATTTAAAGATTCAGTTCAAATTAGATTGAAGTTTTCTACTCCAACTCATGCCGAAATTCTTCAAGCAATTCCTGGAATGAAATGGATTGATGGTTATACAGTTCAATATAATAGTACTAATATGGTTGAAGCATATGCATTAATACGTCTTATGTATAGATATGTAAAGCCTTAGACCTTAAATGCTGAAACTTAAAAGAACACTAGGCTTATTTGATGGAATTGCTCTTCTAGTTGGTATAACTATTGGTGCCGGTATCTTTAAAACTCCTCAAGTTATTGCAAGCTATATAGATTCTTTTTCAATCATTATAATATTATGGATTAGTGTAGCTGTTTTTGTATATGTAGGCGCTTTAATTTATGCTGAGCTAGGCTCACGATTCCCTCAAACTGGAGGTGAATACGTTTATATGGAAAAAGCCTTTGGCCCTTTTTTTGGATTTTTATTTGGATGGGCTCAACTTCTTATAATACGTACCAGCCCTACTGCAGCTCTAAGTTTATTATCTGCTGACTATTTAGGATATTTTTTTCCTATTGATCAATTTCAAAAAATAATAATAGCCATATTAATAATAATTATTTTTGGTTTTATAAATGCTTTAGGAATTAATAAAGGAAGCGCATATAATAAGTTTTCATCATCTGTTAAAATTACAGGATTAATATTTTTCATTGTAATTGGATTAACTTTTATTGGTGGAGATTTCTCAAGATTATCTGAATCAGTTTCAGCAACAGCAAACTTAGGTCCTGTAGGTAATATTATTGCTGCAATAATGATGATAGTATTTTCTTTCTTAGGTTGGGATAGGGTTGGGTATGTAGCAGGCGAAATGAAAAACCCAGAGAAAGTTATTCCACAATCAATGTTTTATGGAATGTTGATAGTTACAATTCTGTATCTCGGTTCAAATATTTTGTATCATTCCGTTATAGGATTAGAAGGAATGCGCTCAAGCTCGATCGTTGCTTCAGATACTGCGATATCTTTATTTGGAAGTATTGGTGCAAGTCTTATTTCAATAATGGTAATCATTTCGGCGACAGGAAGTGTTAATGGAACTATGATGGCAACAACAAGAGTTTATTATGCAATGGCAAAGGATGGATTAATCTTCAAATGGTTTGATTTTATCCATCCAAGGTTTCAAACGCCGACGCATGCTATTGTTGCTCATTGTTTTTGGAGTATAATGTTAATTTTAATACGACAAAACTTTGAGACGCTTGTAGCGGGAATGGTATTTGCAATTTTAATTTTTTATGGATTTACGACCGTGGCATTTTTTAAATTTAGAAAAGAAAACTCTGGAAATAATGATGGATATTCTTTGCCCTATTTTCCAATACTCCCCGCTTTATATTTATTGGGGATTGTAGTACTTGTACTACTTAGAGCATTTTATGAGCCATGGAAATCAGCTCAGGATCTTATTTTTGTTTTATCAGGAATTCCGATGTATTATATTTTCTTTAAAAAATGAAATGTATAATTATTTAGTCCTTTAGAAAGATAAATTTTGAATAAATATTTTTTTTACTTTAACACTTTGTTCTTATTAACTGCTCAGGATCGTCCAGAAGTAGAAGCAATTAGAACTGATTCAGCAATTAAGGTTGATGGTTTATTAGATGAGATAGTTTGGGGAAAAATTCAACCAATTACTCAATTTATTCAAAGATTACCACAAGATGGTGCTAAACCAACAGAAAAATCTGAAATGCGAATTATTTATGATGATAATTATCTTTATTTTGGGTTCACTTTTTTTGATAGTGAGCCTGAAAAAGTTCGTGCAACGATACTTAATCGAGGAGGCTGGATTCATAGAGATGATAAGTTAGAGATTGCTTTAGATACGTATTTAGATCGTCGGAATGCTTACCTTTTTGAAATGAATCCATTAGGTACTCAAGATGATGCATTAATTTCAGATGAAAGTCGTCCAAGTTTAGATGAGTGGGCATGGGATGGTATATATTTAAGTGAGGGGCGTGTCACGGAGTTTGGCTGGGTACTTGAAGTAGCTATCCCATTTAATACATTAAGATTTCCTAACAAAAATAAATTAACTATGGGATTAGCCGTAAAAAGATATATTAATAGAAAAAATGAGAGTGTAATATGGCCTCATATTGGTTTAGAATACAGTTCAGATGTATATCAAGTATCTCAATATGCTAATTTAACTGGTCTAAAAAATATTAAACGTGGAAATGATATTAAGATTAAACCTTTTGGTATTATTGGATCCCAAAAACAAATATCAAAGGATGAAGCTTTATCTAATGATATAGGAAATGGAGGACTAGATCTATATTATGGATTAAAGTCAAACCTGACTCTAAATATGACCTATAATACTGACTTTGCACAAGTCGAAGCAGATAATGCTCAAATTAATTTGACTAGATTTAACCTTTTTTATCCTGAGAAAAGAGAATTCTTTTTAACGCGGTCTAAATTATTTGCTTTTGGAAATTCGCGCCAAACTGAAATTTTTTTTAGTCGACGTATTGGTTTAAATCAGAATGTTTTAGGTGGCTCTCGAATGTATGGGCAGATAGGGAAAACTTCGATTGGAGCTCTAAACATTCACACTCAAGCAGAAAATGGATTGCCAGCAACAGCATATAGTGCCTTAAGATTAAGGTCAGATATTCGTGATCGGACCACAATAGGTGCAATTGTCACAGATGTGTCAAACAAAGAAACCAAAAATTCAGTTTTTGGTTTTGATGGACAAATGCGGTTTTGGGGAAATAGCAGTATTTCTACTTGGTATAGTCAAGTCCAAGATGATCAATTTGATAAACCTTCAGTAGCCTCAATGATTAAAGTTGATTTAAAAAATGATCGCTATTTTTTTACTGCTGGCCAACACCGCGTTGATAAAGATTTTCATCCAGCTCTTGGATTTGTCCAAAGGAATGATATGGTTGGAACAGGTGCTATAATCGGATTTACACCAAGGATAGGGAAGGGAGAAGAGCTAATTCGTCAATTAAGATTTACCTTATACGTAAGAGATGTTAAGAATCTTGAAGGTCTTAGTGAAACGAGTATTATAAATGGTGGAATTGATGCTATTTTTGAATCGAGAGATAAAATTGGATTAAAAATTATTCAAGAGAAAGAAAAGTTGTCTAATGGTTTTACTTTAGGCAATGGACTTGAAATTTTAAAAGGAGAACATATAGATAGAAAAATCTCATTTTCGGCTAAGACGAATCAGAGCAGGGGTGTTTGGGGTAACTTCGCCATTTCAAAAGGAGACTATTTTGGTGGAAATAAAACAAGTTGGGCTGGCTCTATTGGGAAACAGTTTTCCAATCATTTAACTTTGTACGGATCGGCCAACCAAAATATTATATTTATGCCCAACCAAGGCGAATTCACAGCAAATATTTATGGTTTTACTGCTGAAGTTGCATTAAACCGGAAATGGTTTGGGAAAGCTATAATACAATATGATAATTTTTCGAATCAAGTTCAATTATATTGTCGAATTAATTGGATACATACTCCAGGAAGTGATTTATTTATTGTTTTAAATAAACTTTACGATATAAGTGGCAATAATCATGGATTAGTACAAAATACCCAAGTAGTTAAGTTGACTTATTTATTTCAAATATAATTTACGGTCTTATTGTTTCAACGATCTGTATTCTGCTAAATTCATTGTTCAAAAGAAAGCTATTATTAATAAAGTGATATTCAATGAGTAAAGTTATTTCATTAACAAATCAAAAAGGTGGCGTTGGTAAAACAACATCTGCAGTTAATCTAGCCGTTAGTTTTGCTGTCTCCGAAGTAAAAACACTTTTAATAGATTTAGATCCACAATCAAATGCAACTACTGGAATTGAGGATTTAATTAAAGAGCCAAAAAAATCTATTTATGATGCGATTATTCGAGGAACATCAACAAAGGATGTAATTACAAAAACTCAATTAGATTTCCTTGATATCATAACTTCAACTAGCGACCTTGTCGGAGCTGAAGTAGAGTTAGTGGGCTTAATGTCAAGAGAGTATCAACTTGAAAAAGTGATAAAGCCGATTAGAAAAAAATATGATTACATACTTATTGATTGTCCACCATCTTTAGGCCTATTAACTCTAAATGCGCTTACTTGCTCTAATTCGGTAATTATACCTATCCAATGTGAATATTATGCTTTAGAAGGATTGGGCCAACTATTAAATACTGTACGATTGGTTCAGAAAAACTTAAATCCAAATCTTGAGATTGAAGGAGTTCTTTTAACAATGTATGATAGCCGGCTTAATTTGTCAAAGCAAGTAGCAGAAGAAGTTCGTAGCTTTTTTAAAGATAAAATTTTTCAAACAATTATTCAAAGAAATGTTAGTTTAAGCGAAGCTCCGAGCTTTGGTAAACCAGCATTATTGTATGATGCGAACTCAACTGGAGCAAAGAATTATATGACTTTAGTGGAGGAGATATTAGCTGATGGCAACTAGAAGGTTGGGGAAAGGACTTGATGCATTAATAAGGCCACCTTCAAATCAGGAGGTCTCCCCTGCCGGAGTAACAAGCCTTCTGATTTCTAAAATTAGAACAAACCCTCATCAGCCAAGAAAACATTTTGATAATAAAGCTCTGCAAGAACTTGCCGCTTCAATAAAAGATAAGGGAGTAATCACCCCAATCACAGTTAAGGTGGAAGATGATGGCTATACTCTTATTGCGGGAGAGAGACGCCTTAGAGCTTCTAAGCTATTAAAGAAGAAAGATATTCCTGGATATATAATTGAATTAACTAATGATTCCGAAATGATGGAAGTAGCTTTAATTGAAAATATTCAGCGTGAAAATTTAAATTCTATTGAAGAATCTGAAGCTTATGCAGTTTTACAAGGTAAGTTTAGTCTTTCTCAAACAAATATTGCAAATGCAGTTGGAAAGAGTCGATCTGCAATTACAAATGCACTAAGGTTATTGCAGCTTCCAAGTGTGGTTAAAAATAGTATTATTGATAATAAAATATCTGCGGGTCATGGTCGAGCTGTACTTGCGATGAAAACTGAGTCCAGAATGTTAAAACTTTGGAAAAAGATTCTCGACCAAAATCTTTCTGTGCGGGAAGCTGAAGCTCAAGTTAAAAGTAAGGAAAAAAAATATTTTATTGAAAAAACAAAGAGTAAAGTAAAGACTGCTTCTATACGCAAACTTGAAGATGAATTAATTACGGTTTTAGGCACAAAAGTTCAACTGAAGCATAAAGGCAAAAAAGGAGGGTCTATTATCATTGATTATTTTTCAGATGATGATTTGGAACGTTTGCTAGCTCTTATTCGTAATATTAATTAAGTTAGATGAAAGCAAGTAGATATACTTTTGTAGCTATTCCTGATCATGATGGAAAGAAAAGGCAATTCAATATTTCGAGACGTGTTACATTTTCTGTTTTGTTTTTATCGGCGAGTAGCATAATATTTTTTATAGTTAGTTTGTTTTATCTAATACCTAAAGCTTTAGACTTTAATGAAATGGAAAAAGAATACAATTTACTGATAGTAGAACGAACCAAAGTATTGACACTTTATAATGAGCTTGAGCGTTTGAAAGAAGTTGACAGAATGGTTCAAAGAGCATTGGGTACTGATTTAGTTGAAAGTAATAATAGTGAAACGGGATTGGTAGAATCAAAGGATAAAGAACCTATTGATTTTAGCTTAATTTTTAATGTTCCTAGTTTATTGCCAGTTGAAGGTATTTTAACTCAAGAAATGATTGAGAAATATGAAGATTTTGGTAAAGAGCATTTAGGTATAGATATCGCGATTCCTGAGAAGACACCCGTTCTAGCTTCAGCCTCGGGTCAAGTTATCTTTTCAGGCACATCAGAAAAATTAGGGAACCTAATTGTTTTATTTCACGGGAATGAATATTTTACTTACTATGGTCATAATACATCAATTAGTGTTAAACTTCATGAGTTTGTAAGTGTTGGAGATACTATTGCAAGTTCAGGAAATACAGGTGAGAGTTCTGGGCCCCATCTTCATTTTGAAATATGGAAAGATGGTGAAGCTGTTAATCCTTTGACGTATTTTCCAAAATATAATAAATCAAATATGAGTGTTGAATAATATGGCTAGAAATGAGAATAAAGATGTGCACACAATGATAGGTGCAGATGCAGTAATCCAAGGCAATATTAGTTGCAGTGATGGTATAGCCATTTATGGAAAAGTTTTTGGTGATGTCACATCTGAAGGGCCAGTTAGAATAGCGCGTGGTGGAGAGGTCCATGGAAATATTCAAGCGAGTGATTCCCATATTGGCGGTATAGTTGACGGTAATGTTAGGGTAGAAAAGAGAGCAGTTCTAGGATCTGAATCAAATTTAAAGGGCGATTTAATTTATAGTACTTTAGTTATTGAAGAAGGTGCACAGTTTCAAGGTCATTGTGTTTTAGCTGGGAATAAATCTATTCCAGAACCCGAAAATTCTGGGCAAGAATTGCAATCTGAACAATATGATTGACGATTCTGATAATTTTTTAAAACAATCATTACAACAATTTCAACGTTTTGTCCGTCGATCTGGTCCTTCGGCAGCAGCAGCTTATACATTATTAGCATCTATCTTGTTACTGGGCTCTATCGGCTTTTTTTTAGATCGTTATCTTAATTCACCTCCATTTTATATAGTTATTGGGTTATTTCTTGGCATTCTTATTGGTTTTTATGGATTAGGAAAAACAGTATTTAAAAAATGAGAATTATAATTTATTTATTTTTAATTGGAGTAGGAATGTTTGGATTAGCAGTTGGGATTAAGCCTGAATATATTAAAGAGATATTTTGGGGAATCTTGTTACCATGGTTAGTGGTGCTAACTGAATTATTTTTTATTTTCAAGGCGAAAGAAAAAACCCCATTCATAAGAATAAAAGTTATGATATCAAGTTTTATGTCTAAAATGATATTGTTTGCTATTTATTTATTTACAATTTTTTACTTTTATGCTTTTGCACCATTGCCATTTGTTATTAGTTTTTCGGGCTCATTTATAGTGTTTTATACGCTAAAGACTGTAGTGTTTAAATCACTTTTTCAATCTTAAACAATTTTAGAAGAAAAAAATGATAATAGGTGGTGAAAAGACCTCCGGGTCCAGTGTGATGGATCGTGTTGGCGAAAATATTATTCATCATGTTTCTAATTCAGGTATAGATCATCCGATAGTGCATCTGCCGCATCTTTTTGGAATTGATATGTCTGTAACTAAACATGTCCTTATGTTATGGATTGTTGCTTTATTAGTATCCATTTCAATTATTATTCCTATCAGAGCATACCTAAAACAAAAACATATTGTACCAACTGGTATGGCTAATGGAATTGAGGCTATAGTAAAATTTATTCGAGATTCAATTGTAGCGCCTAATGTCGGCTTGAGGTGGGTAAATACATGGACACCTCTTATGTTAACATTTTTCTTTTTTATTCTTTTTGCAAATGGCATTGGAATGGTTCCAATCTTTGATTTAATTGGTACGGTCAATAGATTTATTTTAAATATTCCTGCAGAAACGAGTCCAGCCTGGAGCGCAGAATTATATGGTGATAACTTTATTAATGGTTTGTTGCATGGTGGAGTTACAGCTACTGGTAATTTTAATGTAACAGCAGCATTGGCTACAATCACATTTTTCACTATAATGATAGCAGGAACAAAAGCTCATGGGTTTATTCAACATTGGAAGAATCTAGTTCCTCGTGGATTAGCTTGGCCGATTTATATAATTTTAATTCCTATTGAATTAATGGGTTTAATAGTAAAGCCTTTTGCCTTAACTATGCGATTGGCTGCTAATATGACGGGTGGACATATAGCTCTACTGGCGCTTTTATCACTAATGGCAATATTTGCCGAAATGTTTCATTCAACAGCAGCTGGAATTGGTGTTGCTTTTATATCGGTACCAATGGCTGCTGCGATTTCAGGATTAGAGATCATTGTTGTTATCGTACAGGCATATGTATTTACATTACTTACTGCTGTCTTTGTAGGAATGGCAATCAATGTTCACCACTAAATAATAAAGAGGAAATAATATAATGGACGCTATTGCATTTATGCCAATTGGCTTTGGTTTGATTACGATCGGTGCTGGTCTGGGTATTGGAAAATTTGCTTCTGCAGCTGCAGAAAGCATAGCTCGTCAGCCTGAAGCTGCAGATAAGATTACAGGTGCTATTAACCTGCCACTATTCCTTCTTGAAGGAGTAGCGATTTTAGCTGAAGTCTTCACATTTCTGATGTTGATCTTAAAATAGTTAATTCAATCAACATATTAAGTTCGAAAGAAAATAAATGAACCCATTAGTTCAGCTTGATCCTGGCCTATTCATATGGACTATAATCACATTTTTAATACTGTGTTATGTTCTAGCTAAATTTGCCTGGAAACCGCTAATAAAGATGCTAGATGATAGAGAGAACATGATTAAAGGTTCTCTTGAGGATGCTAAGAAAGCCAAAATGGAACTAGAACGTTTAAGTGAAGAATCAGAAGCTATTACTCTTAAAGCACGCTCGGAAGCTCAATCGATATTAGCTGAGAGTAAAGCTGCGGCCGAAAAAGTTAAAGATGATATTATTGCCAAATCAAAAGAGCAGGCAATTAAGATACGTGATGATGCTCAAAAACAGATTCAAGTAGAAAAAGATAAAGCTATTTCTGATATTAAGCAGGAGGTTGTTAACTTAACAATTTCTGTTGCTGAGAAGCTTATTAATAAGAATCTTAGTGATTTAGATAATAAATCACTAATTGAAGATTCCCTTAAAAAAGTAAAGACATATGAAGCTTAAGCTTAAAGCAAAACAATATGCTGAAGCTCTCTTTAATGTAGCTTCTCAAGATAATTCAGAAAAAGCGGTTAAAGATTCTCTCGCAGTGGTGAATAGTGTTTTGAAGTCTTCTTCAGAGTTTAGAGCTTTTTTGTTTTCTAAGCGAATCAGTGAAGTTCAGAAGGCTGTTGCTGTAAAGAAAGTATTAGGGGACCAATGTCATCCAATTGTATCAGAGTTTATTGGATTAATTAGTGATCAAAACTTGATTAAGTTATTTACCTTAATTGGGAAGTCATATAATCAGATATTTTCAGATAAGATGGATTACATTTCTGTGACGGCTTATGTTTCGAATGAGTTATCTGACACTGAAATTCAAAAACTGAAAAGATCACTCGAATCAGCTTTTAGTAAATCAATGGAACTTCATGTTAATGTCGATCCATCTTTAATCGGTGGAATCAAACTTCGTGTTGGAAACAAATTCATGGATGCATCAATTCAAAATCAATTGAATAATATGCGCCAGTCATTATTAAAAGCATAATGCTTTAAAAGGAAATCATGGATATCAAAACGGATAATATTGCAAACCTCCTCAAAGAACAGATCGCGAAATTCGACTTATCAGTTGATGTATCTGAAGTTGGTGAAGTAATTTCAGTTGGTGATGGTGTAGCTCGTGTAAGCGGCCTCGAAAACGTCATGAGCTCAGAGCTTGTAGAATTGCCAAACGGTGTATTTGGAATGGCTTTAAACTTAGAAGAGGATAATGTTGGTCTAGTATTATTTGGAGAAACTCGGCTCGTAAAAGAAGGTGATCTAGCAAAGAGGACAGGTCGAGTTGTGGAAGTACCAGTTGGAGAAGCCATGCTTGGTCGCGTTGTTAATCCTTTAGGGCAACCGATTGATGGCAAAGGCCCAATTGATACTAAAAACTTTTTAGCAATTGAACGTAAGGCTCTAGGAGTCATGTCTCGTTCACCTGTGAATCAGCCTTTGCAAACTGGTATAAAAGCTGTAGATAGTATGATACCAATAGGACGAGGTCAAAGAGAGCTTATTATTGGTGATAGACAAACGGGTAAAACAGCTGTAGCTATTGATGCTATCATTAATCAAAAGCATACTCACGAAACTGAAAACCCCGTTTATTGTATTTATGTAGCTATAGGCCAGAAAGCATCTACCGTTGCAGCTATTGTTGCTGAGCTTGAAGAAAACGGGGCCATGGAATACACAACTGTTGTAGCTGCGAATGCATCTGACGCTGCTCCTTTACAATATATTGCTCCTTATTCAGGTTGTGCAATGGGAGAGTTCTTTAGGGATAATGGTAAACATGGACTAATTGTTTATGATGATCTTTCAAAGCAAGCAGTTGCTTATAGGCAAATGTCTTTAGTCCTTCGTCGACCACCAGGGCGTGAAGCCTTTCCAGGTGATGTCTTTTATCTACACAGTCGATTATTAGAACGAGCTTCTAAACTATCTTCTGAATTAGGAGGAGGCTCTTTAACTGCTCTTCCTATTATTGAGACACAAGAAGGAGACGTTTCTGCATACATACCTACAAATGTTATATCAATTACAGATGGACAAATTTATTTAGAAAAAAACTTATTTAACTCTGGTGTTAGACCTGCAATTGACGTGGGTATTTCTGTCTCTCGTGTAGGTGGAAATGCTCAAATAAAAGCAATGAAAGGTGTAGCTGGAACTCTTCGATTAGATTTAGCTCAATACCGTGAACTAGAAGCTTTTGCAAAATTTGGTTCTGATCTTGATAAAAATACTCAAGCTCAACTTACTCGGGGCGAAAGAATGGTTGAAATTCTAAAGCAGGGTCAATATTCTCCAATGAAGGTTGAAAATCAAATAGTTATCATCTATGCAGTCTCAAAAGGACATTTAGATAAAGTTCATATCGAAAAAGTAGCTGAATATGAAGCTGGACTTCTTGATTATTTAGAGGCAAACAATAAAAAAGATTTAGAGTCATTAGCGACTGAAGGTGTTATGACTGAAGCGTTAGGTGAAAATTTTGATAAATCAATATTAGAATTCACTCAAGGTTTTACTATTTAAAGAATGGCTAATCTCAAAGATATCCGTGATAGGATTAAGTCTGTTAAAAGCATTCAAAAAGTTACTAAAGCTATGAAAATGGTTGCAGCCGCTAAGATGCGTCGTGCTCAAGAAAATATGGAACAAGCTAGACCCTATTCTAAAAGCTTATCTCAGATTATCTATAATTTACTTCCAGATGTGGACCGTGAATTATTACCATTATTAGAAGTTCGTAATGTAAAGCGAGTAGCCTATGTTATAGTCACTTCTGATAAAGGCCTAGCAGGCTCTTTTAATAGTTCTATTTTAAGAAAAGCACATAATGAAATAGATAAAATTGGAAAGAATGATGTAGATCTTTTTTGTATTGGTAAAAAAGCTAAAGATTATTTTAAATCGCGCAAATATAATATTATTGATTCACATATTGATTTTTGGAGTGATTTAAATTTTAATCATGCGGTTAAAATTTCAAGTGGAATCATAAATCATTTTACTAGTGGTAAGGTTGATGAAATTCATGTCGTATATAACGAGTTTGTTAATGTTGGTACTCAAATGGTGTTGACCGAAAAACTCATTCCTCTTGATTTTGAACCTGATGAAAATAGTGCAATTGATAAGCTTTATGAGCCATCTAAAGATGATATTGTAAAATTATTAGTGCCAAGACACTTAAATGTTCAAATATGGAAATATTTATTAGAATCATATTCAAGTGAACAAGCGGCTAGGATGGTCGCGATGGAAAGCGCTACAAGTAATTCAGAAGATATGATAAAGAATTTACAATTAGAATTTAACAAAGCTCGCCAAGCTTCGATAACTACAGAGATGTTAGAAATCGTAGGTGGTGCTGAAGCTCTTAAAGGATAAGGGAACGAAATATGTCTAAGACGACAGGTAAAATTTCTCAAATAATGGGTGCTGTAGTTGATGTTCTTTTTGAAGACGGACACCTGCCAGAGATTATGAATGCACTTAATGTTGAACGCTCTAAAGAAAGTATGCTTGTACTTGAAGTCGCTCAACATTTAGGCGATAATATGGTTAGAACTATTGCAATGGACTCTACGGATGGATTAACGCGAGGGGTGGAAGTAGTTGATTCAGGGATTCCTATATCTGTGCCTGTAGGGCAAGAAACTTTAGGTAGACTATTTGATGTCTTAGGAAATCCCATTGATGGTAAAGGAGATGTTGGTACCGATAAAAAGAATCCGATACATCGCTCAGCGCCAAAGCACGAAGAATTAGCAACTTCTACTGAAATATTAGTAACCGGAATTAAAGTTGTGGATCTTATGGAGCCATATACAAAAGGCGGTAAAACTGGATTGTTTGGTGGAGCCGGTGTAGGTAAGACAGTATTAATTCAAGAATTAATCAGGAATATTGCAACTGAACATGGTGGTTATTCTGTTTTTGCAGGTGTTGGTGAACGAACCCGTGAAGGTAATGACCTGTATAATGAAATGACTGAATCCGGTGTGATTGATAAGACAACAATGGTTTTTGGTCAAATGAATGAGCCTCCAGGTGCACGTTTACGTGTAGCGTTAAGTGGTCTTGCAATGGCAGAGTTTTTTAGAGATGATGAAGGACGTGATGTATTACTTTTTGTTGATAATATTTTTAGATTTACTCAGGCTGGTTCTGAAGTATCTGCATTATTGGGACGGATGCCTTCTGCTGTTGGTTATCAACCTACCCTTTCAACTGAAATGGGAGATCTTCAAGAGCGTATTACATCGACAAAGAAGGGTTCTATAACCTCTGTCCAGGCCGTTTACGTTCCAGCGGATGACCTAACTGATCCAGCGCCAGCGACCGCATTTGCTCATTTAGATGCAACTTCAGTCCTTGAGCGTAAAATTGCAGAATTAGGTATTTATCCTGCGGTTGACCCTTTGGCCTCGACTTCAAGAATTCTTGATCCTAGAATTATTGGTGATCGTCATTATAATGTTGCACGGGAAGTACAAGGTGTACTTCAGAAATATAAAGACCTTCAAGATATTATTGCAATTTTGGGTATGGATGAATTATCCGATGAAGATAAACAGATTGTTTCAAGAGCACGTAAAATTCAGAAATTTTTCTCACAACCTTTTTATGTGGCTGAACAATTTACTGGAACTCCAGGACGCTATGTAGAACTTGAAGATACAATTGCTGGTTTTGAAGGTATTCTAAATGGGGAGGCAGATGAAGTTCCTGAAAATGCTTTTGCATATGTAGGCTCACTTGATGAAGCTTTTGAAAAAGCTAAAAAAGAAGCGGCATAAAAATAGATGGGTTCTTTTAAACTAGAAATTATAACGCCAACTGATATTAATGAACTAGAGAATGTTTCCTATGTTCGTTGCCCTGGATCTGATGGTTCTTTTGGTATTTTAAATGGTCATCGTGAAGGAATTATTGCTTTAGGAGTGGGTGAAATTAAAGTGACCCAAAATGGGAAAGATTCATACTACGCAACTAGTGGAGGCTTTACGGAAATAACAACTGAAAAAGTTCAATTTTTACTTGAAACGGTTGAGTCATCAAAAGATATTGATTTAAATCGCGCTAAGGCTTCTCTTAAGCGATCTAAAGATAGGATTTCAAATCCAGGCGTAGATTTTGACAGAGCAGAGTCAGCTCTTTTCAAGGCGGTTAATAGGTTAAGAATTATAAATAGATAATTTTTTATAAAATATATTGTTCCTAAGAAACTCCGCTTTAGCGGAGTTTTTTATTTATAAATTGATACCTATAATCATAATAAAAAAAAGGGCGATAAGATGTCAGTCGCAATTTTAGTAGGTATATATACGGGAACATCAGTTGCCATAGGAGTCGCTTTATGGCTTACACTAAGAAATAAAAAGAAGAAAACTTTATAGAATAATGAAAATAAGAACACATACTTGTGGTGAGCTTAATATTAATAGTATTCAAAAAACTGTTGTACTAAATGGTTGGGTGAATACAATTAGATTACATGGTCAAGTCGTTTTTGTCGATTTAAGAGACAGATATGGTAAAACACAAATTGTTTTTAACTCTGAAGATTATTCAGAAGATTTTGATCGAGTCAAAAAGCTATCTATGGAAGATGTTATTTCTATTACCGGAAAAGTTCAAAATCGTAGTGAAGGAGCCATTAATTCAGATATGACTACTGGGGAAATAGAAGTGATGGTTTCTACAATGGAAATACTTAATGAAGCAGCTCCATT
>Ga0308019_10000391_pt1 | contig 27555 bp, 20 predicted proteins | sample Neamet284_FD_203135 | JGI IMG/M metagenome (GOLD analysis project Ga0308019, IMG submission 203135) | Marine microbial communities from water near the shore, Antarctic Ocean - #284 | ecosystem: Environmental > Aquatic > Marine > Unclassified | place: Southern Ocean | collected 2014-10-01
CATCTTCAGGATTATTTCCAACACCAGCTCCCAATGCACGAATCATAGTCTGAATTTCTTGATTTTGGAATACCTTGACCAGATTATGCATTTGGCGTTCGACATTCAAAATTTTACCTCGTAGAGGCAAAATTGCTTGAATTCTACGATCTCTACCTGTCTTAGCAGAACCGCCCGCTGAATCACCTTCAACAAGATAAACTTCACATTCACTAGGGTCTCTTGATTGGCAATCTGCGAGTTTGCCCGGTAGGCCACCCCCCTCCAGGACTCCTTTTCTCCTGGTTAATTCGCGAGCTTTCTGGGCTGCCTTTCGAGCCTTAGAGGCCAGTAATGCTTTTTCAATTATGGTTTTAGCAACTGATGGGTTTTCTTCGAAGAATTCGCCCAACTTCTCGTAAACTACCGTTTGAACGATACCTGTGACTTCGCTGCTAACCAATTTATCTTTGGTCTGAGATGAAAATGACGGGTCTGGATGTTTGACACTGACTATCGCAGCCAGGCCTTCACGTACATCGTCTCCGGAAAGCGCTTCGCCTTTCAGTAGATTTCTTTTCTTGGCATAAGAATTCAAGCAACTGGTCAAAGCGGTTCGAAGACCTGACATGTGAGTGCCTCCGTCTTTGTTACGAATGATGTTGGTGTAACATCGAATAGATTCACTAAATGCGTTTGACCACTGCAATGCAAGGTCGACTGTGACGGGTCCCTTTTCAATTTCTTTTTCCCCGGTGATTTGAATTACTTCTGAGTGGAGTATATCCCTCCCTGAATTTAGCTGGGATACATACTCGCTAAGCCCTCCTTCGTAATGGTGGAGGCTAACGTGCGGGTCTTCGCTCCGATTATCGGTGATGATAATCTTTAATCCAGCATTAAGGAATGCTGTCTCTTTGAGCCTAGTGTCGACTTGTTCAAATTCGAATTCGGTAATATGTGTGAAAATTCCCAAATCCGGTTTGAATACAATTAGAGTGCCTGTATCATCACAGGTCCCAATTTCAGCGAGTGGGGCCATTGGGACTCCTGCTTCGTATCGCTGGTGGTATACTATCCCCTTGCGGTGGATAGTGACCTCCATCCATTCAGAAACAGCGTTAACCGCAGATACTCCGACGCCATGCAAACCGCCAGATACTTTGTACGAACTATTGTCGAACTTTCCACCAGCGTGCAGTTTGGTCATGATGACTTCTGTTGCTGAAATGCCGAACTCTTCGTGCACATCAACTGGAATTCCACGCCCGTAATCTCTTACGCTAAGTGAGCCATCTGGGTTCAATGCCACATCGACAACATCGGTGTGGCCTGCTAAATGTTCGTCCACGGAATTGTCAACGACCTCCCATATGCAATGGTGAAGGGCCGACCCATCGTGGGGATCCCCGAGGTACATCCCCGGTCTTTTTCGAACGGCCTCTAGGCCCTCTAGCACCTGTATGCTCTGTGCACTGTACTCATCTGACATCGGCTCACCTCGTATCTCCATTTTCGTGTTAGATTAAACCTTGTTTTAGTTACAATTATAGCGCCAGATTTTGTCGTGTTTTAGCGATTGGTAATCCATTAAACAAAACTCGGAAAAAAACGCTTCAGTCTGGCGATTGACAAGGTTACCTCTGCACTCATTTGATAGGGTACCTAAGGGGGTATATGAACATACTCAAAAGGCACTTGGAAATGTAGCCTTTTTTCGAAATAAAAAGTGCTCCAATAATGTCAAAAACAGCAATATTTGCAATGTTTGGCCCCATAATAATAATCGCAACCGTTAATGAAGAAGGTAAGGTCGCCGACAGCATGGCTGACCCGAAAGTATGCGTTGCTCTTGATGGCACAACCGTCGAAGAGATGACCGATGAAGCTGCCCGTGCTAATTTAGCAGGCGCCGATATGGTCGAGGTTAGATTTGACAGATTGTACTTACTCAAACCAGATCCTACAATCGGCGATGAAGAAGAAGGCGAAAAGGTCGAGGTCCCATCAGAAAATGAATGGGACACTGCTGAGACATCAGCAGTTGACGTCGATGCTGCAATCGCTTCGTTAAAGGAAGGCATACCATTGCCTGTAGTTTTCACAGTCCGACCTGTATCTGAAGGTGGGTTCTTCCCAGGTATCGAATCCGAACGCATTGCAATATTAGCGAAAGGGATTGCTTCAAAGGTTTCATGGATAGATTTAGAACTTTCAATAACAGATTCGGATAGGAAGAAGTTACAAAAAGCAGCAGCCAAGAGTGGATGCAAGATTGTTGCTTCAAAGCACGACATTAATGGAGTGCCTGATGCAGAATCAATCGCTACCCTAATTAGAGAAAATCAAGATGCTGGAGATGTAGTAAAGTTCTGTGGAACAGCCCACACTCATGGAGATGCACTACAGATTGTCGAGGCGGCAACAGAACTTACAGGTGAAGGTCTAAGTCACAGCCTAATGGCAATAAACAGCGGAGGAGACTGGACAAGAATCCACGCCCCTATGCTAGACCAGAGTCTTGTATATGCAACTATGAGAAATGAATTCCGTATATCCGATAAGGGCTTAATCAATATCCGTGACCTTCGTGATGCTTGGACATTACTAGAATACTGATTCACTCAGGGGTTTTTTGTTCCAAAGAAGGAACTAATCCGTGTCCTACTTGCTGATTATCAGTAGTAAGGCTCAAGCCAGCACCCATGTAACGCTTGTTCATAATTAGAGGGACAACTAGAGTTGCCATCATTAGCCCACAGCAAACAATAGATACGGTCCAATTTGGCAAAATTGTTGAACGCTCTTCGGAAACTACTGAGACATAAGCGGCTATTGTGGTCTCAGGTAATGCATCATCTCGGTGTGAATTATTGGTATTATCAATTACGATATTGAAATATTGTTTCGATGTATCCCCAAATAATCCGCTACTAACTTCAGGCCCATCAAGAGATAACGCGAATGAAAGTGTTTTCACATCCTCATATTGATGGGAATCGCGAAATGTCTGCCAGCCTGCGACATTGAAGCTCCGCCATTCAGGAGGGATATCGCTTAACTCTGCATCAGCATTACTTCCCCAGCGCCCCCATGCGCCATGAGCCACATCATATGCTGCAGTATATCGATCATATTGTGAATTAGTCATCAGATATACGTCAGCAGTAGGGTCATACGAATTATTCGTAGTTTCTATCGTCACACAAATTGTAGTTCTTCGTTCATGGTCAAGGTTGACTCTTAGAGTGCCAACCGCATCTTCACCAATAAGCATAGTAGTTTGGAAATCATCTCTCAGCAGATCCAAATTATTTCCTGGCTCCCAAGTCATCCATGTTTCCTCAGGACCATCATAATCAACAGGTTCATCCTCATTCTGTTCCTGTTGGCCATTATCGCCTCGCCCCTCACCATTGTAGTAATCGCTGTCATAATTGTAGGCATTAGGAACTTTAGCTAAACGTTCGACTGTTCGATTCCAATTTGGAGTTACGAAATCTCCACCATCACAATTTGAAGCAGCTGTAACTTGAACAATCGGTGACAATTCGGCAGGGGTTAGCATTGGTAGAGTCATGACAATTAGTACAACAATCACTAGCCTCGAACCCAAGTTTACACCCCTCTATGAGGGGTAAGTCTAGTGTAGGGGGTTAATCGGTTTTCCCTTCAACGTTTCCTTCGCAAAGGCCGGATATAACCTGATGAATCGCTTCGACGTTCATCTTTAGAAAGAATTCCTGGCGCAGGAGGTGGGGTATGTTGATCCATTCCCAAGACACCGCCGTAAGATTGAACCTCTTCGACTTCGTATGCTGCCGCTGCTTGTTCCGCCTCCTCTTCAAGTTCGGTTGGACTCCTCATTACAGCCCACCCAAGAATTAGAACCGCGAGAATCAAACCTAGAACTACCATCGATTCTCCGCTTGCATCTACCAACCAGTCTTGCCAATCTTGCATTGAAAAGTCAGAAAGACTTGGTTCCGCAGATTTCTCGTTCAAGATTGTGACTTCAAGGTCCTTTTGAACACAAACTCCCATTCCATCACAAACAGATACTCTGACCGTACTTAATCCCACTTCGTCCCAACTGGTGGCGACACGGATGCCATCTGCACCTGAAGGGGTAATCCAGTCATCTGCAGTATCGCCGTTTCCATCACTGTCAAAATCAATATCGGATTCCCATAGAACAACAATGCTTGAAGAAATTCTCTCGTCCCGGTCTGCATGATGGCCGTCGTTGACATCCATATCTCTCCAAACAACATAGCCCGCAATCGATTCAGCATCGGTAATATTTGCATCTAATACAATGGAATCTCCAGCATAGATTGTATCGCTAATATCGAATTCACCAATTACTGGAGGCGCATTTACTACAACTGTGTAAGAAGCCCTAGTAACATCTCCAGTCAGGTATGAATCCCTTACTGTTAGTGATACCTTGTAAGTTCCAGATCGTTCATATGAGTGCCAAGGCATTGGTTCATGTGAGATAGGTGTTGCATCACCAAAGTCCCAAGAATACTCCACTATACCATTCCATTCGGAATGATTTGACCAAAGGGGTACAGACCTACCATCATAGCTACGATCGCCATCCCTAGTGCCTGCGGAATCGAAGTATAGCATCTGATTAGGTGTGGTTACAACATTGCCATCATCGTCGAATGTATGCGAAAATGCGGTTGGCATAACACCATCTGCCATCGGTGTTGAAGAAGTAATCAAATCTCCATTATACCAAGCATCGACAATGATAACTGAGATAATTGGTTTTGGATTTTGTATTCTTATGGAAAGGACACGTGGAGCGCTTGACACACCATCCTCATCGGTTACAACAAGTATGACATTATGTTCACCAGGAGTTGAGAAATTATGTGTGAAAAGAGATTCTTCTGAAACTGTGCCATCAGAGAAGTTCCAAGAGAAAACCAAATCGCTTGAGTCCCCAACCATGCCATCTGGGTCATAACTAGATCTACCATCGAATGTGTAAGGAACTTCTACCTTGCCATCCTCAATCCGGAAATCGATAATAGGGCTACCTGATGCGCCTGAATCGCGTACTGTAAATTGAGACACTGGTAGTTGATTCATTACTTGGACCATGATTTGAGTACTAGCGGTTACACCATCATTGTCAGTAACTGTCAAGTTGACATATTTCACACCAGGAGTAGACCAAGCAATCATTGGGTTTTGTCCAGTGGACATCATATCGACAAACAAATCGGTTCTATCGACAATTCCACCATCCAAATTTACCCCCTCTTCAAATTCCCATGTCCATCCAACAATCTCTCCATCGACATCTTCGAATATATTTGGCATCCAAGTTGAGGTTAATGTATCAGTGATTATTGAATCACTAAATATCTGACCTGGTACTCGATTGTTAACTATTATGTCTATTGCTTTAGAAGCCGAATTAACACCATCGTTTACTGTTAAAGTCAAATTATAAACAGTGACTGCGGTTAATCCATCCGCCCATAGGTGATAGGTCTGTGTAACACCTTTTCCGCTTTCAAAATCACCGTCTCCCCAATCCCAAGTGAATTGCAGATTACTGTTCGGTACGTTATCGGTTGTCATATCAGCACTAAATTGAATTATTTGCCCAGTCAGTATTGTCAAATTGTCAACAATAGTTTGGCCGTTGACAGATATAATTGGGATTGGGTCGGTCAGATCTGTGACATTTATCGACTTGATGTCAGATTGTGACCATATGCCTCCCTGATCTAGAACTCTAAGTGACACATTGTATTGCCCAACCTCATGATATGGCCTTACTGGACTCTTCAGAGAAGAAGTATTACCATCATCGAAATCCCAAGCATATGCAACTGGGGTGTCTAGATATGGAAGAGTATTGTTGGCTAAAGATAGGCCCCAAGCATCAAACCCATTACCTACGAATTGTACATTCTCCCAAGTTTGAACATCTACTGGAGCCAGACTTGAATTAGATTCTGGGCGCATATTATCCAAAAATTGCGCTCCGGTTTGAGTTGTATCGACTACATCTCCAAGCATATCTTTCATCTTCAGATGGAAGGAATGAACCTCACTGGTTTTAGCAGTATACCAAAATTTGGTAGATACATCGACACCGCCACCGGCTTGAACTCTTGTTTCCATTGTATCCAGTACTATGCCGGAAGCATTTCTTACCTCAATCTCTACATCTAAATCCTCAAAGAACGCATTTGAAAGTACTTTAAATTCGATTTCAGCAGTATCTACCATCGAGTCGCCATCTCTGTCAGCTAGAACTGTAGAATTGAGGCTAAGGGTTGCAGGTGAAGTTATTCTTGCTGCTTCGACATCAATTACGCCTTGAGGATATGAACTGCCACAGGAGGTGTAATCACAATCACCTTTGATAGATGCATACCATGTAATAGCCCATATTTCATCAGTGAGATTTCCAAATCCTGGAACTAAAGCGGTTCCAACTGCACCATTGAAGTTAATGTCTGTACGAGTGTAGAGGCCATCTGCAGAAGCACGACTCATTATTACTCCATCCATTCCTGGAACATCACCGGTAAATCTCATTGTCAAAGGTGCAGGGGCTGCAGAGCCGGGTGTGAACTTGAATACTTGGACTCCCCAACCTTCAACATCATTCCCCAGTGAAGACCATGGTCCAACCCAATCATTGTTAGTATCTGCAGGTTGAATTCTACAGAAATCACTCGACCCACATGCCGGAGTCAAGTATAGATTTGACATTCCGTAGATACCTTGATCGCTATCTAGTGTTGCTGCGATAGTAAAATTAGTGTAAATATCGATGAAATCACGACCGATGACACCAGGAGTTGCCCCGACTGGATTTCTAGCCAAGTCTTCTATTCCAGATGCACCTGTTGAAGAATCCTGAGCAAGTTTACGAATAGCCGGCCCTCCTCCAAGGTGGTCAGCAAGATAGAGTAAGAAAATGAATCCACCTCCATAGTCTGCAATTCTTTGGTTCCACCATCTAACCGAATGGTGACTTGCTGTAGTCCATGCATTGACATGGCCATACAGAGTCGATGAACCTCCAAAACAAAGGAATGCAGCCATATCTGCTGCTCCTTCATCAATCCATATGTTCTCATATGGATCTAGGGCATTGTGAAGTAAATGTTGTAATTCATGCGCTAGAATAACCTTAGACCAGGTAAGAGGGGCATCATCGATGTCGATAAAGATCGCTTCACGCGAAGCCGACATTCCGGGTGAAAAATATCCACCAATATTGTATGCGCCATCAATTGCATAAATCACAATTTCAATCTGACAATTGTTATCTACATCCGGAGCGGCAATACCTCTTCCATCAAAGTAATCTTTACCAAAGTAAGTGATTAGAGTAGGGTAAACTGTAGAATCCCAAGTACTTGCCCAATTATTCAATACTGTCGAAGAAAGAGTACGTCCATCCTCAACCATGAAAGCCGCTGTGGATGTTGTTTTCTCAATGGTTACATCGATAGAACCTCCCGATGTAGGTACTGTGGCACTATCTCCCTCACTGTAAGGAGTGCAAGCTCGGCCACTGGTCTTGGACTGAGGAGATGTAGCAATATCTACACCCGGCAGTCCTTCAGCAACCCATGCTTGTTTCATTAGTCGAGTCGCACTGTATAGCATATCATCGCTACCCTCAATCATGTAAGGGCGGGCATCTGTTGATACAAAATTGTCTAAATCACCAAAGATAGGTGTAAACTCGTTAGTCTCATCAACCGTTTCTTCTGGCGGGTCTGCAGACACCATTGGAGTCAAAGAAGAAAGAAGGAAAACAAGCAAAATTGTGTATGCGCGAGTAGAGCGTCGTTCGGACATTTATCACACCTCCAATGAAACGCAGTACTGCATCACAAATAGCCGAGTTCAGATGAGGTATTTAATAGTCAGCGAATGTGGCATCATCAATGCGAATAGAAGTTGCCGTAATTCTGGCCCTTCTTGTTATCTCTCCAGCACTATCATTGGCAGGAGGTGAAGAAGGCCAAGAAACGCCTGCTGGTTGCCAACTTTCTTTCGATGGTGAACTGGCGAATGAATCCGTACAGTTCCAAACATCACTGGGTCCTAGATTACCAGGGTCTAGTGCGAGTTCAGCACTTCGTGAGTCGATAAAAGATAACCTCAGTGGCTGGCAAATAACTGAAAAGACACACCATGTAAACGGCATGGTACTAACCAATTTATTCGCCACATGGAATCCAGGGTCTGGTTCAACTGTAATTTTTGCTGCACACTATGATACCCGCTACAAAGCGGATCAAGATTGGAATCAAAGCAGACAAGATGAACCCATTTTGGGTGCAAATGATGGAGCGAGCGGAGTTGCTGTATTAGTTGAATTGGCAAGACATATTCCTGCAATGAATCTATCCCATGAGGTTACACTATTCTTCACAGATGGGGAAGACCAAGGAACTACATTTGACACGATGTTATTGGGAGCCAAAGCATGGGCTGATAATCTGAGCACAGAAGAAATAGATTCTATCGAATCATTTGTTTTAGTCGATATGGTTGGTGATTCAAATCTAACTTTAAGAAAAACAACTCCGGGAAATTCCGAGTTATGGAATCGGACAACTGACACAATATCATTCCTTGACGAGGTATGTGAACTCGGTGATACTTCTTATTTTGATTTTGATGGTTATGACTCGATATACGATGATCACGACCCTGCTCATCAACTAGGAATCCCAGCCATCGACATAATTGATGCAAGATATGGTGAAAATGCTACATATTTAGGTGGGCATTGGCACACACACAACGATACTGCAGACAAAATTAGTTCTGAGTCCTTGCAAAAGGTAGGCCAGATTCTAGAATCTGGTTTGCTAACAGGAACTTGGTTAGATGTTAGAATATTAGAAAAGAGTGAAGAAAGCAAGCCAGAACCAGTGTATAACAATCCAGACAATGAAGAAGACAATACCGACCAAGATAGTGATGATATGGCCATAGGGGTCCTGTTAATGGGGTGCGTTCTCCTAGTTTGGGGCAACTTGGCATGGTTGGTATTCGCGGATAAGAGAGGGGAGGGGTGAAATCCGCGCCCGACCTCCGCTATCATAACCGGGGGCCTCAAAATTAGCGACGGGAAAGAGAATCGGCTTGCAGCATTGCGCCAAAGAGTGCAATCGAAGTTGATTAAGTCGCGAATTGATACTCGAAGAAGAGAAAAGAAGGCTGTCGAAGAAATCGTAGTTCAAGCACCTGCACAAGAAGAAATCAGTTTCCTCGATTTTGAAGATGAAACTCTATCCGATGGCGACCGTAGAAGAAAAATCGCTTCAGCTCTAGTAATGATAGGCGCTTTGATGGGAATTTTATCTGGAACATTAATTCTACAAGGTAATCCATCGGGATTACTCAATTCATCAATTTTCAAGTCAAATGATGCACTGAACCTTCACGGAGGAGTATTAGATCAAGATGGATATCCAGTCGAAGGAGTAAATATCGAGTTGGTAGACCCTGAATCCGGATCTGTAATTAAAAGTAATTTAACCGATGAAAATGGACGATATACCATAAATGAGGTTTCTGTAAAAGAATATCAATTGCATGTATCAAAAGAAGGATATGAAAAGGTAATTTTGATTTTCAAACCAGAACCTATTGGAATTTCAGTTATTACTATGGTTGAAGGCGATGGTGAGCGAACGAAAGATGAACGTTCTCAAACTGAGGGTTGGTCAATGGAGAATGCTGTAGCTTTAGCCACAGCAGAGGGCTTATTCACAATTGGTTGTGCCTTGGTAGGCGTCCATGCTTCTTTTGAGATTAAACGTAAGAAGCGCTATCGCAGGACACAGGCTTTTTGCTGGGTCGGATTATTCAGCAGAGGATTAATCATATTCGGACCTGCTCTAATTCTTCTCAGCATGACCCTTCTAATGTTAAACAAAGATGAATTTGAAGACCAATCTGAGCTGGAGGAATTTTGAACAATGTACCTCATTACCATCGAAGGTGGCGATGGCTCGGGTAAGGGCGAAGCCGTCCGGATTTTAGGAGCATTGGCTAAGCGTTTAGCATTCCCAAAAGTGCATATGACGCATGAGCCTAGAAGGCATAGCGAATTAGGTAAACTTGCACTCAAGGCAGTAAGTAAGGGGGGGCATACTCCTCTGCAAGAAGCAGGTTTATTTGCAGCCGATAGAGTCGACCATTCCCATACATGGATACGTCCAAGATTACTGAACGGTGACTTGGTAATTTCAGATCGTAATATCCATTCGAGTTTGGTTTACCAAGGAGTAGTAGGTGAATTGGGCTTGGAGCAAGTTGCCAGAATGAATGCTGCTGCAATGATTCCCGATTTAGTAATCTGGATTGATTGTGACCCTGCAAAAGCGATGAAGAGAATTAATTCAGGCACTCTGAGAATGGCGGGTCAAAAGCATGAATATTTTGAAACTACAGAAATCCAAACAAAAATACGTGCTGGGTTCAAGGGAATATTATCTGGAGAAATAGAAACCCCTGCCCCATTCAATCGATCTCTAGTCATTGGCCCTGTACTAAACGAAGGCGGATTAGATGAGTTAGAGAAACAACTTTCGCAAGTGCTCAGTTCATTCTTTAATAGTCGTCCTGACCCTTTAAATGTCAATCGTGATGAAGTGGACAGGCATCTGTTGAAGAGCCTTACAACTGGTGTTCAAACTCAACAAAGACTACCTGGTGCACCATCTAAGCACATTTCATTACTTGAAGATTGGCTAGATGGGAAATCTCCAGCCCAGTGGATGGAATTGGCAGAAGATGAATGGGACGAGAAAAAAGCCCGAGCATCAGATGTTCCAAGTCGCCCAATTGCACATTCCTCTTGGGCTATTCTTGGAACATTGTCACTTACCGATACTACCGATGTACCTAGTCTACATGGTCAATTAGGGCCGGTTAGGGCAGTTACAAAAAGACACACTCAAAGGCTAGTAAAATGGTTAGAGAAAGAGCGATGGATACATCGCCAACAGAGCCATGTTCCTTTTGCTGAAGCACAGATGTTCAAATTGCGAAAGAGTCGTCTTGGTTATGGGAGACTTTGTCTGGCAATGTGGCCACTTAGAACAACCCTAGCTAGTTGGCGCAGATCTAATCCTGACGGAAGATGGGAAGACTCCTTAGGAGAAATTATACAATCCACTGAAGAAAAAAAGGTTCCATTACAAATTCGTATAGCCGTCAAAAATGTTATCGAAAGACTACGACTAATATCCAGTGGGCATGCTGAGTGCCCAGTACCTCAGAATGAAGAAGAACTGCTGATTTGGTGGTCTATTAAGCCGCCAGAGTAGTCACTCTTCTTCTGAACTGCTTGCCAATGAAAAGCGACTTCCAGATGGAAGCATGACTTTAGATGGGTCTTTCGAGAAAAATGCAGGTCTGGCTGAAAACGAAGAGGCCAGGAATGCTCCAATGAACATTCCAAATGGCGTACCGGTTATCAGGCGCATAATTGCAGTCGACTCGTAAGAAGTTAGCATTTGGGAGAACCCATCCAAAGCCATTGGTAATGCAAAAATCCCTGCGATTAGGACCATTGCAATTGTTCTCTTATTGTTTACATAGACACCTGCCATATATCGGTCAGGGAATAGTGACAGGAATGTATCTCTTAGCGTCCATCTATTCAGACCTCTTCTCGAGAACAAAAATCCTCCTATTGCTAGACCCAAAAATATCCCTATATCTCTAACACACATTGGCATTTGATTGCCATTCACTTCCCAAGAACGTTCGGCTTTGGTATGACAATTTAGATCGCCAAAACCATAGATAAATGCAGCATAGGGGTCTAATTCACCCCATGCAAAAGTGCCATGTTCACTTTGATTATGACCTACTTCACCACCATTTCCTGTTTGTTGATTACCCCAAGACTCTTCGGAGTAGTAATCAAACATATTGGCTCTACCTGATAGTTCGGGAACACTGTCTGCCGGCAAATATCCCGGCACCAAGAAGAATGAGATTAGGATGAAGGTTGAAATCCCTCCAATCCAATTTCCAACTTTGCGCTCGCGTTTGCGATTGTCTAACCCGTTGGCCTCCATGCCTTCTCCCAAGGTGTCTAAGCGGATATGTTTTGCCTAGAACGGTTGTGGGTAGCATATGGAGGAGAAAGTTGGGTTCAAAAGGGCCTTCTCCGCTTCAATTGTTTTAGGATTATATTCTGGGTTCATGCTTGCTGTTGCAATTGCAATGAGTCTGAATAAAGATGGTTTAGAATTGGCTACGTTCCTCTGGGGATTGACCATTGTACTATGCGCCTTATTTTTGACACCAGTTCTTGCAAATGGAAGAAAAAGAGGTAGACCAGAGACTGATGAAGATTTAACCAAATTGCGCCTAGCATTAGATGAATTCAATGAAGGCATAGGAGGTTGGCGTACCTTATCACACGTCAGAGGTGAAGGCATGGGTGTCTCTATCTCTCTATCTAATGCCTCTAATCCATTGACTATCATTGAAAAATCATTACAGATAGCAGATAAATGTAAAATAATATTCAGGTTTCCAAAACACGACCCATCATTAAGAGATAGAACATTGCCGATATTAGAACAAAAGGTAGGGATTTCTAGAATTCAGCGTAGAACGAAATCTCTAACCGTAATTCCAATAGTAATTTTTGATCGGTCCACCATCATTACCAGGGCCATGATGCTATGTCCACCATTGATGGCTGCTGGCGCAATGGGTTTCTATTCAGTCGCACCTGAACAGCCGACTCTTGCATTCATAGGGGCCGCTGCAGGTGCAATATTGGGTATGTTAGTTGTGACAAACAAAGGACGGTAATTACCGGAGGAATAAAACCAAATCCCGCCTTGTCTCAAATATGCGGGAAATTGCTCTTTTTTGGAAAAGAGTCCGTTTGGCTGAAACCGACATTGCACCTTTCCTCGATATTGTAACCAGTGCTGTGTTTCTTGCCTACATCAAAAGAACTCCAAGAGACATTAGAATGCTTATGAAAACGAACTTCAAACCGGGTAAAGGCCCTGAAGATTTGAATTCATTATATTTCCTTGAATTGCTAGATATACATCATTCACCCGAAGATGATGATGAAAGTTATGTATTGAACGTTCGTCTAAATCATCCACTTTCTAATTTCAATGCTAGGACTGGAGGAACAACTGCTGTACCGGGTTGTAGATTAGATGGTGAAGGGCTGACTTATATCATACAAGGCGGTAACATTCGCCTTCGACTAGTAGCAGCGATGGCGAGATTAATAGCTAAACCAGATCGGATATCTGCCAGGAAATTGGACTTGTCTGCATCCAATGTATCTGGCCCTCTTAATCCAAAACAATTGAAGTTAGCCAAATATGCATATGATAAGGGATGGTATGATTTCAACAAACGAATTCGAATATCAGATATGGCTGAAGATTTGGATCTCGCAAGAGCGACTCTTGCAGAGCACCTATCACGGATAGAAAGCATCGTTATGGATGATATGATGGGTTCATTTACCAATATAAAAATACATCCAGACGAATATTCTATGTTCAAAGAAATGGTGGAAGACGATGCTGAAAAAGAAGAATATTCTGATGATAAATTCTTTAAAAAACTACTCACAAACATTCATGCAAACATGGAGCACGAAGAGGCTCCAGATACCGATTATGAGAATATCTGATTTCGACTAGTTTACTAAATATGAGCACTGAGGGATTACAATGAACGATGTATCCAACCTGATCAAACGTCTTCGTGAATCGGGTGTTACTGTGCCAGAAGTTGTTGAAAAAGCAATGCTAAAGGTCTGTATTGAAGACTTTACAGATTATGATGCGGAGGGATTCTATAACGACCGGCCGGTTGTTTTTCTTGAAACTCAAAGAGGTGGAGTGAAGACAATCTCTGCCCCTCATATGATTGCAACATTACTACATAACCTAGAATTAAGCACCGGTCAAGATGTTGTAATATTTGGAGCAAAGGGCGGTTATGTAAGTGCTTTAGTTGCACATATTGTAGGAGAAAATGGCCGAGTCACTGTACTGGATCCGTCCAATGAAGTAATCACTCATATTTCGCTCAACCTCAGAGGCTTTCCAACGGTTGAATGTCACACCATTATTGATTCAACTGACATCTCATTGCCACCTCTAAATAGGGTGCTGGTAACTGGACAAATAGAAAGTTTGCCAGACTGGTTGATCGATGGAATGGACAATGGTGGATTCGCAATTGCGCCAATTGGAACAAAGGATTCACAACGATTATTAAAAATTGAAAAACAAGATGATGATTTATTGGAGACTGATTTGGGTAACGTAATATTTGGCCCAGTGGACATTGCTGATTCCGTTATTGAAACTCCATCTCCTGAAGAAATGGCAGAACTTGTTGAGCAAGTCGTTGAATTAATGAGTGGAATCGGTATCATTGAGAGTGAAGATCGGAGTAAATTGTATGATTTGGTTGCAGAATTAAGGCAACTACCTGATGATTTACCACCGCCCGAAGAAATGGATGACCCTTCCGAGCATCCAATGATGAAATTAATCTCAGAAAAAGGTGAATGGTTTGTTCATTTGTGGCCAATAATTCAATCGATGATGGAACCAAGAATTGCTTCTTATGGAGCACCAGAAGATAATGAAGGAAGTAAAAGTCATTCGGACTTTATACCATGAGGTGATTATTTGGCAGGATTAGAAACTGATATTTCCCGACTTTCCAACAAAGACGTTCGAGTCAGAAGGAGAGCTGTAAGGGCTTTGTTTGATGATGATAACCCAGTGGCACTCAAGGGATTTATATCGTTGTTGAATGATAATGATTCTTGGTTTAGAAGTAAATCTCTGGATGCACATCGTAAATGGGCGAAGAATTCAGATGACCTAATTCCCTTGATGAAAGAGCACAAACGAGTTGTTGGAGAACTTCTTGAAAGAATTGATGCACCAGATATTGCTAGAGAGTTGTTAGAAGAAAGCGACCACATAATACGTTCATTTGCAGCAAAGCATCTCGCAGAAACCGATTCCCTTCACGATTCATTTGCGAAGGATGAACATCATTCGGTACGAGTTATTGCTGCTGAATCTTCTAAGAGCCCTGAGTTGATTTCTGCATTGATTGGAGATTCACATTCAACTGTACGCCGTTCTGCTATTGCAACAGCTGCCCGTGAAGGTTTGGATTTAGATCAAAACACCTTGGAATTAGGGCTTTCGTCTAGCGACCCTGCACTGAGGGCTCTAGTTGCTTCATTAACTGTAAAGTCGGGAGGATTAATGCTTGAAAAGGCATGTAGAGATTCTCATCCTAAAGTTCGAAAAGCGATTGCTGATACGCTAAGAGTAGAGGTATTAGAAGTCGATGAAAGAATAGATTCCATCGTCGATATATCTCCTGAAATAATTGTTCGTTGGCTGCGTTCCCACCATGACCCAAAGTCTACTAATTTGAGGTGGTCGATGATAGAAAATACGAATTTGAATTCAAGAGCCCGGTCTAAACTAATCGAACAAATGGAAGGGCGACTTGATATCGATTCCCAAAGACTAGCAGTTGTTGCTGAAGACGATTCTACTTTAGTGAGAATTGCAGCGATGAACCTATCAGCCTCCGTCGCTGAGTTATCGGGCGAGGACTCATGAAATCGGGTATCACTTTCCATGCCGATGCGACAGATGGTGCTAGTCGAAGACTAGGCGTAAGTATTGAAATTACAGGGCCCTTTGTAGGTAACATTCTCGAAATGAGATTTCCGAGATGGATACCAGGTTCATACCTGATAAGAGAGCCGATGCAACATCTCACGGATTTGTCAGCATCTTGTGATGGCAAAGAAATAAAAGTCCAGAGAATTGACGTAGACGGGTTAAGAATAAAGGGCATTAGCGATTCTAGTAAGGTCTTGGTTACATACAAGTTATTAGCGGCTGAAATGACATGTAGGGCTAATCATTTAGATAAATCACATATTCATATTATGCCACCTTACACATGGATGATTCCAACTCGTGGAATCGATTCTGATCGAATGAATCAATCACATAGAGTTACACTGGATAAGCCAAATGATTGGCAAACTGCAATTCAACTCCCTGGAAAAGAAGGTGAGTGGTTTGCAGAAGGTAGAGATGAATTATTGGATGCAATAATAGAATCAAATCCTAATCAAATGATTTCATTCGAAATAGAGGGTTGTATGCAGCACCTCAAGTTATGGGATTCCGGCAGCTTAGAGATTCCAAAACGTGGATTAGACCGTTTTGTCGAAGCCATGAAGGCTGTGGTCAAAGAACACTACGCACTGTTCGGTGTACCAGAATGGAAAGAGTACTGGACCGTATTACATTTGACAAATAGCGGAAGAGGAGGCCTAGAGCATTTGCGTAGTCAAACATCAATGATGCCCAGGAGATGTCTCCAAGAAGGAAATGAAGACGATTGGCTTGATTTGGTATCATTATTCAGTCATGAATTCCTTCACCAGTGGAATGTTAAACAATTGCGACCCAAGAATTTCATTGACTTTGACTTACAAAAAGAAGTCCATACTGACCTCCTGTGGTGGTTTGAGGGCCTAACTTCTTGGCTAGGAGATATCCTGTGTCTTCGAAGTGGTGCTTGGACTGAGGAAGACTGGCGCAAGGATTGGACTAGGAAGATGAAGCGCCACACCGACAGGAATGGCATGGAGCATGAATCTCTACAAGAAAGCAGTCATGATTCTTGGATTCACCTTTATCGACCAAATTCGTACAGCAGAGAGGTTCAAATTTCTTATTATCTGGAAGGAGAGATGGCTATCTTCTGCCTAGATGTGGAACTGCGACGTAGATCTAAGGGTAAATATGGAATGGATGATGTTATGGCCAAGCTGTATAATGAGTTCAAATTAGATTCGAAAAACCCCGGAATTACTCACTCTGATATCAAGCGTACTCTGGTGAATATGGAAGGCGGAAGAAGATTAGGTGTTCTCCTAGATACGCTGGTTAGTCAGCGCAGTGCACCAGATACAACTGCAGCGATGGGTAATCTTGGTTTGGAGATGACTGCTGACAAAAAGCAACAAGGCGCTTGGCTAGGGTTGAATATGGCTAATTCACCAGGATTGACCAAGGTGAGAACTCACCTAACCGGGTCTCCTTGTAGAACTGAAATTTACACTGGTGATGAGATTGTTGCAATAGATGGACTAAGAGTAAAATCATGCAAAGAAATCTCTGCGGCAATTTATGGCAATCAAGATATTTTGACAAAGATCACAATCGCCCGAGAAGGAGTGCTTCACGAAGTTGAGATTACCCCGATTACAAATCCACAACATCTGACTAAAATCGAAGGAAAGGGCAACAAAGTATGGGATGCTATCAAGGCATCCCGCCAATGATTATTCAATTCGTTCTAACTCTTCGAGTAGGATATGTATTGGCGGCATATGGTTAGCAATAGTGTGCTTGCTAGTTTTTGCAGGAAATAGACTATTCCCTACGCTCATATCGATTACATCTTGTTTTGTGATTTCATCCAATCCGCAACCAGGCCACACCTCTACTGTGATTTCATCATCAGCAAGGTAATCTATCAATATCACTGGAACCCTCTTTAGCGATAGGGAAAGGGCCACTGAGTATCGGTGGTGTCCATCCAAAATTGCACCTGTAGCCGAATCTACCAGTAGAGGTTTAGTGAATCCGCCCCACCTTTTTGTCATTTCTAGCAACTTATCTCGGTTCCTAATTTTAATCTCTTCATGGGGTTTTAGCCAATCAATAGCAACAAGTGTGACATCCTCTGCTTCCCACGACATAGCACATTCCAAGGTGATAGTTGGGATAATGCTTTGGAAAGGGTGAGCGCGACACGGTCCATGGAGGAGGGGCGAATCGCTGATGTCCCGGGTGAGGATTTTCCCAATTTAATCCCTCTTGATGAGGATGTATCCCATGTATTGGATGTCCTTTGCTCTGGTGGCTATGGCGCATGGGTCGTTGGTGGAGCGGTTAGAGATTGTATTTTAGGGAAAATACCGACGGAGTTCGATATCTGTACAGATGCAACACCGGAACAGGTGATTGATTCCTTCGAAGAAACAATACCCACCGGTATCAAATTTGGCACAATTACCGTAAAGAGCGGTAGTTCACAGTATGAAGTAACTACTCTAAGGACAGAAACCGGATATGGAGACGGCAGGAGACCTGACGTCGTAGAATGGGGCACTAGTCTTGAAATCGACCTTTCGAGAAGGGATTTTACAATGAATGCGATGGCATATGATTGTGCTAGAGAATTGCTACATGACCCATTTGGTGGCAAAGAGGACTTAGCATCTGGAAATTTGCGAGCTGTTGGTGACCCCCAGCACAGACTTTCCGAAGATGGATTACGAATAATGCGTGCTTACCGCTTCATGGATCGTCAGGAAAAGGGTATTTGGAGCCCAGACAAGGAATTGTCTGCAGCATTGATTGATAATCGAGCGATGCTAGCTCTTGTCTCAATTGAACGTATTTGGAATGAGTTGGAAAGAATTATCTTAGGCTCAAATGCTGATGTAGTTCTTGCAAGAATGGACAGGGACGCTGTACTACCCGCCATTATTGGTATTTCAATACCTCTTGAGTTATTTGAATTGGTAACAAAATTACCTCCTGACCTGGAAGCCAGAATTGCCATCTTATTTTCAGCGCTTAAATCAAAAGAAGTTGACGATATTTTGACTCGTTTAAGAGCCTCAAACAAAGTAATAAAGCGAACTAAGCATTTGCATTTCTTAGTACATAACACGCCCTCTGCAAACGAGTTAAGGCTCTATAGAAAGGTGGTTTCAGGAGAAGTACAGACGCACTCCTTACTTCGTTCGGTTATTGGTGAAGATACATCATTAATCATAAAATCGCTACAGTATCCAGACGACATTCCTTGTTTGTTCGATGGAGATTGGTTGATGGCGAAAACTGGTATTAAGCCCGGAGTCAAATTAGGACGGCTCAAGGATTGGTTGTATCGGATTCAGATAGAACGTGCCTACACCTCCATATCTCAAGTTGAAACGGCGCTATGCACCATTACTTGGAGCCATGGCGATACTTCTGATTGGCCTAAACCACAATGGCCATGACGAGCGCACATTATTGTGCGATTAGTTACTCGTAGGGGGGATGTCCGAAGTTGAAGGCGGCAAAAACCTCCTTGGAATTCTTGGTGGAGTTTCCCTTATTGCAGGGTTTGGTTTGATTGGATTGAGCCCCGGTCTTGGATTTACTTGCTGTTTATTTGGAATTTTTGGATTGGTTGCTAGTGCGATTACTTCTTCTGCAGCGGCTTTCAATAATCCCGGTGGGAAAATGGTACTCCAGCAAGGAGATGATGGGCAATGGAATTGGGTAAAAGATTCAATTGAATCTAATCAACAAGTTGTCCAAGGTGGAGCCGCGCAGTATAATGATCAGGCAACTCAAGTTCTCACAAGAGTTGTTTCCGAAGTACGTGGTGGAACTAAACTTGAAGATTTAGAGGATACTGAACTTGAAACTCTTGCTAGTGCATATGGAATCACTGGTGGTTCTAAACAACAGAAAATTGTAGCCCTAAATAATTCAGAATTGGCTAGTAAAGCCCTGAAATTGTCTGCAATTGCTGCCGCAGGTGGATTAGGCGTGGTCGGTGGCGCAAAGATTGTTCAATCGGCCAGAGAACGTGCAGTTGAGCGAGCTGAAGAGATTCGGGAACAAGGTAAAGCGAAATTACAAGAAAAAATCGAAAAGGGCAAAGACCAAATCAATTCAAAAATACCTCCTAATGCAGATGGTGAAACCGCTGAAAAGAGAGTGCAGAATGCCGTATTAGAACAGATGGCACAAAAAATTAAGGAACTCGATTTAACTCCTGAAAGATTTATTGAATTAGCGGATTTAGACAAAGATCAGAAACTTGATGCAAGCGAGATAGTAGTTGCCCTTTCTTCTATAATGGGGGTTGCAGTACCTGGATTCATAGTGGTTAATGCACTCAAAGAAATGGATAAGGATGGAGATGGGAAACTAGACTCTAGTGAACTTCATAATTTATGGTCTCGCTTAGGAGTGGAGATAGAATCTGAATTTGATGATGAAAAGATAGATTCTGTTCTCGAAGAAATTGAGTTAGAAGCAGATGTACAAGAGGTCACACCTGCCCCTAACGAAACTCCAGATGTAATTGTCGAAGATGTTGAACAGGCTACGGATGAAGGTGCTGTAGAGATAGTAGTTGATGAATCCCCTCAACCTGAAGTTAATGAAGAGGTAGATACACAACCATCTACCAAAGATCCTACAAACACAGAATTAACTAGTGAAATTGATACTGAATTTGAAGAATATATTATTGAGGTTGAGAAGGCTAGGTTTTCTAGTGAAAGGCGTGAACTGCTAGCCAAGCAGGTCAACGAATATCTAGTTAATATTCGCATTACAAAGATCGAGAGAACATTGATTGGAAACCCCACCTATCGTGGCGGACAATCGATAAAGGGACTGATTGATGGCGGACCATATTCTGGAATTGTCAAAATGCCAGTTACCCTTAATGAACAAATTCTAGAACTCAAAGAAGGGGATGACGTCAATGTGTGGGCTAAACTTGTCGACTTCTCTTCAAGCCTTAAGAGACCGGTTCTTGAAGCGAGTTCACTCGAATGATTCTTCTTCATCCTTGAACAGGACAGCAACTGCGATTGCAGCAGTTATTGATGGCAATGAAAGAAATGGCATGAATGATTCATCATCTTCCATCTCTTGAATTATAATCTCCTCAGTTGTATTATTTTCAACAGGAGGTAGTGGATTGACAATGATCTGGCCAACCATTCCTAAACTGCGGTGTGGCTCACAATAATACTCGAAAGTGCCATTCAAGCCAGCAATAAATACGAATCTGTAATCTTCATCTGATTTTGTGTCACCTGAATCAAATGTTTCATTCTCTTCTACTGCATTGTGGGGGAGTATTTGTCCATCCCAAAAGAAGCGTACAGCGTCACCTTCTGTTATCGTTATAGCCGATGGACTAAAACGAAGATTAGTACTATCGACAGTAATAATTGTGTCAGTAGTATTGTTGTCAGCACTGGCAACAGGAATCGCACAAATTATGGTCAGTAATACCACTGCAAGTGTGATTCTCATGCACTGCAGTAAACACGCATTATACTTAGCCTGTTGTTTTGCATAATCTCCTCGCTGTTGATGAATTAAATATAAGTTCCACAAATGAACCAAATAGAAAAAAGGTTTTGACTGAGGCTTGATTGGACAAAGTATGAGAGTCGCCATATTTATTGTATTACTTCTCGCATTGTCGCCAATGTATGTTCAAACTAATTCAACTTTAGATGAGGTTGTTATCACCAGTGAAGCGAATCACCATTCTACAGTTGCCCAATTTGGAGCTGGTTTTGATGAAATCCTAATAGCAGACTCAGGCGATAACTTAAACGAGCCACGGGATTTAGAATTTCATCCAGGAAGTAGTCGTAGTGATGAGTTATGGATTGTTAATCGTGCAACTGATAGTGTGACAATTGTTCATGACACCGGATTGTCGACACAATGGTCTGAGCACCGTGAAGATTCTAACAGAAACCACTTCATGGAAGAGGTTAGTTCGATTGCATTTGGTGTATATGATAGTGAATTCGATGTACAATTTGTCACCGCTCAAGAATCACGTAATACTTTCAATGGCCAAGGCAATCCAAATAATTTCATGGGTCCAGCACTTTGGCCATCTTCCCTAAGCCACTTTGCAGTTGAAAATCAAAATGGCCCTTTGTTGGGCAGCCACATAGATATGTTGCATGAATCACCATATGGAATGGGTGTTGCCCATGATTCAGGAAATGCTTACTGGTACTACGATGGTTACTATGGAGATTTGGTTTATTACGACTTCCAAGACGACCATGACACAGGAGAGGACGACCATTCCGATGGTATAGTGCGCAGATATAGCGAGGTTAGTTTGTCGCGTTCTACAGGCACACCAAGCCACATGGTGCTCGACAAAGATAGTGGAATTCTATACATCGCCGATAGTGGATCTGGTAGAGTGCTTTGGGTCGACACAGATGACCCGACTACCACCTCAACCAATATCTATAATTCGAATACCAGAATGGAGCCATTACACGAATACAGTAGCATCACCGGTGTTTCTTGGGGCGTATTAGCCAGTGGGATGAGCCGTCCAAGTGGTATTGCCCTCGATGGCGATACACTATTTGTTTCGACAAATGGTAATGGGCAAATTCGAGCTTATGATTTAGGGACTACGCCGACGACTGCGACACTTTTGCAGACCGTTAATACTACGGCATCGAAAATAATGGGATTGGAAATCGGACCAGATGAAAAATTGTACTATGTCGATGGATTTCAAGATAAAGTGATTCGTCTCGACCCTCTACCTGATAGCGACGATGATGGTATTGCCGATGTTGTTGATAATTGTCCAAACATCCAAAACAATGGCCAAGAGAATCACGATTCCGATAGTATGGGTGATGCCTGTGATACAGATGATGATAACGATGGTATGCTCGATGTTGATGATGACTGTGAAATTGGTGTGACCGATTGGATTTCAGACCAGTTAACCGACTATGATACCGATGGCTGTAATGACTTGACCGAAGATAATGATGATGATGCGGATACTATTCTCGATATTGATGATAGATGTAGCAAAGGAGTGCTCGATTGGTTTAGTAATAATCTAACCGACCATGATACTGATGGTTGTCAAGACTTGAGTGAAGATTATGATGATGATTCTGATGGAATGTGTGATATTGGCGGGCCAAACATTGCTTGTAGTGAAGGAATAAGTGGCCAAGATATGTGCCCATTGGGTAGAATTGGTTTCATTTCACACCAAGGTAATGACATAGATGGAGATGGTTGCGAAGATTCGACAGAAGACTTTGACGATGATGGCGATGGTTATCCGGATGAAGGTGATGATTGTCCAAGTATTCCTGGCACTTCTAGCCAAGGCGGAGTGCTAGGATGCATCGATTTAGACGATGATGGCTGGGCAGAAAGCGTTGATGCTTTCGTTAATGATGGAACTCAATGGAGTGATGTCGACGAGGACGGATATGGCGATAATGCTGATGGAGATGATCCCGATGCCTGTGTTTCTCTTGCAGGTCAGTCGCTCTATGACCGACTTGGTTGCCGTGATTCGGATGGAGATGGATGGTCAGACCCAACCCCTTCATACGCCGTTGAAGACGGTGCTGATGCCTTCCCTTCAGATAGTTCTCAATGGGCGGACCGCGATGGGGATGGCTATGGTGATGAACAATCTGGAAACGACTCCGATGCTTGCCCAGATATCTTTGGCACATCGATGTTTGATAGATTGGGCTGCCTAGACACTGATGGTGATGGACGCTCGGATGAAGGAGATGCTTTGCCAAACGAGTCAACTCAGTGGGATGATTACGATTTAGATGGATTTGGCGATAGGATTGAGGGGGAAATGGGTGACTCTTGCCCAACACAATATGGTACCTCAACAATTGGTTCTCTGGGTTGTCTAGATTCTGATAACGATGGCGTATCTGATTCTGAAGATTTATGGCCGGAAGACAGTCGTATTTGGTCGGATGGAGATGGTGATGGATTCGCAGATCAATCCGCAACTGAACTCAGCGATGATTGTCCATTGGTAGAAGGTTATTCCGACATTGACCAACTTGGATGTCTCGATAGTGATAGCGATGGTGTATCGGATGAAGAGGACTTTTATCCCTTTGATTCAAAGCTAACTGTTGAGCAGGTTATTTACGAAAAAATGTGGTTTTGGGCTATGATGGCGATTTTGGTATTGATTCCAATGACTTGGGTAATAGTGCGCAAATCCAAGGTCGGCCAAATGCCAATAGCAGAACAATGGGTTGACCCTGTCTCACCACCTTCATTGTCCCATATAGCAGCCCCTGCAGTATTAGGCCCTGCTATTCCTCCAGAAGGTCTCCCTCCTGGTTGGACTATGGAACAATGGAATTACTATGGCCAACAATGGCTAATCGATCAAGGTAGAGTTTGATTCCCAACACCAGTGCAGCCCTATACAACGTCTGCATTACAGAGGGGCCCCTTTTCTATGTTAAAAAATTGAATAAGGGTTGATTCCTGTGATTTCTAGGCTAATTATTCAGGAATACCAATTTTGTAATCATCCCACCAGACCTCAAGTCTTTGGTCACTATCATTCAATCCACACATTACCGAACCACTTGTGTATAGTTTCATTGTATTAATCACACTAAACCCGTCAGGACTTGGGTCGGAAGGCGCGTGTGTCCAATCTGTGATATTTGCAACCTCATATTCAACATCATCAATAGTAGCATGAACTATTGCCCTTCCATTCTGTTGATCACCTTCGATAATTGTAACATCCAATGTGAACCATGAACCAATGGGAACTTCGACATTGGATACGATTTCTTCGGCCCAAGCCGAATCCCAATCACTGCCCCCATCATCTTGTTTGTCCGCCTTCATACCAAAATAAAATGGCGTCCCACTCGCATTATTTGGTTTGACCAAATTTAGCGTGATTCGGAATGAATTATCTTCACTGGGTTGATTATTCCAGAATTCTCCAATCGTCATCCAGTTGAAATCGTATTCTGAATCGACTAGCGTTTGGAAACTGTCTCCCAAGCGAATTTTCACTTGATATTGGAATGAATAAAGTTCAGAATTATTCTTCAACACATGCTGTATTCTTGCTTTTCGTGCCCCTTTCTCTTCGCCATTGCAAGCAATATCATCAGTATCTGAAATATTTTCTGCAGGTTCAACAATCCACATGTGCATGGCTTGATTATTTGAGTCATCAGGATCTTGGACGATATCAATGCCTCTTTGACTTCGATCCCCTCCTCCAAAGCAAAATAGCGATTCACCAAAAGGTGTGTTTTCCAAGTCTTGTTCCCAATCGCCATTATTGCCAACAGAATAATCGATTCCTCTCATATCATCTGTGCAGGGTGCACTTGTATTTTCAGCAAAGACATGAATGGAATCATTCTCAAATCCTGAATTGAAGATGACATTGAAACTATCTCCTTCGCTAACATCATCTTCTCCTTCGCTAACATCATCTGTTTTTGTGTTGCCAATGCACCCGGAAATAATCATCAATAATGAAATAATAACCGAGAATATGACTTGTCTATTCATGATTGAAACCAATAAGTCCCGCTTCATTAAATTGATGGTGAATAAATGGGGCTCTATGCTTCATTTTGAACTCGAGGGTACCCATTGCTCAGGGCTGAATTGCACGAGCTATGACAATACGCTGTACTTCCTGGGTTCCTTCATAGATTTGAGTGATCTTAGCATCTCTGAAGAAACGCTCTACTGGGAAATCCTTGGTATATCCATATCCGCCTAGGATTTGAACTGCTCTTTCAGAAACCCACATTGCTGTATCTCCGGCAAACAACTTAGCCATACTCGCTTCCTTTGTATGTCTTGGACCATCATTCTCATAGTGCTGCTCCTTGGCCCATGACGCTCTATAGACTAGAAGGCGTGCCGCATCTATTCGAGTTGCCATATCTGCAAGATAAGATGTTATCATCTGATGATGAGCGATTGGTTTGCCGAATGCTTCTCTTTCATGAGCGTACTTTAGTGCGGCCTCATATGCGCCTTGAGCAATACCGAGTGCTTGTGCTGCAATTCCAATTCTTGAGTTGTCTAAAGCATTCATTGCGATTGCGAAACCTTTGCCTGGCCCTTTCAGAACATTTTCAACTGGGACTTTACAATCCTCGAGAATAAGAGTGCAGGTATCTGAAGAACGGATTCCTAACTTATCCTCTTTCTTACCTACTGTAAATCCTTCATATGACTGCTCTACGATGAACGCAGTGGAGCCTCCATGCCGCTTTACACCATAATCTGGATGATCTATATCTTTCGCAAATAATACATAAATTTGGGCTTGTGCACCGTTGGTTACCCACGTTTTCTCTCCGTTGAGAATGTAGTGGCCTCCATCATCTGATAATTTTGCTTTGCATATCATTGCTGCAGCATCAGTTCCTGCGCCAGCCTCTGATAGAGAGTAGGCTCCAACTTCACCAGCCGCAAGACGTGGTAAATAATTCGCTTTTTGTTCATCATTGCCGTGAAGAGCTATTGTTTTCGAGCATAATCCGACATGAACACAATACATTACTGCAAAAGAGGGGTCTATGCGCGCTAGTTCCTCGATGATAATTGATTCTGAGACATCATCTACGGGGTTACCACCGTATTCTTCTGGAATTGTAATACTTTGAAGGCCGTAATCAAGGAATTGAGCCCATTCTTCGGCTGGCGGAATCTGGTTTGCATCCCTGTGCTCGATGGTAGGCGGTAAGATGGATTCTGCGAAGTCTCTAACAAGTTCTCGAATCATCTGTTGCTCATCAGTCTCTTCAAAGCGCATGTTACAGGCCAGAGGGCTAGAGCATTTTAGGCAGACCCTTGTAAAACTCACATTATACAGTGTGTTCATATATTTGGTGTGAAACGGCGCATCAGGGTTAGACCATGGACGAAGAAATCATGGAGTTTGGAATCGCACACAGCCGCAAGTATTCTAGGGATCATCTTTGGTTCCAAGAAAAGGATGACCGCTTGGTAATTGGAATCTCTGATTATTTGGCAGCAGAAATCGGAGAAGTTCTCCGTGTCATCCTACCGCACGCTGAAACTGAGGTAGATGAGGAGCAGAATTTATTCTCAATTTGGACAGCAGATGAAAAATTGACTTTCCCAAGTCCATTTGCAGGTCAACTCGTAGAAGTAAACGGAGAAGTTGAAATTAATCCAGATTTGGTTAATGATTCGCCTTATGATTTAGGCTGGATTGTTATATTGGATCCACACGATGTAGACATGGAAAATCTGCTTGAGCCTGACGAATACGTCGACTTTTTGGCTGAAGACTGAACCTGAAGCCTTCCGGCAGCCTCTTCAACATGAGGCCATGCGAGTGAATAGTATGGACCTTGATCGCCACGACTTCCAACTCAATGAGTTGATTGAACGTATCAAAGGCCATGACCATCGGCTTATTGCTCTGCAGATTCCTGAAGGACTCAAGATGCAAGCACTCGAAATGATGGATGAAATCGAAGATGAAACTTCGGCAAAGGTCATTCTCGCCGCAGATCCGTGTTACGGTGCTTGTGATTTAGTCCACGACAAAATGAAGTCGATGGGCGTTGAGTTAGTTGCACACATGGGACATTCACAGATGAACATAGATTCAGGAATGCCTACTCAATTTATCGATGTGACTTATGATGGAGACCCCGCCATCGACCCAGTCTTACCAATTTTAGCACAGCACCGTGCAATTGCACAAGCTAGGCTAGCAGAAGGGGATATCTCCGAATTAAGTGAAGAAGAGGCTCAGAATCGCTTCCTTGACGCTGTTGGTAGAGTTGCACCCCTCAAAGGTACCAAACTGGGATTAGTC
>Ga0308019_10000392_pt1 | contig 27549 bp, 25 predicted proteins | sample Neamet284_FD_203135 | JGI IMG/M metagenome (GOLD analysis project Ga0308019, IMG submission 203135) | Marine microbial communities from water near the shore, Antarctic Ocean - #284 | ecosystem: Environmental > Aquatic > Marine > Unclassified | place: Southern Ocean | collected 2014-10-01
CGAGGTCCTAATAATAAAATGATGACTAAAATAGATGCTGTGAGGGCAATAACTTGCATTAAAATCATAGCCTAGTCATTAGTTTGACTGATGTCTAAGCCCATAACGGCAAGAGGCTTGACCATTGCACCATAGCTTAAGGCGGCTTGACTGGACGCGTTACCATCAGCACCTCGTTTTGCCACTCCTTGGGTGATAGCTGCAAGACGGAAACAGCTAAAGGCGAGATAAAAATTCCAATTGTCGATTTTATCGATACCCATGCGCTGACAGTATTTGGCGACATATTCCTGCTCTGAAGGAATCCCTAAGGCTTGGGCATCAATCCCTTCTAACCCCGACATGACATTCTTTATGTCCCGGACAGGCAGGCGAAGCCCCATACATTGATAGGCAAGGTCTGCATAGGGGTGTCCGAGTGTCGACAACTCCCAGTCCAAGACTGCAATGATTTGTTGGTCATCTTTGCTGTACATTAGATTGTCTAGTCGATAATCACCATGGACTAAAGACACCTTACCGTCATCCTCGGGAATCTGACCGCTTAGCCAGTTAATCAGCTCATCCATTTCAGGGATCTGATCCATTTCCGATGCGCGATACTGACTAGACCAGCGATCGAACTGGCGCTGATAATAATTTCCAGGTCTACCAAAATCCAGAAGGCCAGCTTTTTCAAGGTCTACCGAATGAATGGCTGCTAGCACTCGATTCATCTCATCATACATGTGAGCTCGTTCTCGATTACTGCTGGCGCTATCTAGCTTTGAGGCCCAATGTATATTGCCGTCACAGAACTCCATCAGATAAAACATAGAGCCGATAATCTCAGGATCTTCACACAGGTGGTGGGCATGGGCGACGGGAACATCTGTATCTGCTAATGCACTAATGACCCGATACTCACGATCAACGGCATGTGCCGACTTGAGGAGCTTGCCCGGAGGTTGGCGTCGTAAAACATAGCTACCCGATGCAGCATCTATCTTAAACGTGGGATTAGATTGTCCCCCTTGGAATTTTGTTGCCTTAAGAGGCCCCTTAAACCCGTCCATGTTGTCTTCCAGATAGGCGGCTAAAACTTTCTCGTTAAGGGTGTTTACCTCAGACATATAAACCTCAAGTTAGAATCTTAAAATACGGTTAGTTAGGTGAATCAACATTTTTTATGGGTCGCTTACCAGTCTCGTTTAGAGGGTAAAGCCCCCGTCAACCACAATGCATTCTCCGGTAGTGTAACTGGATGCATCGGAAACCAAATATAGCACCGTTCCTGCCATCTCATCTGGTTCAGCATGGCGATGTAGTGGGATCATTTTAATAGCTGACTCATACATCTTTTCATTAGAGAACAGAGCGCCAGCAAACTTAGTCTTAGTCAGTCCAGGCAATAGCGCATTAACTCGAATACCGTGTCTGCCGCACTCTTTAGCAAAGGCCTGGGTCATATTGACCACAGCGGCTTTAGAGATGGAATAGATGCCTTGAAGAGGGCCAGGTTTAAGAGCATTAATGGACGCGGTGTTAACGATACTGCCGCCACCGTTGTCTCTCATTAATTTGCCGCCTTCAACACACATAAAGAAATAGCCGCGGATGTTTACATCGACGGTCTTGGTGTAGGCTCCAAGGTCAGTGTCGAGAATATCCCCGAAGTACGGGTTGGTTGCTGCATTATTGATGAGGATATCAAGCTTGCCATGGGCCTGCTTAATATTAGCAAAGCAGTTGCTGATGTCATCCATGTTACCCACATGACACGCTAGGGCTTCAGCACTGCCACCAGCTTTAATAATAGCGTCGGCAACAAGCTGGCAATCGTCAGCTTTGCGGCTAGAGACAATAACGTGAGCACCTTGCTCTGCGAGTAGTTTGGCGATCGATTCGCCGATCCCCCGGCTTGCTCCGGTGACGAGCGCGACTTTGCCTGTAAGATCAAATAGATTAGTTGCCATTCTTGTAGTTACTCCAATTTAGTTTTTATAGGCCTGTTAGGCGTTTGTTAATGATGGCGTCGGCTTCAGCCATAATATTGTCGATCAGCTGTTTTACCGTAGGTTTGTCATGAATCAGTCCAGCGACCATGCCGCAAGACCATGCTCCGGCATCCATATCGCCTGTTTTCATTATTTTTGGATAGACGCCAGCGACTTCCTCAACGATGTCTTCAAATTTTAGGTCAGCCCCTAGTGCGGCTTCTTTTTCGAGCAAACGTTCGACAGCCGGATTGTTAAGTACTCGTTCAGTATTGCGAAGAGACCGCATGACTAAGCGTGTGTCTAATTCCGATGCGTCAATAATGGCTTGTTTAACGTTCTCATGAACCGGTGCTTCTTCGGTAACGATAAATCGTGTGCCCATATTCATACCCTCTGCTCCCATAGCAAGAGAGGCAACCAAACTGCGACCATCCGCCATGCCGCCCGATGATACAAAAGGTATAGTTAGCTCGTCCGCTGCGCGAGGTAGCAGTATGAAGTTCGGTACGTCGTCTTCACCGGGGTGCCCACCGCATTCAAAACCATCAACGGAAACTGCGTCACAGCCGATCGACTCAGCCTTTAAGGCATGTCGAACAGAGGTACATTTGTGAATCACTTTAATGCCATTTTCTTTTAATATTGGTAGCCACTTAGCCGGATTGTTCCCCGCTGTCTCTACGACCTTTACTCCACCATCAATAATAGATTGAATCAGGCCTGGGTAGTCAGGAGGGGTTAATGAGGGTAAAAAGGTTAAATTAACACCGAAGGGTTTGTCCGTCATGGTATGGCATCGGGCTATCTCATTGGCCAACTTTTCTGGAGTGCCCTGAGTTAACCCAGTAATAATGCCCAGGCCGCCGGCATTGGATACAGCCGCAGCAAGTTCTGCTAAACCTACGTGATGCATTCCACCTTGGATAATGGGGTGCTCAATACCGAGCATTTCGGTAATTCTAGTTTTCATGATGTCTCCTTTACTTTTTGTAAGTGCCTAAGCACTCGCTAATTTGATTTTTCAGTTCTCATTCGATCGAATAAGTTTACAAGGTAACAAACACCTAGAGCAAAGAAAAAGAGCCCCATGGCCAACATAAGTCTTAATGATAGTAGACTCATGGCTGGCTTCACTGGAAATACGTGTGTTTGTTCAATAGCGGCCCATTTGTGGTCAGCCAAGTTTGTCGTTGACATTTCTACCATCATATCCAACATATCACGTGCGCTGCGATAACGAACCATTGCAACCGTATCCCAGTCGTCATGGCTTGTTTCGTTAATAAAGCTGCCCTCGACCGATGCGACAAAAATAGGCAAGCTGCCGCGCTTTAACAGAAGTGGAATCACCCCTTCACCGTATCTCGCATCCGCCGCCATGGGGTCAGTTTCTGCAGACCAAGCAGAGGTTGGAGGATAAACAGCCTTATCTCTGAACCTAATGAGATTAACCATGACGAATTCATTGCCGTCATCATTTTCGGCTAGTTTACGCATATATTGCACTGCTTTAGTCGGATCTTTGCCTTGTAATTGCGCATTTGAGGTTAATGCTACGGTATAGCTCTCAAGCTCGGTCGAGCTAACTGGTTTGTCAGCGCCGCCGTACCAGTTAAACCAAGCTATATAAACTACAACAAGGGCTGCATAAAAAATCCGCATATTAACCTCCCAATTTTATGTTTGTTGTTATGTTGAGTTTTCTATCCCTGGGTTTTAGGTAATGCCAAGAACATAAGAACCAAAGCAACGGGTGTAACATATAGATTAATCATGCCGCCAGGCGCTGTTCCTAACGTTTCTATCGGCTGATACCACAAGATTATATGTCGTGAAATATATTCAATAAAAACTAATAGGTACATGCAGGGTAATAGGTTGCGGTAGCGCAATATAACCACGGAATAAAAAAGGCCTAATAACAACTGGGCAAGGCCCCATAGTGCAAAAATGGTGACAATAGCCTGTGCTGCAGCAGGCGGATAGATGTCCAAGGGGATGGTTGCTATGGTCTGGGCGCCGCCGTCTTCCTTAAAGATATGAATTAAGCTGCGGGCAATAGTTACTAGTGTTAAGGGGATAAATAAAACTAAGGCGACAGTATGGCCTCGATAGTCATTGTTGACTTGAGCAGGAAATATGCCCGTTAGTATTCGTCTCAATGCGCTTGTGTCTGGACCTGTCATATGTACGCCCTTTTGATATTTTGCTGGATATTATGGCATTGACCCTGCCATAATGTAACTAGAATAATCTTTAGTGTTCCTTTAGTTGATAGTTTAAAATCTTTTTTGGATTAGGGATGAATGATGATATCTGCTTCAATGCCATATTTAAAAAACTACAAAACCATCAATGGTAAAGCGTTAGCTTACGTTGAGGCTGGAGAGGGTGATCCGATTGTCCTACTGCATGGAAATCCCACATCGTCTTATTTGTGGCGAAACGTTATCCCGCATCTTGAGGGGCTTGGACGAGTCATAGCGCCAGATCTAATTGGACAAGGTGATTCGGAGAAGCTTTCAGCAAGTGAGGGGGCAGAACGGTACTCTTTCCATGTGGCTTATGATTATTTAGAAGGGCTGTTGGATGAGCTCGGCGCAAACGAGAACGTAACCCTCGTGGTTCATGATTGGGGCAGCGCGCTGGGCTTTTATTGGGCCCAGCAGCATTCTGCTGCGGTTAAGGGTATAGCCTATATGGAGGGGATAGTTTGCCCCGTGACATGGGACGATTGGCCTGAGTTGGCACGTGGTGTTTTTAAGGGTTTTCGGTCTGAAAAAGGCGAAGATCTCGTGTTGCAACGAAACATGTTTGTTGAAGCAGTACTGCCTAGTTCAGTGATGCGCGGACTAGGTGAAAAAGAGATGAGTCATTATCGGCGGCCGTTCTCAACTCCGGATGATCGGCAGCCGACCTTAAATTGGCCCAGGCAAATCCCAATTAATGGAGAGCCTCCGCATATGGTTGATTTGGTTGAGAGCTATGGGCAGTGGATGGCGGGCACCGACAAACTACCGAAGTTATTTATTAATGCAGACCCTGGGTCTATTTTGATAGGTAAACAGAGAGATTTTTGTCGAACATGGCCTAACCAAAAAGAAGTCACGGTTTCTGGAACTCATTTCATTCAAGAAGATTCGCCGGACGAAATTGGCGTCGCGGTTGCTGATTGGCTAAAGAAGATATAACTATAACTTAACTAATAAGGATTTAACGATGTCTGACATACCAGTGTATATGGTGGTAAATTTAATAGTGACCGACGCGGACGAATACCGTAAGTATGAAAAAGGGTTTTTTGGGATATTGAAGCGTTTCGGTGGCCAATTTATTACCTTCGACGATAAGTCTCTTACACTAGAGGGCGTTGCCCCTAGGGAAGGGCGTATGATTATGTTTAGTTTTCCATCCGAGCAGGCTGCTAATAACTGGTGGGCAGATGAAGAGTATCAAAAGCTAAGTGAGCACCGAAGAGCTGGAACCAAGATGGAGTTTCTAACCATGGTTCGTGGGCTGCCACCAAGAAGTTAAACCTTTTCTTGTGTTAATGATCCGTTTCGAAGTCTAGACTAACTTAAAGGAGTTGTATTTTGACAGCTACGATGATTTGGATGGCTGCGGTTGCATTTTATGGCGTATTTTGGCTTTGGTATTGTGGCCTCAAAGGCAAACTATCCCAAGCCGAAGTCGAGGCATACATGTTGCGTTTCGAATCGACTGGCCTTAGTGCCGGCGCCTTAGCTAATCTGCGTCATTTCATGGAAAAAGACGATGGCCGTGAGTGGTTTATGGTTAATTTACTAGAGCTTAAGTCACCTAAGAGAGAGTCAGCAAAATTACTCCAGAGCTACACCAAAAAATTTATGGCTGGCATGATTAAGCGCGGCGGCCACCCTTTTTTCATTGCTATTGCCGCCGCTAAAAATATCGAAAATCTTAACTGTGAGCATTCAGACAACTGGACCTTGACGGGTATTATTCGTTATCGCAGCCGCCGAGACTGTGCAGAGACACTGATAGAGACCTTTGGCAGCGATCATCATGCTGATAAGCTCGCGTCATTGGTAAAAACCTTTGCATTTCCAGCGACCAGCAGTCTGTTGATGGGGTCGCCGCGCGCACTGGTGGGCATGGGCTTAGCACTGGTTGCGGCTTTGGTGAACATTTTGGTTATCTCATGAAGCGGCCCCAGCGTCGATTATTAGCATGGATACTGAACGGTCAATAAATAACCAGATTACCATTGTTATTTTGGGTAATATTGACTCAATGTTAAGTGGTATTACAAATTCAAATAAAGTAGGAAAAATATAGTATGACCGCACAGAACTCTCTATTCCAGCCTTTCACAATGGGCAATTTAACGTTAAAAAACCGAATTGTTATGTCGCCTATGACGCGTAATTTTTCGCCGAACGATAATATCCCAGGGGATAATGTTGTGGAGTACTACCGCCGACGGGCTGAAGGTGATGTTGGATTGATCATTACCGAGGGGACTTGTGTTGATCATGCTGGGGCGAGTGGATATCCAGATGTCCCGTACTTTCACGGTAAAGAGCGTCTAGAAGGTTGGAAAAAAGTGGTGGAGGCCGTTCATGCTAATGGTGGAAAGATTGCCCCTCAACTATGGCACGTAGGTGCCATGCGTAAAACTGGAGTTCTTCCGGAGGGCGATGTCCCAGGATATGGGCCGTCAGGGATGAATATGCCGGGTAAGGTTAATCGGCACACCATGACACAGCAAGATATTGATGATGTCGTCGCAGCCTTTGCTCAGGGAGCCTCGGATGCTAAGGACCTCGGCTTTGATGCAGTGGAATTACATGGGGCTCATGGCTACCTAATTGATCAGTTTTTTTGGGAAGGCACCAATCAGCGAGACGATAATTATGCAGGGTCTATCGAGCGTCGAGGCCGCTTTGCCGTCGAGATTATTAGTGCTGTTCGTGCGGCCGTGGGTCCTGACTTTCCGATCATTTTACGCTGGTCGCAGTGGAAACAGCAGGATTACACGGCACGACTGGCCACTACTCCGGAGGAACTTGCGCGTTTTCTATTACCCTTATCAGAGGCCGGTGTGGATATTTTTCACTGCTCACAGAGACGTTTTTGGGAACCCGAGTTTGACGGTAGCGATTTAAATCTAGCCGGTTGGACTCAAAAGATTACAGGCAAGTCAGCTATTACGGTGGGCAGCGTCGGTTTGAATGCAGACTTTATCCCGGTCCCTGGCGAGGTCACTTTTCGTGAAGCCGAACCAGCCAGTTTAGATGAGCTGATACGACGTTTAGATGCTAATGAATTTGATCTAGTGGCAGTGGGTAGGGCGATGATCGCTAATCCGGACTGGGCAAGTAGAGTTCAAACGTCTGGCATTGAAGACTTGCAGCCGTTTCGGAAGGAACACTTGGGCACATTGGTATAATCTCTAGGGCGAAAATATAAAAGAGGGGAAGGGAATTGGAGTTAAAAGATAAAATTATTGTTATTACCGGCGCGGGCAGCGGGATTGGCCGTGCCTTAGCCGTGCGTTTTCACGCTGAGGGTGCGAAAAAAATTATAGCTGTAGATATTAACCTCAGTAATGCCGAGGATACAGCCACTATGGTAAACGGTCTGGCTATGATGGCTGATGTCGCTAAAGAAGACGACATTGCTCGCATTATTGAAGATACCGAAGCTAATGTCGGGCCTATCGATCTGTTTTGTTCCAACGCCGGTGTGGGTATGGGCGAGAACATACACTCGCCTAACTCGGAGTGGCAGGCCATTTGGGATATTAATGTCATGTCTCATGTCTATGCAGCACGGCATTTAGTGCCACGGATGGTGGCGCGTGGTGGTGGCTATTTTCTGAATACCTCCTCTGCAGCGGGCTTGCTAAATCAAATTGGTGGTGCCGCCTACGGTGTCACCAAGCATGCTGCGGTAGGCTTTGGTGAGTGGCTAGCGATTCACCATAAACACGAAGGCATCAATGTGTCCATGTTATGCCCTCAAGCCGTGCGTACGCCGATGACTGCGATCGAAAATGATGCGACGGCCGCAGCGGCGAGTAATGGAATGATTGAACCTGAAGAGTTAGCAGAGACGGTGGTTGAAGAACTACGCAAAGAAAGCTTCCTTATTCTGCCTCATCCTATTGTTCTCGACTATATGCGTAATAAAACGACCAATTACGATCGATGGATTGGTGGAATGAACAAGCTTATGAGAAAAATAACCGGATTGATCTAGTCTTCTATAAAAATACCGAAGAGGGAACCTAATGAGTTTTGAGTTAACCGCTAGAGCGGAAGAGTTAAATGATAAATTAAAGGCTTTTATGGATGAGCATATTTATCCTCGTGAAGCTGAGTATGACGATTTTACCAATGATCACAATAATCTGTGGCAATATCCTGACTGGTTTGAGGGGCTTAAGAAAGAGGCTCGGCGTCAGGGGTTATGGAATTTATTTCTGCCTGCAGAGTACGAACCTTGGAGCCCTGGTTTAACCAATAGTGAGATAGCGCCTTTATTTGAGACCATGTCACGCTCTGCTTGGGCTCAGCAGATTTTCAACTGCAGCGCCCCAGACAGAGGCAACATGGAGGTCTTAGCTAAGTATGGAACGCCGGAGCAGCAAGAACAGTGGCTCCATCCATTACTCGCAGGAGAAATCCGCTCGGCATATGCTATGACAGAGCCCGACGTGGCCTCATCTGATGCCACTAATATGGAGCTAAAGATCGAACGAGATGGAGATGAGTACGTCCTTAATGGTCGTAAATGGTGGACCACCAGTGCCATGGGTCCACAATGTAAATTAATGTTGGTAATGGGTAAATCCAACCCTAATGGTCCCCGCCATCAGCAGCATTCAACCATCTTGGTGCCGACTGATACTCCTGGGGTTACCATTGCACGTCCGTTGAGGGTTTTTGGCGAGTATCACTCACCCGGTGGTGAGGGAGATGTCATCTTTAGGAATGTTAGGGTGCCAGTAACTAACCTGATATTGGGTGAAGGTAGAGGCTTTGAGATTGCGCAGGGCCGGCTTGGTCCTGGTCGTTTTCAGTACGCAATGATGTTTGTCGGTATGGCCCAACGTAGTTTAGAGCTAATGTGTGAGCGCGCAGTCAGCCGTGTGGCCTTTGGTGAGCCTTTAAGTAAGAAGACCAGCGTACAGCATGAGATTGCTCGTAGCCGCTGTGATATTGAGCAGTGTCGGTTGCTGGTGTTGTCTGCGGCAGAGAAAATGGACAAGTATGGTATTGATGCCTGTAGAGCGGAGATCTCTATGCTGAAAATCGTTGCTCCTAAGATGTGTGAAGACGTGTCTAGTCGCGCTATGCAAATATTCGGCGGAATGGGTGTCTCTCAAGATACACCTTTGGCATTCATTTTTACGACAAGTCGATTCTGCAGAATTGCTGATGGACCTGATGAGGTTCATATGTCGCAACTGGCAAAATTAACTATTCGTTCATTAGCGAGGCAGTAAAAATGGGTGCTATCAGTAAAGTTACAGAAGTCGTCCGAGTAATGTCGGATGTGGTGCGTGCTATACCTGTTTTATTGGCAAAGCTACCGGAATCGGATGATCCTGCGTCTATCGCAATGGTGTTTGAAGCGACTGTGGATCGCCATCCTGATAGAAACATGATTGTCTTTGAGGGTCGTGAGATAAGTTGGGGGGAGTTTAACGAGTTAGCCAATTCTATGGCTCATGCCTTAATTGCTCGAGGCGTAAAGCGCGATGATTGTGTTGCGGTCATCATGGAAAATCGGATTGAAATGTTAGCCGCAATCATTGCACTTCAAAAGATTGGTGCTATTGCTGGAATGGTTAATCCAGGTTTGGTAGGTGCTCAATTGGCGCACTGCGTGAACATAACTAAATCGGTGAAGTGTCTTGCGGGAGAAGAAAGTTTTGGTAGCGTAATGGATGTGCGCGCAGACCTGGCGATGGATGATAAGGATATTCTTTGGGTAGCGGATTTGCGCGAGAACTCACCGCCCGAGGCTATAGTAGACATTATGGCGGAGCTAGAACAATATCCTACGACTAATCTGGAAGATACCAAAACCATACTAGCGGGTGCAACGTGTTTTTACATATTTACTTCCGGAACTACCGGAATGCCTAAGGCTGCTAAAGTTGGGCAGAGGCGCCTATTAACAGCAGGTTCTTCATTTAGTAAGGTTGGTGTCAGAGCAAAGCCAACCGATAGGATATATCTGTGCCTACCTCTATTTCATGGAACAGGCTTTATCTGTGGCGTTAACAGCGCAATCTTCAGCGGTGCTTCAATGTTTTTACGGCGTAAGTTTTCAGCGTCCGCATTTTGGCCAGAAATCCAGAAGTATCATTGCACTATCTTTTTCTATGTAGGTGAGCTTTGCCGATATCTTGTCACGCAACCACCTTGTCCGGAGGAACTCAATAATCCATTAGATAGAGTTTTTGGAAACGGTCTACGACCTGATGTTTGGGATGAGTTCAAAGGACGTTTTGGTATCGATCGGATCTGTGAGTTTTACGGCTCTAGCGAGGGAAATGTTTCGTTTATCAATGCCTTTAATAAAAATAAAACCATCGGCTATTGCCCAGGAACAATCCTACTTCTTAAGTATGATATTGAGCAGGATGAATTAGTATTGGATGAACACGGTAAATATATTCAGGTTCAGCCCGGCAAGCCTGGCCTGCTATTGGCCGAAATTGACGATCGCTATCGATTTGATGGTTACACAGATGTTGCAGCGTCAGAGGCAAAGACACTGCGAGATGTTTTAAAGCCCGGGGATGCTTGGTTTAACACGGGCGATCTAATTACCGAGATTGATGTAGGGTTTTCAGCAGGAAAACCGCACTATCAGTTTGTTGATCGTGTTGGTGATACCTTTCGGTGGCGTTCAGAAAATGTCTCGACAAACGAAGTAGGTGAGATCTTAAATGCTAATGATCAAGTGGAGATTGCTAATGTCTACGGTGTCGATGTCCCAGCTGCCGAGGGTAAGGCGGGCATGGTTTCACTAGCGTTAAATCCAGGCTGCGTTTTCGATCCTGTCGAATTTTCGGCCTATGTTACGGCTAATTTACCTGCCTTTGCGCAGCCTGTTTTTGTGCGGATTCAGTCGGATATGTCAACCACGGGGACATTTAAGTTAGTAAAAGGCGAGTTGCGTAAGCAGGCTTTTCATTTAGACCAATTAGAGGGGGATGCAGTCTACGTGCAGCTGCCTCGTACCAGCAATTACCAGCTCCTTGACCAATCGATATATGAGTCAATTAGGGATGGCGTTGCGGGATATTAAACTAATACTACAAAAGGAGTTAATGGGTGGATTTTTCATCAGATGTTATAACTATTGAAAAAACAGGTGCGGTAGGTACGCTTTGGCTCGATCGTCCTGACAAGTTCAATGCTCTATCAGAGCCGTTTTGGCTAGCTATTCCAGAGGCGCTGAAGGCGCTTGAGGCGGATAGCGATATTCGTTCAATCATTGTTGCCGGTCGCGGTAAGCACTTTTGCGTGGGCATTGATTTAGTTCAGGGTTTTATAGATGCCGATAAAAGGCCGTCTGCGGAATCCGAAGCAGTTGCAAATTTAAAGCAACTACAGGGCACCATTAAGTTTCAGGCAGCCATATCCTCTCTCGCAGAATGTCCATTACCGGTTATCGCGGTGATTCACGGCCATTGTTTGGGTGCGGGTATAGACATGATCACTGCCTGTGATATCAGGATCGCTTCGGCGGACAGTAATTTCAGTGTCCGAGAAACGCGTATTGGGTTGGTAGCAGATGTTGGGACGTTACAACGATTGCCAAAAATACTCAATGCGGGTCATGTTGCTGAGCTGGCTTATAGTGCCAAAGATATAAACGCTGCTCGTGCAGAGAAAATCGGTTTGGTGAATGATGTTTATGAGTCTTTTGAGGCTACCTATGCTGAAGGAATGGCTTTGGCTGGTGAGATAGCCGCTAACCCTCCTATGGCTGTGCGTGGCACCAAGTTCATGCTTCAGCAGAGTGAGACAATGACGACTGAGCAGAGTTTATTGATGAATGGTATGTACACTATGATAACCAGCTTGAGATCTAATGATCTCCAAGAATCAATGCATGCCTTTGCTGAAAAGAGGCCACCTGTGTATACGGGAACATAAATGAAGCCAAACCAACCGTTTCTGCACATATCTATGACGTTTCAGAATACCCACCATCGATGGTTAAAGATACTGTCTGTTTTAATAATTCACCAAGTGAGGATGTTATGAGTAATACCGCATATATTTATGATGCTGTGCGAACCCCGCGCAGTAAAGGCAAGCCAGGTGGCACACTCCATGAGGTTAAGCCAATTGACTTGGGGGCTGGCCTGCTAAGGGCTCTGCAAGAGCGCAATGATCTGGATACCTCATATGTTGATGATGTAGTGATGGGTTGCGTTTCTCCTATAGGTGAGCAGGGCAGTGATATCGCTAAAATGATAGTCCAAAATGCGGGCTGGGATGAGTCTGTTGCTGGCCTTCAGCTTAATCGATTCTGTGCATCTGGCCTTGAGGCAGTCAATACTGGGGCTCAGAAGGTTGCATCGGGCTGGGAGCAATTGGTTGTTGCTGGTGGAATAGAATGTATGTCGCGGGTTCCGATGGGCTCGGATGGTGGTCCGATGATGGGCGATGCGGCCTTCGCTATTCAAGAAAGCGCCGTTCCCCAGGGCATTGGCGCGGATACGATTGCCACGATCGATGGTTACACTCGTGAGGATGTTGATAGTTATGCTGTGGAATCTCAGCGTCGTGCGGCGCACGCTAGGGACAGTGGCTATTTCGATGGCTCTGTGGTGCCGGTAAAAGACAAGAATGGCCTGATGATCTTAGAGCGCGATGATTTTATTAAACCCGAGACTACAATGGAAGTATTAGGTGGGTTGAGAGCCTCCTTTGAGATGATGGGGAATATGGCTTTTGATGAAATAATACTTAGAAAATACAACACATTAGACGGGATATCTCATGTGCATACTCCAGGTAATTCGTCAGGTATTGTGGATGGCGCTAGTGCCGTATTGATCGGTTCTGAAAAGGCAGGCAAAGATCTCAATCTAACTCCCCGGGGACGCATTGTAGCTGGTTCTATTTTGGCCTCCGACCCAGTCATCATGCTAGCAGGTCCTGGACCAGCAGCGATTAAATGTTTGAAAACTGCAGGTTTAAATCCGAATGATATTGATTTGTGGGAAATTAACGAAGCATTTGCTTCTGTTGCCATGCGTTACATGAAAGACCTAGATATCGACCATTCTGTGACTAATGTTAATGGCGGCTCGATCGCTATGGGTCATCCACTTGGAGCGACAGGTGCGATGCTAGTTAGCACTATGCTTGATGAGCTTGAGCGTCGGCAGTTAAAACGAGCCATGCTGTCACTTTGTGTCGGTGGTGGTATGGGTATTTCCTGCATTATTGAGCGGGTTTAATCTGTCGTTCAGAGCCAATAATATGACGACTATAGAATTTGAAAGGAATTAGATAATGGGTGTTTTTAAGTATGACAAAGACGAGCAGGGTATTGTCACAGTGACAATGGACATGACTGGTCCTGTGAATGCAATCAACGTTGAATACAATGAAGCAATGGATGAGACCGTTAGACGACTTGAAGCCGAGGAAGGGTTGTCCGGCGTGGTATTTGCTTCAGCTAAAAAGGTTTTTTTTGCGGGAGCCGATCTTAAAGAATTAGTAGTGACTAATGATGATGATGTTGCTGAGCTTTTCGCAAATTGTGAGTTTATCAAGGGCCACTTTCGACGGCTGGAGAAACTGCCTGTCCCTGTGGTTGCGGCGATTAACGGTGCCGCATTAGGCGGTGGTTATGAGCTTGCATTGGCTTGTAACCATCGAATTGCTTACAACAATAAGTCGGTCCAAATTGGGCTTCCTGAGTGCGCTATAGGCGTATATCCAGCAGGTGGAGGCGTCGTTCGTCTGACGAAACTGATTGGAATTGAAAAAGCACTTGATATCATCCTCAAGAGCCAGCGTCTGACCCCGCAAAAGGCCTTAGATGGCGGTTTGGTGGATCAACTAGTTGAGTCTATAGATGAGCTGATTCCAGCGGCTAAGGCGTGGATCGTTAAAAACAAGGATTCTCATCAGCAGCCTTGGGATCTAAAAGGATATAAGGTTCCTGGTGGCGCTGTAAATTCACCACGAAACGCTCAATTTGCCGGTATGGCGCCCACTATGCTTCATAAGCAGACTCGAGGTCTAATGCCTCAGATGACGGCGGCAATGGATATTGCATTTCAGTCAACGATGTTTGATATAGATACTATGCTGCGAATAGAAGGCCGCGAATTTATTAAGATTGTTACTGGGCCTGTGGCAAAGAACATGATTACAGCGTTCTTCTTTCAGTTAGGTAAAATTAATGGTGGTGCGAGTCGGCCTAAGGGTGTTGAAAAAAATCTTACGCGCAAGGTAGGTATCTTGGGCGCAGGAATGATGGGCCAAGGTATAGCTTATGTTGCGGCTCGCGCAGGTATCGAAGTTGTATTGAAGGATATGAGTCAAGAGGCGGCTGATAAAGGCAAGGCGTATTCAGAAGCTTTAGTGAACAAAGCCATCAAGCGTGGAAAAATGTTTCAGTCCCAAGCGGATGCGCTACTAGGGCTTATTACACCTACAGCGGAAGATGAAGACCTAAGAGGCTGTGACTTGATTATCGAAGCCGTGTTTGAAAACATGGAGTTAAAAAACAAGATTGTAGCCAAAACTGAACAGTATTTATCAGAAGATGGCTTTTGGGGGTCTAACACCTCGACACTGCCGATAACGCAGTTGTCTGAAGCGGCCGCAAAGCCAGAGAGTTTTATTGGAATTCACTTTTTCTCACCGGTGGACAAAATGCCGTTGATCGAAATCATCATGGGTGAGAATACTAGCGATGAAGCTCTCGCCAAAGCATTCGACTTTGCTCAGCAAATACGCAAGACACCGATAGTGGTTAATGACTCTTTGGGCTTCTTTACTTCGCGTACTTTTGGTACCTATCTTGATGAAGGCGCTCACCTTTTGGTGGAGGGAGTACATCCGGTCAAGATCGATAACATGGGCCGGGCGATCGGTATGCCTGTCGGCCCTCTGCAGGTTGCTGATGAGACTAGCCTAGAGTTAGCACGCAAGGCGGGTGAAACCTGGGCAGCGATGGGTGTAGAGGATAAGTGGAGTAATGGTGATGTGATGCGTAGGGTGATCAACGACATGGTCACGAAAAATGGCCGTGGCGGGCGTCATCATGGCGGCGGATTCTATGAGTATCATGCCGATGGGTCAAAGAACATCTGGCCCGGCTTGTATGACCTCTACTACAAAGAAGATACCGTGGTGGCTGATGAAGATATAGAAGATCGCCTAATGTTTCGGCAAGTGATTGAGGCTCTTAAATGCCTAGAAACTGGGGTTTTGAGGTCTGTTGCAGATGGCAATATAGGGTCGATCATGGGTATTGGTGCGCCAGCTCATACGGGTGGCCTGATTCAGTACGTTAACACCTATGGGTTTGATAAGTTTATTACCCGCTGTGATGAGCTGTCTAGCGCCTATGGCGAGCGTTTTGATTGCCCTGAGATAGTTAAGACACATGCTAAGTCAGGTGAATTGATGGTTTGACTGTATGCTAGGCTAGACGGTGGTGTCTAGCCTAGTGGTCAAACTGTAGTTACATAATATATTCGCGAGTCGCGTTTAAAATCTCTGGGAATTTTTCCCCTAATTTTGCTATCCAGTAATTAAGCCAGTATTCAATTTTCTGCAAGAACGTCAACTCAAGTCGCTCAGGAAGGCTTTGTTGTTTGTCATCAAGATAGGCATGAATGGCGTCGACATCCTCAACATCAAGTGTCTCGTAAAAGCCTATCATGCCTTTGTGCGTTCGTGCGCCACCGATAACTATCGAGCCGAAGTCATTGTGCGTTTGTTCACTCATGTACCTAAGATTTGGCACAACGTAGTTACTTAGAGCATTAATACCATGGCAGGAGCCGCAGTTGTTATGATAGATCGATTCACCCAGCTTGATCAGGTCAGGGTCTGTGTTAGCTGCATGGCCAAGCGCATGTATTGTTGTTAGTTCCTCATTAGCAACGGGGTTTGTTTGATTAAATTGACCCTTCTTAAATACGAGCAGTTTGTTTTGGTTGGTTTTATTACGCTGCAGTTCGTCGCCCACGGTGATCATAACGGTTCCTCCGCTTCCTTGAGCTACCGCAATATACTGCTCTCCATCAAGTTCATAGGTCATAGGTCCAGCGAGCACTGCGCTATCCGATTTGTATTGCCAGAGCTTGTCACCGTTGTATGCATCATAGGCTGCAAAGGTGCCATTCCACGTCCCTTGAAAAACCAGATCGCCTTCGGTACTTAGAATGCCGCCATTCGATGGCTTTTCGTGATGGACCTGCCATGCTCGTTGTTTCTTAATAGGGTCCCAGGCAACTAACTCGCCGTATACGAGAGCATCCATTGAAGCTTTGCCGGCAACCCAGCTTTTTGGGTCACGGTTAGTATTTAAATCCACGCCGGTATTCCAGCGATTCACTCGATACTCAACGCCTTTTTCTGCGCTAAAGTAGGCAGGGATACTCTGCACCGGAATGTACATCAGTTGGGTTTTAGTGCTAAAAGACATTGGCTGCCAGTTATGGGCGCCATAGGGCGATGGCCAAATAACGCTGCCTCCATTCTTCTGATAGTCAGCAAATTTACTTTCGACAGGTCGACCAGTGGCCATATCTACGTGTGTGGCCCAGGTTACTCTACCGAATTTTTCCGCCGATAGTAGCTCACCTGTTTTACGATCCAAAACGTAAAAAAATCCATTTTTGGGAGCCTGCATAATGACAGACCGGAGCTCACCCTCTATCTCCAGTTCGGCTAATACTAGTTGCTGCGTTGCGGTGTAGTCCCAGTTGTCCGCTGGAGTGACCTGATAATGCCAGACATACTCGCCGGTATCTGGACGCAAGGCTACGATAGAGCTGAGATAAAGATTGTCGCCACCGCCTGGGCTGCGAAGGTCACGATTCCACGGCGATCCATTCCCCGTGCCGATATAGAGAAGATCCAAGTCTGGATCGTAGACTAGAGAGTCCCACGCAGTCCCGCCGCCACCGCCTAGCTTGTACCACTCATCGCCACTCCAAGTCTCTAGCGCAGCTTCAAGAGCGACGCTTTCTTGCGGCTTGTTGCGGTCACCAGGGACAGTGTAGAAGCGCCATTTCATCTCGCCAGTCGTCACGTCATAGGCACTGACGTATCCACGCACACCCAGTTCAGCACCGCCGTTACCGATGATCACCATGCCTTTAACAATCCGAGGGGCACCGGTGACACTATAATTACCATCTGTCGGCGTACTTTGTACCGACCAGTTTTCTTTGCCGGTCAGTGCATCTAAGGCAATCAAGCGACCGTCTAAGGCACCAAAGAAGACCTGCAGCGGGCTATTCTCATTGTCTTGCCATATAGCAACGCCACGGTTGACTGGTCCGCAGCAAGTTTTTGCTAGCTGTGCTTTGGGGACTTTGGCATCGTAATGCCATAATTCCTTCCCGGTTCGGGCATCTAGCGCATGAACATGACTCCAGCCGGTGCTAACGTAAATCACACCGTTATGCACGATTGGCGTGGCTTCCATTCCGCGGGCGGTATCAAACTTGAATGACCACGCCAGATCTAGCTCATCAACATTTTCACGATTAATTTTGTCCAGAGGGCTGAAACGCTGTTCGCGGTATGTCCGTCCGTAACTAAGCCATTCTGTGCCTGGGTCGATGATTGAACTTTCGTTGGCTACCTGTGGCATGGCCGTCACTAAACTCGCAAGTCCCAACGCCATTCCCAAGGCTGTGGCGTAACGTAAATAAAACCCCATGCATAACTCCCCGCGTAACTATTACTTTAAGTGTTAGGTTTAGTATTGTTTATTCTTGTATGGCTAATTCGACGAACTGTAGCCGATCTTGACCAAAGAACATTTCGCCCTCGACAAACATAGTTGGCGCGCCAAATAGTCCTCTTTGTACTGCTACTTCGGTATTTTGGATCAGAGCTGCTTTAACGTCGGGGTCTTGTGTGGAAGCTAAGATCACATTGACATTAAGCTGCGCTGAGCTAAGGACCTCGGTAACAACATCAATGTCACCCATATTTTTTCCGTCCACCCAGATGGCGTTAAACACAGCGTCGATATAGCCGGCAAAGTAGTCACTGTTAATGGCTGCGACAGCTCCGCGCATTAGATTTAGAGTATTAATTGGAAAGTGCGAATTATTATTAAGTGGGACATGATACAAGGCAGCGTAACGAGGCAAGTCTTGGGCCATCATATAGCGGCCTTTGGCAGGAACCGCAATCGGTGAGTTATTACCGGTAGCTTTAAATAGGCCGCCAAGTAGTATCGGGCGGTACAGGATTTCACAGCCGTATTGGGTTTGTAGCTGTTGTAAGCGTTTATGGGCCAGATAGGCGGTGGGGCTGCCTACATCAAAGTAAAATTCTACTGTTTTGGTCACGTCGTCTCTCCTACCATTTCTCTTCCCATGGCCGTACATCGAGCTCAAAAGTCCATGCGTTACGAGGTTGGTCGTAAAGTGTTACATAGTTTGTTGCCAAATCATCAGGGCAAATGATGCCATCAACTGCTTTGCGGGCCTCATAGTCAGGAAAGTTTTCCCTAATCCATTGGGTATCAACCCCACCGTCGATGACGACATGGGCGACATGGATGTTTTGTGGGCCTAACTCTCTTCCCATACTTTGCGCTATGGCACGCAGGCCATGTTTTGCGCTGGAGAATGCTGCAAAACCAGCTGCGCCTCTTACGCTTGCCGTTGCACCGGTAAATATAATGGTCCCACGCTTGCGCTTTGTCATATAGCGAGCGGCTTCACGGCCATTTAGAAAGCCGGCAAAACAAGCCATTTCCCAAATTTTACGGAACTTGCGGCTGCTGGTTTCTAGAATGCTCATAGGGACGTTAGCCCCAACGTTAAACACGACGACGTCGATCTCGCCTATCTCTTTTTCAATCTTAGCAAAAAGATTCTCAGTGGCATCTTCATCACGTGCGTCGCATGCAAAACCATGCGCGAATCGTCCTGTCTCAGAAATCTCTTCTATCAGGGGCTTTAGTTTGTCGCCGTTACGGCGAGTGGCGCAAATGGTCAGGCCGCGCTGTGAAAATTTGCGAGCTATAGCACTGCCAATCGCGTCGCCGGCGCCAATAATTAGGGCTACCTTCGCTGTCATTTTTTCCTCGCTGGATCAAATACAATTTGTTTTATGGGAAGTAAGGACCTAGATCAGTATAGGTCACTTTTATATCATACAGTGATGTGAGGGCGCGACTTTGTTTGAGAATCGTCGGTCACTAAACTGAAGAGATCAGCCTTTGACAAGTCAGAAAGATTTTCGGTTACTTGGGAAATAAGTAGCTTATTTGATTAGAAATGATTTCAACACAATCTTTATTCGAGGCATTTTGAACTTCCCTTAACTGGAGCCAATAATCAAAGGAGGCTAGTGCGTAAGCGCTTTGCTTGTCTAACTCCGGCAATGAAAGAATTTCAGGGATCCAGTCCTCTAGCTCTTTCTGAATTCGCCGTTGACTAAGAATGTAATTTTTCTTTACTACTGGCGTATTCCACATTCGGATTTTTCCAGACAACAAAAAGTTTTTAGCTGATGCATAGCCGTTAGTGAGTTGCTCTGTCGCATGTAAAATTCGGACCTCAATTGTCCCGGATCGATCACCGCCAACAAATAAAGGTTTGGTGACTTCAAGCATTATTGCATTAGTGGTCTCGAAGATACTGTCCATGTCGTCAAAATGCCGGAAGACTGAGCGAATTCCAACGTCCGCTCTTTCAGCAACCTGTTGCGCCGTCGGAATTAGATTCCCTTCTCCAACTAACTCTATCATGGCGGCGATAATGAGCTGTCGGCTGCGCTCACTTCGAAGCAAACGGCCGTCAAGCTTAGTATCTGGTGGTGTTGTATCTGACTGGAGCTCCGCGCTACCCATAAGGACTACCTTCACTTATCTTATAATTTTCCGCATAAAGAACCCGCGGGTCATATTTTGGCACATGTCACAATCTTAAACAATTTAAGTACGAGGCAAAGACCTAAGCCCTATGCTAGTTTTCTATCTTTAATTGGACCCTGACGATCTTGTTCGAATTGATGGGCAGGGTGAACAGCGTCCCATCTTGACCCAAGGTATAGCTGCTAAAAACGTCATTGACACCATCGAGCCATATTGCATCCATGCCGGGTACATCGAGGGGAGGAACGACATGGTAATACAGGAGGTGTCCAACGTTAGCATCCCGAGCAATTTCTGCTGCCTCAACTGGGCTGGTATGATAATCAAGAACGTCATGGAAAATCTTCGCACGTGACACGGCATTTGCATTCTCCGCGCCAGTACTCATCATTTGTAATAATTGTGGCGAAAGAGCTTCATGCACCAGCAGGTCAATACCTTGTGAGAATTTCTCAATATTTGACGATTTAATGGTATCACCCGAGACTAACGCGGTTCGCCCTTTGTAGGTAAATAGATAGGCAACAGCAGGCGCTATAGGTGCATGGTCGACACGAATCATCTCAACGTTTAAATCATCTTTATCGTAGATCATTAAGCTGGTGTTATCTTGGGGTATTTCAAAAGTAACAGCAGTCATTCCACTACTAGCAGGCGATGCGACGGCACTGCCATGGTGTGCGGTACGATAGATCGCATCTGAACTATAGGCTTGATTAAAGCCGTCCACGACTTCAGCCACGCCCTTAGGGCCATAGACGGGCATAGGTTCGGTGTAATTACCCCCCATCCAGCGAAGCATGGCTGTTTCGCCAAGTCCGTCTATGTGGTCGGAGTGAAAGTGGGTTAGAAACACACCTTCAACAGCGTCTGTCCTCAAACCCATTCTATTTATATTGCGTGCGCCATTTGTTCCAGTGTCTACCAGAAAGAGTTTTCCACCAGCAATAACCGCGACACATGGACCGGACCTGTTGCCGCTAGGCATGGGACCACCAGCGCCGCAGAGGCCTACATGGAGACCATCCCCTAGGTCATCTATGCCATTGGTTGACATTAAACTAGTTAGGGCGTTCGGTAGAACCGTAAGTAAGATTGCTCCACGTTGACTGTAGGAAATCGAGATCAATGCGATGAGAAGTATCACGATTACATAGCGCTTTTTAAGGGCCATATATTATATTCTCTTAATTATAAATTAGATTTCAACAGTGACATATGACAGTCTGTGTGTCAATATATTGCAACGCCTACTGCATGTCGGTCCCTAAGGAGTTAACCTATGCCAGCAACACAACCTTTTACACTCATCGGTACTGTCGCATCACCTTATACTCGAAAGATGATCGCTCTATTACGCTACCGGCGTCTTGATTACCGAATTGTGTGGGGTGACCCTGATCCGGTGCTCCTTGAGCGTGGGTTGGAGAAGCCTACAGTAGGATTACTGCCGACCTGTATAATGACAAATTCAAGTGGGCAAGCAGAAGTTGTGTGCGATTCCACACCGATCATCCGTCGGCTAGAGTTAGAGAACGCAGGACGGTCAGTTATCCCCCATGACCCGGTGGTGGCCTTCCTTGACTATTTATTGGAGGATTTTGCTGATGAGTGGTGCACTAAATATATGTTTCATTATCGCTGGTACCCCAAAGTTGATGCTGATAACGCTGGTACCCTTTTACCCTTTTTCCATAAGGTCGATCTGCCAATTGAGGTGCATGAACAATTTAAACCTTACGTAACAGATCGTCAGGTTGGTCGTCTTCACGTAGTGGGGTCTAACGATGATACTGCAGGCATGATAGATGCAAGTTACAGACGCTTTCTTTTAGCGTTGGAAACTCATCTGGTGGAGCAGCCGTTTATGCTTGGACATAGGCCTGGAGCATCTGATTTCGGTATTTATGGGCAGCTGACTCAGTTGATCGGCTTTGATCCTACACCCCGTGCAATAGCGCATGAGCTGGCTCCACGCGTCATCGCTTGGAGTGGACTTTTAGAAGATCAATCAGGGCTAGAGCCCGAGGAGTCTGACTGGATTACCAGTGACAACATACCGAGTAGTTTAACTGAGTTGCTCAATGAGGTTGGCAGGGTATATGTGCCGGCATTACTCGCCAACGCCAAGGCTTTACAGGGCGGCGCAAAGACGTGGGAGGCACAAATTGATGGTGGCCTCTGGACCCAGCAAACCTTTTCCTACCAAGGCAAATGTTTGCAATGGATCAATAGCGAGTACCAGTCTCTGTGTGAGGCCGACAAGAAGGTGGTAAATGACATTTTTGCTGGTACAGGTTGTGAACAAATATTACTGTAAAGTAAGCGGCGAGTGAGTGATTAGCCACTCTGTGGTTTTAACGGTCAAGATAAGAGGTGACCAATGAGCGATAAATTTAAGGAGCAGGGCGGGGCGGCGTCAATGGACCCTAACCCAGTATATCGGTGGTTGTCGTCACGTCTCATAAGCTGGCTGGTGGGCGACAGTCGATTGCAAAGAAATAGGGCAAAGGCAGAAAGAGCGCGGCAAAAAAAAGGATCTAGGCATGTGGTGGAATATTTTCATCAGGTAGATGATGGTTATAGTCACCTAGCGGCTCAGTTACTAAAGCCCCTTTCAGAAAGATATGATATTGATTTAATTTGTCATTTGGTTCCCGGGCCGCAGGGGAACAACGCTGCTGAACCAGAGTTATTACTTGCACTTTCTCGATATGACGCCCAATTGATAGCGCCTCATTATGGTTTGGAATTTCCTAGTGATGAGGTACAACCCCAGGCGAGCTTAGTTGCCGTGGCCTCTAGGATTTTAGCTGCCCAAACACTAGACGGGTTTGTGCGTAATGTTGTGTCAGTTGGCGCGGCAGTTTGGACGTCTGATCGGGGAAGCCTAGATAAGCTTAGCGGTGAAGTTGGTATTGCTTCAGCGGCTGATACTGAGTTGCTCATGGCCAGTGGCAATGCGCGTCGAGAGGATTTAAAGCATTACTCAGGGGGCATGTTTTACTATGCTGGCGAGTGGTATTGGGGAGTTGACAGGCTTTACCACCTAGAGAAACGTCTTAGTGCTTTAGGGTTAGATAGGCTACCTGAAAAATCAAGATTAGCAGACCGACCGCAGATTGAATCCGGTCCGTTAAAGGGCGATGGAAAACTTACTCTGGAGATGTATCCCTCCCTACGTAGCCCTTATACTGCAGTGTGTTTTGATCGTACTGTTGAGTTAGCTAAAGAGATGGGCGTTTCTTTAAGTGTGCGTCCAGTCCTGCCGATGGTGATGCGGGGAGTGCCTGCTACTCGTGAGAAAGGTTTCTATATTTTTTCGGATGCGGCTAGAGAGGCTCGAGAAGCTGGCGTTTCCTTTGGTAACTTTTATGATCCGATCGGTGATCCAGTCCGGCAATGCTACTCTCTATACCCGTGGGCTTGCGAGCAGGGTAAAGGTGTTGAATTGCTCTCTAGCTTTCTTAGTTGTGCTTTTGCTAAAGGAGTTAATACCAATAATAATAAAGGTCTCAAAACTATCATAGAGCAGGCAGGTTTAGATTGGGGTGTAGCGGCAACAATTATTGGCCAAAGCGACTGGGAGGGGCAGCTAGAGGAAAATCGTCTTGCGATGTATGAGGCGGGTCTTTGGGGTGTACCTAGTTATCGTCTTCTTGATAATAATGGAAAGCAGATCATGGCTGTTTGGGGGCAAGATAGATTGTGGTTAATTGCTAATCTAATTCAACAACACTTGGCAGATGATCGCTAGGTTAGGATATTGAACATCGCTGAGCATTTGAAGGCGGCTCAATGTATTAAAAGAAGGTGACTGTAATCTTGTTCGATCGCTATTGGGCAAGACAAACTTAAATAAAGGGGACGATCGATGGTAGCGCTAACAGACATGGTGGATTATACAATTGAGCAAAATGTAGCCGTAATAACAATCAATAATCCGCCAGTGAACGCATTGAGTCATGGTGTCCGACAGGGATTGCTGGATAGTGTAGAAAAGGCGCTTGGTGAGTCTGCTGTTGAGGGTATGGTGATCATTTGCACCGGTAGAACGTTTATAGCTGGGGCTGACATAAGCGAGTTTAGCCGTGCCCCCCAAGAGCCTGGCCTGCATCAGGTCTTGTCGGCGATGGACAATTCGACAAAACCCATAGTGGCGGCTATACATGGCACAGCGTTAGGCGGTGGTCTTGAGACCGCGCTCTGCTGTAATTATCGAGTTGCCGTGGCTGATGCTAGGTTCGGTCTTCCAGAGGTGAGTTTAGGTTTATTACCGGGTGCCGGCGGTACGCAGAGGCTGCCCCGAGTAGTGGGAGTCAATAAGGCGCTACAAATGGTCACCTCAGGCGTGCCAATATCAGCTTTAGAGGCTTTAAAAGAAGGTTTGGTGGATATGATCGCGGATAAGGATTTACGGGCTGATGCCATTTTATTTGCAAAGACCAAGATAGCGGGCACAAATAGCCACCCAAGAGTTCGGGACAATGACGATAAGCTCCAAAGTGCACGTGATAATCCTCAGGTGTTTAGTGACATTCGAAAAACGATTGCGCGTAAGACTCGTGGTTTTGTGGCGCCAGAATACAATATCCGCTGTATTGAGGCGGCGGTAAGCCAGCCATTTGATGAGGGCATGAAGACAGAAGGCAAGCTTTTCTTAGAGTTGATGTCAGGTCCACAGTCGGCAGCTCAGCAGTACTTTTTCTTTTCTGAACGTTTAGCAGGTAAGGTGCCGGGCATCGACAAATCAACAGAAACGCTACCCATAGTTAAAGTAGGTGTGATTGGGGGTGGTTTGATGGGCGGTGGTATAGCCATGAACATGGCTAACGTGGGTATTCCCGTGACTATCGTAGAGACTAGTCAGGAGGCGCTGGACAGGGGTTTGGGAACTATCCGCAAGAATTATGAGAACACAGCCAAGAAAGGTCGCTTGCGCGCTGAGGACGTAGAGACACGTTGTGGCCTTATTACTGGGGCTCTTGATATTGCAGCGTTGAGCGATTGTGACCTTATTATTGAGGCTGTATTTGAGAATATGGCGGTTAAGAAAGAGATATTTAGTCGTCTGGATGCCATCGCCAAGCCAGAGGCTATACTCGCATCCAACACGTCGGCCCTTGATCTAAATGAGATCGCTAATACAACATCTCGTCCTGAATCAGTCATTGGCCTGCATTTCTTCTCGCCAGCTAATGTTATGCGCCTGCTTGAGGTTGTTAGAGGTGAAAAGACCGCTAATTCAGTCATAAAAACCTGTATGGCTTTTGCTAAAAAGATCAAGAAAGTCGGGGTATTGGTCGGTGTCTGCCCTGGGTTTGTTGGCAACCGTATTCTGTACATGCGGCAACATCAAGCGAGTCAGGTAAGTTTAGAAGGTGCGTCCGTAGAGCAGGTCGATAAGGTGTTATTCGATTTCGGCTTTCCGATGGGTGCCTTTCAAATGGCAGATCTTGCGGGTCTTGATTTGGGTTGGGATAAAGCTGCGTCGGCTAGTGCATCTGTAAAAGATCGCCTGTGTGAAGCTGGGCGTTACGGTCAGAAGACCCGTGCTGGGTTCTATGACTATGATGAAAAGCGTAGGCCAACTTCCTCTGCATTGGTCACTGATGTGGTAAAACAGCATGCTAAAGGCCTGGGAATTCAACAGAGGACATTGTCTGACGAAGAAATTCTCGATCGATGCATACTCCCTATGGTTAATGAGGGTGCAAAAATACTTGAAGAGGGTATTGCCCTGCGTGCCAGCGACATTGATGTTGTCTATGTCTATGGATATGGCTGGCCGGTTTACCGTGGAGGGCCCATGCACTATGCCAATAGCCTTGGTCTGGATAAGGTTGTGGCGAAGCTGCGTCACTACCACGAATTGACCGGAGACGACTTTTGGGCACCTAGCGAGCTATTGGTGTCGCTGGTCGATAAAGGCGAGTGCTTTTAGTTGTTCTTAGTAATAAAATAATAAATAAAAGATGGAATGGTCAGTATGGCAATAAATAATCGCGTTACGAAATTGACAGGTACTAAGTACCCTATTATACAAGCACCCATGGGTTGGATCGCGAGAGCGCAGTTGGCCTCGGCAGTAAGTAATGCGGGCGGCTTAGGTGTTATTGAGACCTCGTCGGGAGAGTTGGACAATATTAAAGCGGAAGTTCTTAAAATGCGGGAGCTAACCAAGAAGCCTTTTGGAATGAACGTAGCACTATCCTATGTTCGAGGCAGTAATATTGTCGATTTCGTCATTGACCAGGGCATTAAATTTGTGACCACCTCGTCCGGCAGTCCGAGCGTTTGTACCAAAGACTTTCAAGCGGCAGGTATTACTGTCTTTCATGTGGTGCCTACGCTTGAAATGGCTATTAAGGCAATTGATGCCGGAGTTGATGGTTTAATTGTCGAAGGCGGAGAGGGCGGCGGTTTTAAGAACCCTAGCCCAGTCTCAACCATGGTCCTTTTACCCCTAATACGCTCGCAATGCGACGTTCCTATTATCGCCGCGGGTGGTATATCTGATGGCGTTTCCATGGCTGCCGCCTTTGCAATGGGTGCCGAAGGCGTTCAAATGGGGACTCGAATGCTCTCTTGCGAGGAATCTCCGGTCCATGACAATTGGAAACAGGCGATAATTTCCTCCAAAGAGACCGACACGGTTTTTCTCAATCAACAGGCACGGCCGGCGCTGCGAGCACTCAGAACTAAGCGGACTGCCGAATTAGAGCCCTTAGGCAAAATTAATATTATGGAGCACATGGGTAACCTTCAGGCATTGTACTTTGGTGGTGATATGGAGGCAGCAATACCTCTGTCAGGTCAGGTAACAGGCAGAATCGATGAGATTTTGTCGGCAAAAAAAATTATCGATCAAACTATTACTGGGTTTAACTCGACAGTCGCAAGGCTTGCCGAGCAATATAGCTAAGGTTTTATTATGCTGATTCTAAAGATAAAACGTTCCTATCTAAGTATCTTAGCGGTGTTGCTGTGCCTGACATCATCTATGGTCATGGCCTCAGATACCCAAATGCTAACAGGCCTCTGGAAACATTCAGGCAAGGATCTGTGGATGGAGATTAAATTTGACCAAGCTGTTGGAACTGGTCGAATTTTTAAAAATGACAAAAAGCCAGACTCAATAGGGAAACCTGTACTCACGAGGCTTGTTTTCGATGCCGCACTGGGCAAGGGAGAGGGCATGATGTACGTGCCACAGATGCAGTCAAGATATGAAGCAAAAATAAAATTGCCCGAGCCGAATATTATGACCATGACGGTTAAGGTAGGGTTTATAAGTAAAACGGTTAAATGGTTACGAGGCGATGTTAATACGTTGACTAACAACGAGATGTGAGTGTAAGCCTGTCCTAAGGATATTGCCTGTCAGGAGATGCGACTGTGACCATTTTTCTCTGGAGATACAGTCATCAATCAATGTAAATATTATGCGCAATAGCAT
>Ga0308019_10000397_pt1 | contig 27311 bp, 19 predicted proteins | sample Neamet284_FD_203135 | JGI IMG/M metagenome (GOLD analysis project Ga0308019, IMG submission 203135) | Marine microbial communities from water near the shore, Antarctic Ocean - #284 | ecosystem: Environmental > Aquatic > Marine > Unclassified | place: Southern Ocean | collected 2014-10-01
TCCGTTATAGAGGTATTGTTTGTGACCGTTGTGGTGTTGAGGTTACAGAAAAGAAGGTACGTAGAGACCGTACGGGACACATTAATTTGGTTGTTCCTGTTGCGCATATCTGGTATTTCCGTTCTTTACCTAACAAAATTGGTTACCTTTTAGGTTTACCTACTAAGAAACTTGACATGATTATTTACTACGAGAGATACGTAGTAGTGCAGGCAGGTGGTGCAGTAGATAACGAAGGGAATCCTTTAGAATATTTACAGTTCCTTACGGAAGAAGAATACTTAGATGCTCTTGAGCGTTTACCTCGTGAAAATCAATATCTAGAAGATAAAGATCCAACTAAATTTGTAGCCAAAATGGGTGCAGATGCTTTGGAAGCTTTATTGATGGGCTTAGATTTAGACGAACTTTCTTATTCTCTAAGACACAAAGCAAATACAGAAACTTCTCAACAAAGAAAAACAGAGGCTTTAAAGCGTTTGGCTGTTGTTGAAGCATTCCGTGATGCAAATACTCGTATCGAAAATAGACCTGAGTGGATGATAATGAAAGTTGTTCCGGTGATTCCACCAGAATTACGTCCATTAGTGCCTCTTGATGGTGGTCGTTTCGCTACATCAGATTTAAATGACCTTTACCGTCGTGTTATTATTCGTAACAACCGTTTAAAGCGTTTAATCGAAATTAAAGCTCCAGAAGTAATTCTACGTAACGAGAAGCGTATGCTTCAAGAATCTGTAGATTCATTATTGGATAACACGCGTAAAGCTTCTGCTGTAAAAACAGAATCTAACCGTGCTTTAAAATCACTTTCAGATTCCCTTAAAGGTAAGCAAGGACGTTTCCGTCAAAACTTATTGGGTAAGCGTGTTGATTATTCTGCACGTTCTGTAATTGTTGTTGGGCCTAAACTACTACTTTCTGAGTGTGGTATTCCTAAAAACATGGCAGCAGAATTATACAAACCTTTCATCGTGCGTAAGCTTATCGAAAGAGGGATTGTTAAAACTGTAAAATCTGCAAAGAAAATTATAGATAACAAGGATCCTGTTGTTTGGGATATCTTAGAAAATGTAATTAAAGGACATCCGGTTTTATTAAACCGTGCTCCTACACTTCACAGACTAGGTATTCAAGCTTTCCAACCAAAATTAATTGAAGGAAAAGCAATCCAACTACATCCATTGGCATGTACGGCATTCAACGCCGATTTCGATGGTGATCAGATGGCTGTTCACCTTCCATTGAGCCCAGCGGCAATTTTGGAAGCTCAGTTATTAATGTTAGGTTCTCATAATATCTTGAACCCTGCTAACGGTGCACCTATTACTGTACCTTCTCAGGATATGGTATTGGGTCTGTATTATATGACTAAGCCTCGTAAAACCGATGAGCAAAAAACAATTATTGGTCAAGGTTTAACTTTCTATTCTTCTGAAGATGTAAGAATTGCTTACAACGAAAAGAAGGCAGAATTACATGCAGTTATTAAAGTTCGTACTCAAGTAAAAGAAGACGGACAGTTGGTTACTAAAATTATAGAAACGACCATTGGTAGAGTTCTATTTAACGATGTAGTGCCAAAATCTGTAGGTTTTGTTAACGAAACGCTAACTAAAAAGGCGCTTAGAGATATTATTGGTAAGATTCTTAAAGAAACCGATATTCCTACTACCGCTACTTTCTTAGATGATATGAAAGTGCTTGGTTACCACATGGCATTTAAAGGTGGTTTATCATTCTCTTTAGGTGATATTATTGTACCAGTACAAAAAGATTCATTGATTAAAGGAGCGAAGGAACAAGTTACTTCGATTACCGATAGTTATAATATGGGTCTTATTACCAATAACGAACGTTACAACCAAGTTATTGATGTCTGGACTAAAACAAATTCCGAATTAACTGAGTTTGCCATGAATCGTTTAATTAACGATCAACAAGGTTTCAACTCTGTTTATATGATGCTTGATTCTGGTGCGCGTGGTTCGAAAGAGCAAATTCGTCAGTTATCTGGTATGCGTGGTTTGATGGCTAAGCCGCAAAAATCTGGTTCTACAGGTGGAGCGATTATCGAAAACCCGATTACTTCTAACTTTAAGGAAGGTTTATCTATTCTTGAGTACTTTATTTCTACTCACGGTGCACGTAAAGGTCTTGCCGATACTGCCCTTAAAACAGCCGATGCAGGTTATTTAACTCGTCGTTTGGTAGATGTTGCTCAAGATGTTATTGTTTCTGAGGTTGACTGTGGTACTTTACGTGGTCTTCAAGGTGTTGCTTTGAAGAAAAACGAAGATATCGTTGAAACACTTGCAGAAAGAATTATCGGTAGAACTTCTCTTCATGATGTACTTCATCCTTTAACAGGTGACCTATTAATTTCTTCAGGAGAAGAAATTACTGAGGAACTTGGTGAACTTGTTGCAAACTCTCCTATTGAGATGGTTGAAATTCGTTCTGCCTTAACTTGTGAAACGAAAAGAGGTATTTGTGCTAAATGTTACGGTCGTAACCTTGCAACCAACCGTATGGCTGGTGAAGGTGAAGCTGTAGGTGTTGTTGCTGCTCAATCTATTGGGGAACCAGGAACACAGTTAACACTTCGTACTTTCCACGTTGGGGGTACTGCATCTAACACTGCAGAAGAATCAACTCTTACTGCCAAATTTGATGGGAACTTAGATATTGACGAATTAAGAACTGTAAAAGGTAAAAATTCTGATGGAAAAGAGGTTCTTATTGTAATTGGTCGTACTGCAGAAATGAAATTGATTGATCCTAAAACTGGGATTACTCTTGCAACAAATAACATTCCTTACGGTGCTACTATGTTTGCTAAACATGGCGACAAGTTAAAACAAGGTGATGCAATTTGTGAATGGGATCCATACAATGCTGTAATCTTATCTGAAACAACAGGTAAAGTAGAATTTGAGAATTTAGCTCAAGGTGTTACTTTCCGTGTAGAGATAGATGAACAAACAGGTTTCCAAGAGAAAGTAATTTCTGAAACTAGAGATAAAAAGATGATTCCAACTATCCTTGTGAAAACAGGCGGTAAAGACGGATCAACTAAATCATATAACTTACCAGTTGGAGCACATATTATAGTTGCTGAAGGTGATAAATTAGAACCAGGTTCTATTATTGCTAAGATGCCTCGTAGTTCTGCTAAATCTGGTGATATTACCGGTGGTCTTCCACGTGTTACGGAATTATTCGAAGCACGTAACCCATCTAATCCAGCAGTTGTTGCTGCAATTGATGGTATTGTATCTTACGGTAAAATCAAGCGTGGTAATCGTGAAGTTATCATTGAATCTAGAACTGGTGAAGTGAAGAAATACTTGGTATCTCTTTCTAAGCAAATTCTAGTACAAGAAAATGATTTCGTGAAAGCGGGTACTTCACTTTCTGATGGTGCTATTACTCCTAAGACAATCCTTGCTATTAAAGGACCTACGGCAGTACAGCAATATTTAGTAAACGAAATGCAAGAGGTTTATCGTCTTCAAGGTGTGAAGATTAACGATAAACACTTCGAGGTTGTTGTTCGTCAGATGATGCGTAAGGTTATGATTAATGATGCGGGTGATACTCGTTTCCTTGAAAATAACTTGGTACATAAGAATGACTTCATCGAAGAGAACGATTGGATGTTCGGTAAAATGTACGTTGAAGAAGTAGGTGATTCTGAAAACTTAAAAGCAGGTCAGATTATTCCTGTTCGTAAGTTAAGAGATGAAAATTCTATGCTTAAGCGTAAAGACCTTAAAATAGTTGTTGCTAGAGATGCAGTTCCTGCTACTTCTACTTCAGTTCTTCAAGGTATTACTAGAGCTTCACTTCAAACGAAGAGTTTCTTATCTGCTGCTTCTTTCCAAGAAACAACTAAGGTATTAAACGAAGCTGCTGTAAATGGTAAAGTTGATACATTACAAGGACTTAAAGAAAATGTAATTGTAGGGCATAAAATCCCAGCAGGTACAGGACTTAAGAAATACCAAGAAATGGTAGTTGGTTCTAATGTTCAATTAGCTGCTCTTAAGGCATCAAAACCCGAAGCTTCAGAAGTTACTGAGGATTCAGAAATGATGGCTGACTAATGGCTGATAAAAAAGAAAACAAACAAGTAAGTATAGAACTCCCTGAAGAATTAGCTCAGGGATTCTATTCTAACTTAGCAGTAGTGAATCACTCTCCTACAGAATTTGTAGTTGATTTTATTTCGATGATGCCTGGAATGCCAAAAGCAAAGGTTAAATCGAGAGTTATTTTAACTCCACAACATGCTAAACGACTATTAGGTGCATTAGCCGATAATATTAAAAAGTACGAATCTCAGTATTCTGAGATAAAAGATGTTGGAAAACAACAACAAGTACCTTTAACATTTGGCGGTCCTAAAGCAGAAGCCTAAATAATTTAAGAGTCTCGATTTATCGAGGCTCTTTTTTTGTGATTACTTTTTCTATTTCTAGAGGGCCTATTTCTTTTGATTTCTTGCAGATTCTCACTAATATTGTTATTCAATTATCTGTTATGAAAAAGCTACTCCTTTTCTTTGTACTCTTTACCTGTTCAAATCAATTTTTATATGCACAGTGTGGGCAAATCGGTCTACAAACAATTGTTTCTTCCCAAGAGCAATTAGAAGGATTGGCTCAATGTGAGCTGTTCAATGGAGATTTACTAGTTAGTTCTACGAATATCACCAACTTAGATGCCTTATCGCAACTCTCTGTTGTAAATGGTAACTTTTACCTCATTAACACCGCTGTTACAGACCTTAGTCCATTGTCTTCTCTAAATAATGCAGTACAAATAATAATTCAGGGCAATACCTCTTTAAATTCTTGTTGCGCCTTATTACAGTTTACTGAAGCAGCACAGATCGGTAGTGTTTTGAATGTTTCGTATATTAATAACGGTACCTTTTGCGACGATAATAATTCACTTATGCTAAGTTGCTTAGGATATATTGTAGGTTGCACTGATAGTGTTGCTATCAATTATAATTCATTAGCCACTGTCTCTAATGATGACTGTGAGTATTATTGTCCAGAAACTTACAACGATATGCAAGATTACTCATGCGATGGAAGTTCTTTTCCTGAAAATTGTGATGCTGTAATATCTAATAAACCTAGTGATGGAGGTGGCCATTATAATTTCCCTATTGGATTGTGTTACGATCAAACCCCTCCTTCTTCTGGACCTCATAGACCTATGTGGGGTCGGTGGGGTGCTTATGAGTATATGCCACCCCAAAGATATATCCATAATTTAGAACATGGAGGGATTGCCTTTTTATACAATCCCTGTGCTCCTCAATATATGATTGATTCTCTTAGAGCACTAGCGTGCTCACATCCAATTGACGATGGTGGCGATTTTAGGTGGGTTTTAACTCCTTATGTTGGACTACCAACAAATATTGCTGTTGTAGCCTGGGAATGGTCTTACTCCAATAATTGTTTTGACTCTAATGGGATAAATGATTTTATAGAAGACCATTACCGAAACGCTCCCGAAGATTTTTATTATAATGGGAGCTACGACACTCTTTACCTTGGTAAGTGTGAAGCTTATGGCTGTAACGACGAATCTGCTTTAAACTTTGGTTCTGTCAATCTTATAGATAATGGTTCTTGTATTTACCCTGTTTTAGATACCCAGTTGATCTCTTTGAGAGGTGGTTGGTCATTATTCTCTACTTATATTCAAGCTCAATATCCCTCAATGGATTCTGTGTTTAATACGATCACTGACCATATTATTATTGTGAAAAATAATACTGGAGCTGCTTTTTTACCTGCTTGGGGAATGGACCTAGCTATGGAAAATGGTCAAGGTTATCAATCTAAATTAACTGTTGACTCTGATTTAATTGTTTTTGGTGAACAACTTCTTCCCGAAGAAACACCAATACCACTTGTAGAAGGCTGGAATATGATTGCCTATTTAAGAGTAAATCCTGCAGATTGTTTTTTAGTGTTTGAAGATATTATAGAATCTATTACGATGGTAAAGGACGGATCGGGTAATGTGTATTTTCCAGCTTGGGGTTTCAGTAATATTGGAGATATGGTAGCAGGTCAAGGATATCAAGTAAAAACAACGAGTCCATCAAGCCTTGAATACCTAGCGAACGATTTAGAGTATTAGCTTAATTTTGTAGCAATACTATTTAATGTTTCAGGCACAATTGTATGTCCTACTGCATAGTGAATACTCTCAGCTCTTAATTCGATTAATTCGTTCTTATATTCTTTAATTGATTCTGTAGTATAAAACTCATCTTGATCTCCAAAAACTAGGAAGTTCTTTGATGCTGGATGTTTTTGATGATATTTATTTATATCAAAATCATTTGCCACTTTACCCGCCCATATTATGAACGAATTAAAGTGATGCTTTGTTTTTAAAGCCCACCGACTCACGGTGGCTGTACCCTGAGAAAATCCTAAGATATTTATTTTACAATCCAAAGAACTTTTCTCTATTGCCTTATCCAAAACCTGTTCTAAGAACTTACAGTGATCAATAATTTCATCGGCTCTCTTTTCTTTAGTCATCCAACTTGCTCCCACACGTCCAGAAAATCCTTTTAAATAGAATTTATTAAAGCCTTCCGGTGCAATTATATAGACTCCGTCTTTTTGTAATGATTTAAATTTCTGTAAAAAGAATTTCGCCAACTGTCCATATCCATGACAAACAACCCAAATCTCTTTAGTGTCCTTATTTAATTCACCTAAAGAATAGTAATGTGCAGTCGTCTCTATTTTAATCGAGTGTTCATCCATTTTACTCTTCTTTAATCAATTCTAAAAATTGTGGCATCAAATCGTTGTCTATAGTTACAGAAAGCTGATAATGTTCTAATTTCCATTCATTTTTTTCTTGTGACAAAATACCTGTTGATCTACACTCACCCATCCAAGTACTTAATTCTTCATCAAACCAAGCTACTGTACCCTCTTGGTTATAACGAATAATTCTTTCTTTTGGAACAAAACTCCATGCTTTTCCATTATCGAAATAAGGCTTAGAGAATTCTGAGAACTCAGTCTTCGTCCACCTTTCTGAAATGTCTGTACCAATAAAAATACCTTTGTCAGAAATAAAATCAAAATACCCTGTATAGTTAGCAGAAGCAGCATCTTTATGCCATTGATCTATTTTTGTGTTCAACTCTCGTGTTGTACTGTCCTCATTAACACTGGTGCAAGCTATACACAATGTAGAGACTAATAGAAAGATAATTGTTCTCACTTGAAAAGTGTTTTACGTCCATACTCTTTACAAATTGGACAAGTTAATGGATGGTGAGCTCGTGCTGGGCAATATTCCCTACCAAAAAATATTATTTGTAAATGCAGTTTATTCCATAACTCTCTTGGAAATATACGCTTCAAATCTTTTTCTGTTTGTTCTACATTTTTACCATTGCTAAGTTTCCACCTATATGCAAGTCTGTGTATATGTGTATCTACCGGAAATGCTGGAACACCGAACGCCTGAGCCATAACTACTGATGCCGTTTTATGTCCAACACCAGGTAACTCCTCTAAATATTCAAAACTTTCTGGAACCTCACCAGAATGTTTATTTATTAGAATATGTGAGAGGTCGAAAATTGCTTGAGACTTCCTTGGCGATAAACCGCATGGTCGTATTATGGCCTTAATTTCTTCTACTCTTAATTTCACCATTTCGTAAGGAGTATTTGCTCTAGAAAATAACAGTGGTGTAATCGTGTTTACGCGTGCATCTGTACATTGAGCAGACAATAATACTGCTATAAGTAGCGTGTAGGAATCAGTGTGGTCTAATGGTATTGGAGTCTCAGGATACAATTGTTCTAGTTTGTCTTGTATATCTTTTGCTTTTAGCTGTTTTGATGTTAACATAGATGGTTTATCGATTCTTGTTTTTATACACTGTGTAAGTATACTCCATTTTTTTTCTTTAATTATATTTTATAAATCAAATTTAATCTCCTTATATTGTATGCGTGCATAACAATATTATGAACTACATACTAAACCTCTAATGAGCCACTTGAATTACACATTACCATTTAGTGAAATTAAAATGACTGACATCCTCCAAGTAGGAGGTAAAAACGCATCTTTAGGTGAGATGATTCAAAACCTAAAGCCTTTAGGAATAGAAGTTCCAGATGGTTTTGCTATCACAGTAGATGCTTATCGATATTTTATTGATTTTAATAATTTAAGCGATTCAATACACGAAATTGTAAGCAATACCAATGTCGATGATGTAGTTGATTTACGAAGAAACGGATTAAAAGTTCGTCAACTTATTAGAGAAGGTAAGTTCCCAAACGACATGTCGGAGGCAATATTGAAAGCCTATAAGGATTTATCCTCTCAATATGGAACAGAACTTACCGATGTTGCAGTGCGTTCTTCTGCAACAGCCGAAGATTTACCCGACGCTTCTTTTGCAGGGCAACAAGAAACATATTTAAATGTAAGAGGTGATGAAGCTCTTTTGAGTTCAGTTCGTAACTGCATCTCTTCTTTATTTACTGATAGAGCGATATCGTATAGAGAAATGTTCAATTTCGATCATTTCGAAGTGGGCTTATCTGTAGGGATTCAAAAAATGGTTCGTTCAGATCTGGCCTCTTCAGGAGTTGCTTTTTCATTAGATACTGAGAGCGGATTTAAAGATGTAGTCCTAATTAATGGTGCTTTCGGTTTAGGTGAAATGGTGGTTCAAGGTGCTGTAAACCCAGATGAATTTTTAGTTTTTAAACCTACTTTAGAAAAAGGATTTAATTCTATTATAGAAAAAAAATTAGGGGTTAAGCAAATCAAAATGATTTACGGATCTAACCCTGGAGAAATGGTTCGTACCATTCCCGTAGAAAAACAAAACCAAAAGAAATTTTGTATTGACGATACACAGGTAATCCAAATTGCCAAATGGGTTACTATCATCGAGAAATACTATACAGAACTTAGAGGTACTTACTGTCCTATGGATGTGGAATGGGCTATTGACGGTTTAACAAATCGTTTGTTTATTGTTCAAGCAAGGCCAGAAACAATTCATTCTCAAAGGCAAGGTGCAAATTTAATTGAGTACAAAATTAAAGATGATAATCGCTCAGAAAAGAAATTAGTAACCGGAATTGCTGTAGGTGATAAAGTATCTTCTGGGAAAGTGAAAATACTGTATAGTTTAGACGGTAGAGATGGAAGCACAGATGGTGCAGACTTTAAAGCAGGTGATGTTTTGGTTACGGACATGACAGATCCAGACTGGGAGCCTTTAATGAAAAAAGCCGCTGCTATTGTAACCAACAAAGGTGGGCGTACTTGTCATGCAGCCATAATTGCCAGAGAAATGGGAGTTCCAGCCATAGTTGGATGTGGTGATGCTACTGAGATATTGAAAAATGGAATGGAAGTAACCATTTCATGTGCCGAAGGAGATAATGGTTTTGTTTATTCTGGAGACATTCCTTTTGAAATTACCGAAACCGATTTATCTGATCTTCCAACTGTTGATATGCCCATTATGTTAAATGTGGCTTCTCCAGACATGGCTTTTCAATTTAGCCATATCCCTAATTCTGGGGTTGGTTTGGCTAGACTAGAATTTATAATTAACAATTATATTCAAGTGCATCCATTAGCTTTAATGAATCATAAAACGCTTAATGACCCTGAATTAACTAAATCTATTGAAAAGTTAATTGAAGGTTATGAAAATGACGAATCTTTCTTTGTGAAACGTCTTTCTTATGGTATTGCTAAAATTGCAGCTGCTTTTTATCCAAATAAAGTAATTGTTCGTTTTTCAGATTTCAAATCCAACGAATACTTTAATATGCTAGGAGGTAAGTATTTCGAACCTACCGAAGAAAACCCTATGATTGGATGGCGTGGTGCTTCGAGGTATTACTCCGAGAGTTACAAACCCGCTTTTGGCTGGGAATGTAAAGCCATTAAAAGAGTTCGTGAAAAAATGGGCTTGGACAATGTTACCGTAATGGTTCCTTTTTGTAGAACAGTAGATGAGTTACATAAGGTTTACGAAGTTATGGACGAATACGATTTAAGAAGAGGCGAAAATGGATTGGAAGTTTTCCTTATGGCAGAACTTCCATCTAATATTATCTGTGCTGATTTATTTGCACCCCATATAGATGGTTTTTCTATTGGTTCGAATGATTTAACACAGTTAACCCTCGGTTTAGATAGAGACTCTGCATTAGTCGCTCATGTTTACGACGAACGTAACCCTGCTGTTAAAAGATCAATATCTAACCTAATAAAAACAGCCAGAGAATATGGTGTTAAAGTAGGTATTTGCGGACAAGGTCCTTCAGACTTCCCTGATTTTGCGGAGTTCTTAGCCAAAGAGGGAATAGACTCTATCTCGGTAACTCCAGATTCTGTCCTAAAAACCCTTAAGACTTTAGATAATATTAAGATTTAATATGTTTTTGTTTTGTTTTTTTGTCTGAAAATTGCTGCTATATGCAGCAATTTTCTTTTAAAGTCGTCTAGCTTTACTATTGCCTAAAATTACCTAATTTAATCGAATGAGTGAAAATCATATTTCAAGTAAAAAACCTACTTTTCCAATCAGTAATTATTTGATGGATTATTTACGGATGTATTCTAGGGAACTTAAGATTCCTGTACGATACATAGATTTAAAGCATTTCTTTACTTCTGTTCCTTTAGAAGATAAACAAGGAAATCCAACCTTGTGGGAAACAGCCTTGTATACAGAGTCTGAAATGAAAGAGTTGAATGATGGCTTAACCGAAATATATTCAATTTTAAAATCAGATGGTACAACTCTTATCGACCATCTTTCGGTTGCTCGTATTGATTACTGTTCCTTCGGGAATTCTCAACCTTTTAGAGTTAAGATAATTAATCAGCTTAATGATAATTACGATTATTTTTATGTTAAAAAAGCTGATGCTTCTCGAATTTATGGCTTGGAATTAGAACATATTTTATCACCTAATAAAATAAACTATTTGGTATACAACGATACCATTATAGAAGAGCATATTGTGGGTATACCTGGTGATCAATTTGCTACAGAAAATTTACTTCAAGATGGACACAATGAGGTTCGTTTGGCCAAAGAGTTTGTAAAATTTAACGAAAGGTGTTTTATCCGTTTGTTAGGCGATATGCGCTCCTATAACTTTGTGGTAGATATGACTCCAGATTTCGATCAGGTACAATACAGAATTAGAGCAATCGATTTCGATCAGCAATGTTTTGAAGGTAGAAAGAATATCTATTTCCCTCAATATTACAAAGAGAATAGCCCTTATGTAGAACTGGCTATGAAACATATGGCTCCAGAAGCTGTAGTACAATATAAATTAGAAGAACGCGCCTTAATGGCTAAGCGTTTACGTTTAGCGGAGTATCAAATTAAAAAATTGATGGCTGCAATGGTTAAAGATGAACTTTCGTTGCCTAAGCATGTATCCAAATTAAAAAAGGATTTAGCAAATCATTATAAAGACGCCTCCTTTTTGACTTGTACTAATATGGGGCATATTGTTCAGACTTGTTTAAACCAGGTTCATTATCATTAAATAGTGCTAACTTTAATGTTTTTATGAAATAAAAACTGAAATAACTTTGTCTAAGTACAGTGTTCAAACATTTTAATAAAACCTACTGATGAAAAAACTAGTACTCTCATTAATTTTAGCTCTTTCTTTTTCGACCTTATATGCTCAAACTTCAACAGAGTTTGATGGCTATGCACTCTACAATCAACAAAATCAAAATACTACTTACTTGATCGACAAAGATGGTGACATCGCACATTCATGGAATTGTAATTTGCCGTGTAATTATACAGTACTTTTAAAAAGTAATGGAAATATTGTACGTGGTGCAGTCAATCCAAATAATTCTTTGGGTGGTGCAGCAGAAGGTGGTAGAGTACAAGAAATTGCTCCTGATGGTTCAATTGTATGGGAATTTACATATTCTAATAATTCTTACCTTTCTCATCACGATATCACTATCGTAAACGATAATGTATTACTTACTGCTTGGGAAGTGAAGTCAACTTCAGAATTAACTCAAGCTGGTTTTGATGATGCTTCGGGTGACAAATGGCCTACCCATTTTGTGGAAGTAGCTAACAATGGTTCAGGTGGTGGACAAATAGTTTGGGAATGGCATCTATGGGATCACATGATTCAAGACCACGATTCTAGTAAAGATAATTTTGGTGTTGTAGCAGATAATCCACAACTTATGGATATTAATATGTTGCCTGAAATGGGTGGTGGTCCTGGACCCGGTCCCGGAGGAAATAGTGGAGACTGGTTTCATGTTAATGGTGTAAATTATAATGCAGATTTAGATCAAATCGCTTTTTCTTCTCGTCATGCTAGTGAAGTATTTATTATAGATCACAGTACTACTTCTGAAGAAGCTGCTACCCATTTTGGTGGAAATTCTAACCAAGGTGGAGATTTACTTTACCGTTGGGGGAATCCTTCTAATTACGGTGCTCCTGGTTCTCAGCAAATAGCTTCTGCGGTACACGATGTACGATGGATTACTAACGATGGAAGACCTAATGGAGGCTTTTTACAGTTTTATAATAACAATGGTGGTGGAAACTCAACTTCTACAGTAGACGCTATTGAAACTCCTCGAAATGGATACAATTACGACTTAGTTCCCGGACAAGCTTACGGACCTAGTTCGTACGACTGGAGACATACTTGTAATGGTTATGCGAGTGGACAATCGTCGCACAACAGTATGAGTAATGGAAATACATTTGTTAACATGTCTGGTGGTCAAGGTGGCTCAGGGTATATGTATGAGTCAGATTCTGATGGTAATGTTGTATGGCAATACAATGCTGGTGGTACTCCAAAAGCATTTAGATATGAGTGTAAGGATCTTGGGATTATTGCACTTTTAGATAATCCTTGTGTAATTGAAGAGACTGCTATTGCTGAAAATGAATTGCTTAAATTACAAATATCTCCTAATCCATCCACAGGTGTATTTAATATTACTGGAATTGAATCTAAAGACTTTACAATTACAATAGCAAATGCTTTTGGTCAAATGATTAAAACGCAACAATCTTCTCGTATAGATCTTACAGATTGTGCTAGTGGACTTTATTTTGTTCATTATACAGACGAAAAAGGACTTTCTACTTTGAAATCTATTTCTCTAACAAAATAGTATATGCGCCTTAAAGCTATAGGTTTTCTTTTTTTTCTAGCTGTGAGCCTAAATAGTTTTGCGCAGGATTCTTTTTATAAAACCGATACCATTCGGGAAATAAAAATTTCCTTTCACCAAAATAATTGGGATGCCATTCTCGATAGCCTTTACATTAAGGGCGACCGAGAGAGGATTCTTGCTAGTGTACTTATTGATGGGGTAAATTACGATAGTGTTGGTGTACGATATAAGGGTTTTAGCTCGGCTAGTATAAACCGAGTTAAAAACCCTTTTAATATTAAATTGAACTATACTATTTCAGGTCAAAAACACTTGGGAATAGATAAGTTAAAGCTGAGTAATGTTATTCAGGATCCTTCTTTCGTGCGAGAAGTCCTCTCTTATGAAATTGCTCGGCAGTACATGCCTGCTTCAGAAGCTAATTATGCCAATTTGTATATTAACGATACCCTAATTGGACTGTACTCTAATATAGAAGCAGTAAATAAAGAATTCCTCGAGAAGCATTTTAGTTCTACCGATAATGTATTGGTTAAAGGAAATCCTGAAGAGGTTAATTTATTTGGCGAAAACTCAAACCTTAGCAACAGTCCAGGTACAGATACATTAAGTTATAATAGTCTGTATTCTATGGAATCGGATTACGGTTGGACTGAATTGTATGCCTTTATAGACACGCTTAATGATTATGAGCATGCACTAGAAAAAGTGTTAAACATTGACAGAGCTTTGTGGATGCATGCTCTAAATTATACACTCGTAAATTTCGATAGTTATATCGGTTATGCTCAAAATTATTACCTCTATCAAGATGATGATGGATTGTTTAATCCCATTTTGTGGGACTTAAACATGTCTTTTGGTAGTTTCCGTTTAGCCGATGCTTCCGTTTATTACAATGGCTTTTCTATTGAGCAAGCTAAAACACTAGATCCTCTTACCCACTATAATGAGTTTTCTGTATTTGATAGACCACTACTGAGAAAGATATTCGAAAATAGTAGATACCGAAAAATGTATTCGGCTCATATACGAACTATTGTACAAGAGAATTTTCAAAATAATAACTATAAAAATAGGGCAGAAGACCTCTATTCTTTAATCGATCAAAGCGTCGATGCAGATTCAAATAAGTTTTACTCTTATACCGATTTTCAGGACAATATATATTCTACCGTTAACGATTTAATAGACTACCCTGGAATTGTAGATCTTATGGAAGGTCGCTCATCATATCTGTCTACTTACGATGGGTTTCAGGGTGCACCAATTATAGATTCAGTTCTTTATTCTCCACTCGAACCAGTAGCCGGAGAAACTGTATTTATTTCCACCAAGATATATAATGGTTCGAATGTATTATTAGCATTTAAACAAGATGCAGGAAATCTTTTTGAGAACCTTTTAATGAATGATCAAGGACTAAATGGTGATGTTTTCCCTAATGATGGCTGGTTTACTACTCAAGTAATAGCTACAGGTGCTCAAATCGATTATTATATTTATGCTGAAAATGACAGTGCAGGGATTTTTTCACCCGAACGAGCAGCTTATGAATATTACTCAATTAATGGAAGCTTTACTCCAGGAGATGTTGTACTAAACGAATTAATGGCTTCTAATATATCTACTTCTCAAGACGAAAATGGTGACTTCGATGACTGGATTGAACTATTTAACACCACAGAACATTCGGTTTCTTTAGCGGGCTTGTATCTAAGCGACGACCTATTGAATCTTACCAAATGGCAATTGCCAGCACAAACAATAGCTGCAAATGATTATTTAATTATTTGGGCAGATTCTGATTCTCAAAATAGCTCACATACAAATTTCAAACTCTCATCTACTGGAGAAACACTTTTTCTAGCAGATGCAAATGGCTTACTATTAGATTCTGTAAGTTTTATGCAACAATTAGATGATGTATCGTATGGGAGGTACCCCAACGGAACTGGCGATTTCACACTTTTAAGTCCTACTTTTAAATCCAATAATAATACAGCAGATTCTATTCCCTCAAGTTCAAAATTACTTATTGATGCTTTTCCAATTCCGTCTGCTAATGTGTTCTATTTATCCGTTTCTTCTCAGCAAGAATCTAATTTCGAGCTGTTTGATGTGTTAGGAAGGCTTGTTTGTGAAAAAACGATTGCAGCTGGAGTATCTCAAACAGAGATTTCCATTGCCAATTACAAGCCGGGAATTTACTTTGTTACAGTACGAAACTCAGATCAAGTGTCTACTTTAAAGATGCTTAAACTTTAAACTATACAGTTATGAAAAAAGTTCAAATTTTATTAGCTCTAATTTTTTCTAGTACTCTTTTGGCTCAAGAATATACTCATTTTACAGATGCAGAAGGATTGGTGAATAATTCGGTAAACTGTTTAACAATAGACGCAGATCAGAATATTTGGTTTGGGACTAATAATGGAGTTTCCATGTACGATGGTGAAAATTGGACCTCTTATATCACAGATGAAACTCCGGAATTGGTGTCGAATAGTATCACGGCAATTTTTGCTTCTACAAGTGGAAGTACTTGGTTCGGGTCTGATTTTGGTATAAGTGTATTCGATGGCTCGTCTTGGCTTACTTTTACTGAAGAAGATGGACTTGGCGATGATAGAATTAGCAGTATTACAGAAGATGAAAATGGTGTAATTTGGGTAGGAGAAAAAAATGGAATTAGTAAATACGATGGTACAGAATGGACTTCCTATGGTACCGGAGATGGTTTGCCATTTGGTGGTGTAAACGAAATTTCTTTCGATTCGAATAATGACCTGTGGATTGCCAATGGTCTTTTTGGATTAATCCATTTTGATGGTACTACATTCACTACCTATAATACCAATTCTGGTTTGGTAAGTAATTCGGTTCGAACAATTGAAATAGATCAAGCTGATAATAAATGGGTTGGTACGGCTCAAGGAATTACCGTTTTAAATTCTAATAACCAACTTGTAGATCATCATACAATGATGTTGCTTTTGCCTGAACCAGATACTTTAAACCCTGTGGTAGATATAGTTTTTGATTCTCAAGGAAATGTTTGGACGGGTATTTATGTAGATTACCTTGTTACTGTAGGTGGTGTGGCTGCTTGGAATGGTGCTTCGTGGACTGGTTTTATAGACAGCGAATTAGTGGGTCCTGTAGTAAGAGCATTAGCTGTAGATGAAAATGATGCTATTTGGGTTGCCACAAGTACTGGTGTTACTAAAATAAGCAATCCTGTTTTGTCGGTTCCTAATTTAGTAACTAATTCAGAGATTAAAGTTTATCCTAATCCAGCAGTTTCTAGTTTTGTTATTAATTCAGAAAGTCCAATACACGCCTATAAAGTTGTTAATCTCTTAGGTATGGTAGTTTTGGAGTCTAGAACTATAAATGCAAATTCAACTCGTGTAAATTCAGAGAATTTATCTAGCGGATTATATATTGTAGAAGTCGTGACTACAGTGGGTAGAGTTAGAGAGTTTATTGTTATTGACTAAGCTACTTTGTTATACTATATTTTAAGCTATGTCGTTAAGGTCTGTCTTTTAATCACGAATATTTTATGGAAGAAATAACCTTCATCGATTTATTGGAGTTACTAGCTTTAGCTACAGCGACCTTTTTAGGCTTACATTTTATCACGACTAAAGAGCTTAGCCAGAAATTTCTTGGCGGATTTTTACTGTTGGGATTTGTTTTTGACTTAGCAGATAGAGCATTATTATTTTTATCCTATGATTTTCCTATAGAATTCTTACCTAACACGGCATTTATTTATTTCCCTTTTCTCTATTTTTATTCTCTACAGCTTACTGGTCAATCTAATAAAAAAATGTGGAGGCTATTATATCCTGCTACTCTATTCTATTTTACTCATTTGCTCGCCTTACTATTAGAAGCTGATCTTTACTTTTTTATTGAAAACCAATTCGCCTACTTATTTAGTATTTATATATGCTTTCTAGTACTAAAACGATACATATTCATCAGAATAACATTATTCAATTTTTCTCTTCAATTGAAAATAAAGAGCTAAACTGGTTAAGAACACTTACTATTATTCTCATCATCTTTAATGTGCTTTGGGTTGTAGAAGACCTTATATATATATTTACCGTGTGGAATCCTCTTTTATCTGAGTTTTCTGCCTTAGCGACCTTTTTTACCGTTTATTGGATTGGATTTAGTAGCCTAAAACAGAATGAGGTATTTAAGGAGAGTGTAATCACCGATGAGATTCCTCACATTTCAAAGCCTCTGACTAAGCACGAAAACGATCTCTTCGAGAATTTAAATATCCTAATGATTAAGGAGTCTTTATTTAAGGAAGTCAATTTAACACTTCGAGATATTGCTGTAAAATTGAATACTACAGATAAAAAGTTGTCTAAGGTTATCAATGTGAAAACACAAAACAACTTCTATTTCTTTGTAAATACTTTTAGAGTTAACTGTTTTAAAGAGAAGCTTCGAAGAACAACTATCTTGCCGCTCACCTTATTTGGTGTGGCCCAAGAATGTGGCTTTAAAACCAGGTCAACCTTTTTTACTTTTTTTAAACGTATAGAAGGGGTAGCCCCAAATGAATTTCTTCAAAGAAAATAGTACGATTGCTTCTAAACGGACTCATTCATTAACCTTTCATGTAATTATATTTATTGGTTAGTCTTATTATTGCAATGAATCTAAACGCAACAAATTATGAAACTGTCTATTTTTATTACTCTTTGCATTCTTGGTCATTCCGTTTTTTCTCAATCATTACCAGATAATATTGATATTAGTACTTCTTCTAATGGTATTGTGAATATGCCCTCTAATGTACCCTCTGCGTTTATTAACGATGGATTTGTAAAGTACACCAAAATACAATGTCCTAATGGAGAAGCGATTCATGTTATTGCTCAAAGTGAAATTTCTGATGCACAAATTATTCGTTCTCGTAGCATTTTAGAATTCTACCTAACCGATTTTGATGGTTCTGTACACGGTTCAGATAAATCAGTTGTTATGAATACAATGGGTGTAAATGATGCTTTATTATTACTTATGAACGGTGAAGATGGTGAGTATCCTGAGCCTAGTGTTTGGGGGCAACCACTTTACAATGATGAGTTACCTGTTGAGGGTGATGAATGGTTTATGACAAATGATTTTGATCATAGAGATGCAGCCTTTGAAGAAATTCTTCATCTTATGCACGATATGGGTATTGGTGTAGATGGAAGTAATTCTATCTCTAATCCCGCATTACCAGAATACCAAGCCGAAATTAGAGCTGCTCAATTAAATGCAGGTTTATACAATTTTGCTATTTGGCCAATTGGTGCAGACGGTTCTGGAAGTGAGCCTTGGGTTCAGGAAGTCTATAATGAATTGGCTCAAGAAAATAGCCTTTCGCAAGAATATCTGGCTTCTGTTATTGATTCTTATTACGGTCTTTGGGGAGCTTGGACAGAAGAGCCTACTTTGGGTATGTGGGGTTTATACACTGCAAACAATAGAGCCGAAATTGCCTCAGAAGATCCAATTGGATTTACATTAGTTGAAAATTATTTGCTCCTAATATAAATATCGATATGGTTATTGATGCTTCATTAAATGAAGTGTTCTCGATGACTTTTAATCCTCTTCAACCCTATACGCATAAGTCTCAGTATTTACAATATTGTTATTTAACTGGGAATAATAATTCTGGCTTGATAGGCAACGATTTGTATAATCGTTTAAAAGGAAATTTCGGAAATAATACGCTGGAAGGTAAGACCGGTAACGATAGATTAGATGGCTTAAATGGTGAGAATACAGCTGTATTTACAGGTGCATATGCTGCCTATACAATTACCAATAATATAGACTACGCTATAGTAGAAGACGTTATTATCGACAGAGACGGTATTGATACTCTATGGAATATTCATACACTTCAGTTTGCAGATCAAAATGTGGATATTGTTTTAAATTCTACTGTTGGACTAAATGATGCTCTTGGTTCTTACTCTACGCAAAGTTTCTATCCAAATCCTGCTCGTCATATTCTCAATATTGAATCTAGTCATTCCTCTAAAGTGTCTATTTTTAACTTAAGTGGGCAAGTATTGCTTAAAAGTAAACTAACGAAGGGTTTTAATTCCCTAGATATTTCTAATCTAACAGTTGGCATCTACTTTCTTGAAACCGAAAACAATAGTCCTCAAAAATTAATAATTAAAAACTAAATCGATGAAACTTAATTATTTATCATTCCTACTCGCTATTTCTATTGTTTTAATAGCTTGTAATGACCATTCGGTTGTACTCCCTGGAAACGACCCAAACTTCACAATTGAGATTAATTCCGACAATAGCTTTAGTTCGTTCAATAAAAAAGTAATGGTTTTTGGGATTCCAATTTATGCAGTATGTAAAGTAGATGATTTACGTTTACTTCATGCTGCTAACGTTATGGCTCAGTATTTAGACAACAATGAAGATGGTGAAGTAGACAATCCTTTAGTACTATCTGCTATGCTCTCTGCTAATGCTTTTATGGTGATGTGGAAAAAGGAATCTGATCTTAATATCGACCCACCTAGTAATGCTGAAGGTCAAGATTTAGGAAATGATGAAACCATTATCGATTGGCATACAAATGGCCAAATTGGTCAGTTTGACGCTGCTTTAGAAGAGGTTTTACATATTATTACCCATGTAGGTTATGCGGATGCTTATCCAACTGTTTTTGGTGAACAAGCAGGTTCTAGTTTGTCTGATGCAATGGATGTTGCTAGAGGTGGCCAGTTTACTTCAATACCTAATAATTATCCGGAAGAAGCTTGGTATCATTACAATGATGCTACCTGTAATTATAATTGTATGGTAACAGAATATATGTATTGGGCTCTTACTTCATTATTAGGTGCACAAGAAAATAGAGCCAGCGAAATAAATAATGAATGGGAATTGAACACTCCAGAATTACTGGAAGAATCGGACTTGTTAATCTTCAATTTACTTACGAACCCACAATATAATTTCCCTACTGTTTTACCAGATGGTACTTATATGAGGTAAAAATAAGAGCTAGATTAATCTTAAAATCTAGCTCTTAACTTTTGTATTTTTCTTTCCGTCTAGGAAGTCTTTTAGATAGTAAGGCTCAAAATAGGCTACATCTTCAAAGTCGTTATTTTGGTGTTTTTGTTCAACCAATTCGACAATAGAACGAGCCGAAGGAAAAGTGGTAGGAGAGAAGCTTGTGTTTTCTCCTTGGTAGAGGTCTTTAGATTTTCCTGCTCCATCTCCAATAAAATGACAGTGTGCCTGATTTAAGAATTCCGCGTACGAATTAGGTTCTAGAATTAATGCTTCAGTATCCTTAACTTTAAGAAGCTTTGTGTCGAATACAGCTGTATACACCTCCATTCTACGTGCATCGAGCATAGGGATAAGTAAATCGGTGTTCGCTACCTTGTTTTCAAATAGATAGGTTCTACAAAGTACTTCAAGTGTTTCTACACTAATTAATGGGATGTCTAGACCATAACACAAACCTTTAGCTGTAGACACTCCTATACGTAAGCCAGTATAAGAACCAGGACCTTTACTTACAGCAATAGCATCAAGCATTTGAAGCTTCCTATTTGCTTTTTCACAAAGCTCTTCAATAAATACATGCAATTTCTCTGAGTGAGAAAAACTCCCTTCGTTATAATCTACAGAGTCTAAAACTACTCCGTTTTCGCTTAGTGAAACTGAACAATTTTTGGTTGCTGTATCTAATGTTAGAATGAGTGCCATGTGTGTTTTTTTGAACTGGCAATTTACACTTTATTAGGAGGCTTAATATAATTGAGCCTTAATTTTATTGTTCCCAATTAGCGTTTTTTAATAGCATGAATTCTAATTCCGTTAAGCTTAGTTTTAAGTCTTTAGGGATTTCACCTTTGTGTCTTATACTAATTGTATCTCTTTCATTGTAAATTGTTACACTAGTAAGTGGTATATCTTGTGCTCTCATATTATACGCAGCAGATTCTGAGAGTTCTTTTGTACTTAAAAGCTTTTCTAGTGCTTTATAATCTGCTCTATCCATATACCAATTGTATACTCCTTGGTGTTCCACAAACCTTTTCCCACTGTACTTTACGAGTCTATCATTATTTAAGCTCAAAGTATAAATAGGGCAAGTACCATAGCATGCGCCCCTAGAAATTTCTACTTTTAATTTTTCTGCCGTATTTAGAACTACATTCTCTTTTACACTAGTACACGATGCAAGTGTCGTAATTAGAACTACTATAAGTTTCTTCATTGTAAAACGATTTATTATCTTTCCTTTTTTACAAAGATAACATATGCGAGTACATTTTATTGCAATTGGAGGTGCAGCAATGCATAATTTAGCGCTAGCGCTTCACGAAAAGTCTTATTTGGTTACTGGTTCAGATGATTCGATCTTTAATCCGTCTAAATCAAGATTAGAAAATGCTGGAATTTGCCCTGATTTATTTGGCTGGTTTCCTGAGAAAATTACAAAAGAAATCGATTCAGTAATCGTTGGAATGCATGCAAGAGCAAACAATCCCGAATTACTAAAAGCTCAAGAATTGGGTCTTTCTATATATTCCTACCCCGAATATTTATACGAACAATCTAAAAATAAAACTAGAATTGTAATTGGTGGAAGTCATGGAAAGACAACCATCACCTCTATGATTTTACACGTTTTACAGAAACTTTCTATCGAATGCGATTATATGGTTGGTGCTCAGCTTGCTGGGTTTACCACTATGGTAAAATTAAGCGATGCTCCAATTATCGTTTTAGAGGGAGATGAATACTTGTCTTCTCCAATTGATTTAAGACCAAAATTTCATCTATACAAACCACATATTGCGCTTATTAGTGGCATTGCTTGGGATCATATTAATGTTTTCCCAACTTTTGAAAATTATTTGAGTCAATTTGAAATTTTTATAAATAAAATTGAGCCTCAAGGTTATCTAACTTATTGTTCTACCGACTCTGAATTAAATGAAATTGCAGATGTAAATCCTTTAATTTCTACTGAAGCCTACAAGTTACCTTTCTATAAGATTGTAGATGGAAAGACATTTGTTGAATTTGAGCACACCTTAATACCTTTACAAATATTTGGCGAGCACAATTTGATGAATATGATGGGAGCTTTAAATATATGTAAGCAGTTAAAGGTTTCTGAACTTGATTTTTTAAACGCAATGTCTACTTTTAGCGGTGCGTCTCGTAGGTTAGAAAAAATATTTGAACGAGAGGGTTTGCAAGTTTTTAAAGACTTTGCCCATTCGCCTTCTAAGGTTAGTGCTACTGTACAAGCAGTGAAAAATCAATTCAAAGGTTTTACTATTATTGCAGCATTAGAACTCCATACGTTTAGTAGTTTAAACAAAACGTTTTTAGCGGAATATAAGAACACTATGGATGGCGTTGATTGTGCTATAGTTTATTTTGACCCTGAAGCTGTTGCTCATAAGAAATTAGAAGACTTATCTGAGGCAGTGGTTTTTGATTCTTTCGCTAGAAGTGACTTAAATGTCCTGAGTAAAAGTACCGACGTTTGTAATTTAGTAAGAAGTGAAGTCTCTAATAATACTATTGTCTTATTGATGAGCTCAGGTAATTTTGGAGGTCTTGTTCTGGAAGATTTCGCTCAATCTTTATAGTAGCTCAACGATTTCTTCTAATTTCATTCCACGCGAACCTTTGATTAATATAAAGGCGTCCTTAATGGTAGATTTTTTAAGAGCCTCTTTAAGTTCTTGATTTGTGGGAAAGCTAGTATATTCTGTATTGTTGGCTAGATCAAATGCCTTACCTACCAAATATACATTCGAAAAACCAGCACTTAAACAATGATTAATTATGCTTATATGTTCTCGTTCTGTTTCAGTCCCGAGCTCAAACATATCTCCTAGGATTAAAACTTTGTGCGGGTGATCGATTAAGCGCATATTATGAATCGCCTTTTCTACACTCATAGGGTTTGCATTATAGGCATCTAATAGAATCGAGTTTTGTTCTGTTTCTATTAACTGAGATCGGTTATTCGTAGGTACGTAAGTCTCAATTGCATCTTTTATACATTCCATTTCAACTCCACAGTAATTCCCTACTGCAATACTGAGTGCTATATTATCAAAATTGTAATCTCCTATAAGTTTACTTTCTATAATAAGTTCACCAACTGATACAGAAACGTAAGGTTGAGCACTAATAAATTTTACAGTGTAGTTACTAGAGTTTAACTGTCCATAGGTATAGTTCTGGCTTTCCTTTGGAAGTAGTTCCAGTAAATTCTGTTGGTTGTCTTTAGTAAATATCTTTGCTTTTGTATCTCCTAAGAAGCTGTAGAGTTCTGTCTTTGCTCTAAGTACCCCATCTAATGATCCAAATCCCTCTAAATGAGCCTTGCCAATGTTTGTAATTATGCCAATATCTGGCTCTGCTAAAGAACACAAAAAGGCTATTTCTTGCTCATGATTAGCGCCCATTTCAATTATACCATACTCAGTACCAGAAGTGATCGCTAATAAGCTTAAAGGTACTCCTATGTGATTGTTAAGGTTGCCTTTTGTTGCCGAAGTAATAAACTTTTTCCCGAGTACTCTATACAATAATTCTTTACTCGTTGTTTTACCATTCGTTCCAGTAATAGCTATTATTGGACAGTTTAATTCCTTTCTGTGGTAGTTTGCTAAGCTCTGTAATGTGCTTAATACATCATCCACTAAGATATATCTCTCATCTAAGACATATTTCTCTTCATCTACTATAGCAATAGAGGCCCCTTTTTCTAATGCTGTTACCGCAAATTCATTTGCATTAAACGTGGGTCCTTTTAATGCAAAGAACATGCATCCAGAATTAATAGCTCTAGTGTCTATACAAACCTCTGGATGCTCAAGAAAAATAGTATATAGTTTTTTTAGCATGGTAGTAAGCATTTGATATGCAAAAAAAAAAGCCTCTCATTACGAGAGGCTTACTAATTAGCGTGTCATTTTTCTTGACTTCTTTTTATTAGGCTTTAAGTTCTGAGAGCCCATTCTATCCATAACACATCGGAAACCAATAAAGTCTGTTCCAATATCGCTATTTAAGAATCTCTTAGTCCCAGGGTTAAGCCAGTAGGCACGGTCTTTCCACGAACCACCTTTGTATACATGTACATCATCGTTCACAAGAGTTGTTTTACCATAGTCGTACATTGCTGCGTCTCCTTGAGAATCTCCCTTAGAGTAGTAAATACTAGACTCAATATCTCCGTCGTAACGATTAGAGTTTTTAGCTTGTTGGTAATTTCTTCTTAATTTATCAGCTTCAGCTTCTCTTGTTTGCATTCTACCTAACGAATCTGCTTCTATATAGTAGCCTTCTTCATCTTTTGCTTTATCTACAAACACATTCCCTCTAAAAGGCATAAAGTCATCTTGTCCTAATGCATCATCTCTGTATACATCTAAAACCCATTCGGCAACATTACCACTCATGTCGTATAAACCGTAATCGTTAGGTGGAAAAGATTTAATTTCCATAGTACGAGCACCAGCATCATTTAATGCTCCTGCAATACCCATGTTATCACCATCACCTCGTTTAAAGTTGGCAAGTAATTCTCCTTGAAATTGTTTACGATTATCTCTTAATGAATTTCTATTCCAAGGGTAGTATCTCCCTTCAGCAATATTACCTTCAATAGAATTCCCAATTAAACCCCATGCTGCATATTCCCACTCTGCTTCAGTTGGCAGTCTGAAACCTGGAATTAAAATACCATCTTCTTGTTGTCCTCTACGACCAATTTTACTTTTCGGGTTTCTTAAATCCCTGTAGCCGTTATTTTTTCTTACAGCACCTGTATATTGACCTGTTCTATAAGTTTCAGTATTGAAATTATCGTCATCAAATTGCTCCGTGTTGTGCTTTAAAGATTTAGCATCAATTAATGCGAGCTCGTTTACACGATCTGTTCTCCATGCACAATAATCTTGTACTTGTTCCCAATTAACACCTACTACTGGGTAGTGGCTAAATCCTGCATGACGAAGGTAATTATTCACCATTGGGTCATTATACCCCAATTCACTTCTCCATGCATTCGTATCTGGAAGTGCATTCCAGTATACCTCAGGATAACTTTCTCCAAACACACGAGTCAACCAAAATAAATATTCTCTGTACGAAACGTTAGTTACTTCTGTTTCGTCCATGTAGAACGAAGCGACAGATACTTGACGTGGGCTAGCATTCTGCTCCATCAAAACATCCTCTTCTGTTTGTCCCATTATAAATGAACCACCTTCTACGAAGACCATTCCAACAGGAAGATTTTGTTTGTAATTTAGTGCAGCTTCAAAACCTCCGTTTGCAGAAGTATTCACTTTCCATCCAGTAGTTTGTGACATGTTCTTGTATTTATCACTTCCACAAGAAGTGACTAATGCAGCAAGTCCTACAATAAATAGTTTAGATAAAGAATTCGACATTTTCATGGTATATAGAGCGTTGATGTTGTTCTTGTTGAATGAAGGGGCCTAAATTACCTAAAATTTAGGGCATTTAATAGCTTTTAGTTTTTTTCTTTTGTCTCTACAGGCTAACTGTAGCGTAACAGAAACTTCGTGTGCTCCACCGGAGATACCCGAAAGCTTTGATACTGTGTAGTCATAACTGTAACCAAAACGTATTCCATTATTTTCATAACCTAATACAATTAGTACTGCGTCGGGGTTAGAGAAATTACTTCTGTAATAGAGTCCACCCGAAAGGCTTTCGTTTGTTAGCGACATCCCTACGTTTAATTGTTCTGCTCCAGCCTGTTTTAGATACATTACATTAGGTGTAATAAATGGTCCATCCATAACCAATCCCATGTTTTTACTTCTACCTACAGCAATATTTGCTCCTGTGTGTACTGTAAAACGTCTTGGAAGAGGGCTTTCTTCAATAAAGGAAGCGTCAGGTTGTGAAAGATGATGTAAAGCTAATCCGAAGAAATACTTTTTTGTAAAGGCCATCATACCTAAAGATACATCTGCATATCCTACATTATCTGCTATAAGGTCTAAGTTTTCTTCTGTCTCATAGATAAAACCATAGTTTTGATCTATCTGGTCACCAAAGAAAAGTTTAGTTTTATCTAACCCTTTTTGATGATAACTAGCTTGAATACCAGTTAACACAGTAAGTTTTCTAGACACTTGTAATTGATAGGAGTATATTACATTTACTTGAGTACTTTTTACAATACCTTCTCCTTGTTCATCATTTAAGATCTGTAATCCTACTCCACCGTTAAGTTTTTCTACATTTCTATCTATAGAAATACTGTTGGTTACAAAAGCGCCCTTTAAACTTGACCATTGATTTCTATGATTCATAGAAATACGAGGACAGTTAGCAGAACCAGCCATTGCCGGATTTAAATACATTGGATTGGCATAAAACTGCGTAAATGCAGGATCCTGAGCCATAGCGTTAGTTGTTATACCTAAGCTTATAATTGCCAGTAGGGCAAATAATCTAGTTTGAATCATATTACTTTTAGGTTACGAGTCACAATAATACAATAATTTTTGAAATTTTAAACCTCCGTTTACTTTCAAAAACAATACAATTTCGTTTTTCTGAAATAATTGTGCCAAAACTTACTATTTTTGACAATAGATTTTATTCTTAGTCGTTGAGTAATATTAACATAATCCCTTGTGTATATGCTACGCTTTGTTTTTTCTTTTTTTCTGCTGCTATCCTTGTTTATGCCAAAGGTTTATAGTCAAAATAGCAAAACCATATCACTAGTATGGCAACAAAATGACATGCTTGATAATAGTCAGTCCTTGTCCTCTAATCTGTCGTTTAAAGACGCTTTTTTTAATCACGATTCGCCAAAAACACCTATTTTTAAACGTAAAATAAGACTACCAGAGAATATTTCATCGGTTAAAATTAATATAAGCATACTCGATAGCATCCCATTAAGCTCTAATGAAAAGTCGATGTTAGATTCTCTTACTCTTCCTGAAGCACTTACTT